>Ga0163151_10000223_pt1 | contig 99922 bp, 80 predicted proteins | sample OliLakLV19MP5IB2_FD_145596 | JGI IMG/M metagenome (GOLD analysis project Ga0163151, IMG submission 145596) | Freshwater microbial mat bacterial communities from Lake Vanda, McMurdo Dry Valleys, Antarctica - Oligotrophic Lake LV.19.MP5.IB-2 | ecosystem: Environmental > Aquatic > Freshwater >...
CAACAGGATCTGGTGCAACTGCCGGATGTGGTTTTCGCTGAACGGAATGTCCTGCCACGACGCGAACACCAGATCCATCAGCTCGGCGTAGCCCGCGACCTCCTGCTCGTCGCGGGTTCGCGCTGAAGGATGCGCCGGCGCTCATCGAGCGGCTGCTGCCGGTGCAGAAGCTCTCGGCAGAATCGTACAAGGAGCAAGAGGCACGCCAAAGCAAGACACTCACGGCGCTTGGCAGCTACTGGAAGGGCCGAAAGCCGCTGATCCTCAACAAGGCCTGCATCCTCGGTTGCCTATTGCCGGCCACACAGGATCTGGCACGCGACCTTGAGATATTCGAGAAGCTGATGGCTATGGACGACGAGTCTTTCGCTGTCCGATGGAAGCGCCGCCCCAAGCCCAGAGAGATTCTGGCCACGCTTTCCATCGCCCGCATCGTCGACTACTTCATGGTGGAGCCTGACAGCATCTTGCCAGCTTCCGCACCGGTGGACTTGTCAAAGCCTGAATACGAGCAGGTAAAGATCGCTTGGCGCACCGACATCACTGAACTGGAGCGCCGCCGCTTAGAAGTGCAAATGCTCCCCCGCGCACCGTACCGTGAATGGGTGGATCAAGCGAACCGACCTGAGGAAGTCCTAGACTTCGTTCACGACCATATCTGGGACGCGGTCAACGCACACTTAGGCACGCATTCGCAATCGCTCCCAGAGTTGGTCGAGCAGCTTGGGATCATGCGATACGGCCACCGACCGCGCGTGGCTGACACGTTCTGTGGCTCCGGGCAAATTCCCTTTGAAGCTGCACGCCTGGGCTGCGATGTATTTGCCTCGGACCTTAACCCGGTGGCTTGCATGCTTACTTGGGGCGCCTTCAATATTGTCGGAGGCTCGCCTGAAAGTCTAAGAGAGCTGGCTAAACGCCAAGCGACATTGTTTGCTGCGGTCAGAGACGATATAGATAAGCTTGAAATCGAGACAGATGGAAAGGGATGGTACGCCAAGGCCTTTCTCTATTGCGTAGAAGTGCGTTGTCCGGCCACGGGTTGGTTGGTTCCACTTCTATCGTCCCGGGTCATCAGCGGGGGGCATGGCGCGTACGTTGAGCTGTTGCCAGACTCCAAGCGAAAACGCTACGACATTGCAGTCCGATACGCTAAATCTGACGACGAACTCGGAGAAGCTGCGAAAGGGACTGCTCGATCCGACGGACGAGGACAGGAACCGTATCTATTTCACGTCATCGAAGGGAAGGAAGTCCGCGTCAAAATATCTACGCTCCGTGGTGACGTCCGGCAGGCAGATGGTTCGACGGGAAACAAATTGAGACTGTGGGACAAATTGGACTTCAAGCCGAGGCCGGAGGATCTCTATCAGGAAAGACTCTATGCGGTGCTCTGGGCCCGCCCAAAGTCGAAGGGTAAGAGCCTTGATCACGAGTTTCGCGCCGTCACGCCCGAGGACCTGCAGCGCGAGCGCATCGTCGAAGCGTTCATCGCCCAGAATCTAGCCGACTTTCAGGCAAAAGGCTGGCTCCCAGATATGCGAATCGAGCCTGGCTACAATACGAATCAGCCTATTCGCGAGCGCGGATGGACACACTGGCATCACTTGTTCAACCCACGGCAACTGCTAACGGGTGCTCTCATCAACCGGCAATCCTCTGCAACCGAGAAATTGGCGTTCACGCAAGCCGTAGGAATCAATTCACGGCTCAGCCGCTGGAACGCATTGAGTGGGGTGGGTCAGACGGCTAGCACATTCGACAACCAAGCGCTCAACACACTCTTTAGCTACGGCTGTCGCGGGATTCGTTTCTTAAAGGGCACGATCGAGCAAACTTATATGGCCTTCCCGCTGCCGTCGTCGATCAACCTCCGTGTTGAGAGCGCGGCCGCAGATCAAATCGATGAGCAGACCGATATATTTGTCACCGACCCGCCCTACGGTGACGCGGTTAAATACGAGGAAATCCTGGAGTTCTTCATCGCCTGGTTGCGCAAGAACCCGCCTCGGGAGTTTGCCGATTGGGTCTGGGACAGCCGCCGCGCTCTCGCAATCAAGGGCGAGGATGAAAACTTCCGCCGCAGCATGGTTGCCTCCTATAAGCGCATGACCGAATGCATGCCGGATAACGGCATCCAGGTCATCATGTTTACGCACCAGTCCGGTTCAATCTGGGCGGACATGGCCAACATCGTCTGGGCTTCCGGGTTGCACGTCACAGCCGCGTGGTACGTAGTCACTGAGACTGACAGTGCTATGCGCGAGGGCAGCTATGTCAAGGGTACCGTGCTCCTCGTGCTCCGTAAGCGCCATGGTGCCTATAAAACTACCCGAGACGACCTCGCCTGGGAGATCCAAGAGGAAGTCCAAGCGCAAGTGAGTTCGCTGGCCGGCCTCAACCAAGGTGCTAAGGGCCTCTATCGCGACGAAAACGTCTTCGAGGATGCCGACATCCAGATGGCCGGCTACGCAGCGGCGCTGCGCGTGCTCACCCGTTACGCCGTGATCGACGGCCGGGACATGACTGCGGAGGCAATCCGCCCGCGCGTGAAGGGCGAAACGACGTTCGTGGATGGTCTCATCGTTTTTGCTGTGGACACTGCCAACCAGTGTCTCGTCCCGCAAGGCATTCCCCAGGCGCACTGGGACAAACTCAGCGGAGCCGAGCGCTTCTATCTAAAGCTACTCGATATGGAATCGCGTGGCGCGAAGACGCTGGACAATTACCAGAACTTCGCCAAGGCCTTCAAGGTGCGGGATTTCAAGGCACTTATGGCGAGTCAGAAGGCTAACGACGCACGGCTCAAGAGCGCAGTGGAATTTGGCCGCGCTGAAATGAGCGAGGGCTCGGAACTGCATCAGTCCGTGTTGCGCGCCGTACTTTACGCCGTGATGGAACTCGTGAACAACGTGGACGGCAACGAGGTACTGGCGCACTTGACGCTCAACATCGCGAATTATTACGGCGACATGACCCAGCGCGAGCTGGCGGCGGAGCTGGCGGACTACTTAGCGAAGCGCCTTGACGGCCTGCGCCCCGACGAGGCCAGCGCCGCGCGAGTTTTGCGCGAACTGGTGAAGAACCAGCGGCTGGGCTGAGGAAACGGACCGACCCGTGGCGAACGCATCGATCTTCATCAGCAGCGTGCAGAAGGAGCTGGCTGAGGAACGCCGCGCGATCAAAGCATTCGTGGAAGGCGACGCGTTGCTGCGGCGCTATTTCACGGCATTCCTGTTCGAGGACCTGCCTGCCGCCGACCGCCGGTCTGATGAGGTGTATTTGGACGAAGTCGATCGCTGCGCGATCTATGTCGGCTTGTTCGGCAATGACTATGGCTACGAAGACGAGGACGGTGTGTCGCCCACGGAACGCGAGTTCGATCGGGCCACGTTGCGCGCTAAACCTCGGCTTGTTTTCGTAAGAGGCGCAAACGATACGGCGCGTCCCCCCAAAATGCGCACCCTGGTCGGAAAGGCCGGTGACCAACTGATCCGACGTCGCTTCGCGACGCCTACCGAACTCACAAAAGAACTTTACGCAAGCCTGGTGGATTATCTCGAGGACCAGGGCGTCATTCAAAACCGTCCTTTCGACGAACGGCCTAGCCGTGATGCGACGCTGGATGATATCGATACGGCTACCGTGGTCAACTTTGTGCGCCGAGCCCGTTTCGAGCGGCAATTCGCCCTACCCGAAGAAACGGCAATGGCGGATGTACTCGCCCATCTGAACTTGATTCGGGATGGGCGCCCAGTCCAGGCTGCCGTACTGCTTTTCAGCCGCGACCCGCAGCGCTTCATTCCATGCGCCGAGATCCGTTGCATGCATTTCCATGGCACCGATATCCAGCGGCCGGTGCCTTTTTACCGCGTGTTCAAGGGCAACCTGTTTGAGCAGGCGGATCAAGCGGAAAATTTCGTCCTCTCGGTTGTCAATCGCAGCGTCGGCACTCGCGACAAGAGCGCTCAAGCGCCTGTTACGTTCGAGTTTCCGCCTTCCGTAGTTCGGGAGGCAATCGTCAATGCACTCGCCCACCGCGATTACTCCTCGACGGCGACCGTGCAGGTCTCGGTATTCGCGGACCGGGTTGAAGTATCGAATCCCGGGGAACTACCGGCGCCGCTTACCCCCGAGCGGCTGCGCGAACCGCACAATTCGATCGCCCGCAACGCGCGGGTCTGCGAGGTGCTGTTTCTGGCTCGATATATAGAGAAATTCGGTACGGGCACCCTTATGATGATCCGCGATAGTCTGGCTCACGCGCTTCCCGAGCCGGATTTCCGGCAGCGAGGCGGCGAATTCGTCGCTACCTTGGGGCGCGATTGGCTGACCCAAGGGGTATTGGATGGAATGCCGCTGAATGAGCGTCAACGCCGCGCCATCGTTCACGTCAAGATCGCAGGGCGCATCACCAATGCCGACTACCAGAGGATGCTGGGATGTTCCCGGCGCACCGCACTACGCGAACTGGCCGTCCTGGTGCAAGCGGGTGCACTGCTTGCACTGGGAAGCGGTCGTGGGGCGTACTACGCAGTTGCCACTAAACGCGCCAGAAATGCGCCAAATGCGCCATCGCCTAAGGCCGCAGCCTCTCATACCAAACGCGCCAGAAACGCGCCAAATGGGACATCCCCCGCTTCACGTGCCAGCAAGGCCAAGAAAGCCATAAACGGGCCAATGAAGCGAAAGAAGTCGAAGGGGACGGCGAAAACATGAGCGAGATTCAGCGGTTTTCCTCCCGCCGCCAGCGCCTCGACCACGCCTTCCTCAGCGTGAGGCTGAAGGAGGCGAAGTCCTACAAGCGCATCGCCGGCTATTTTCGCAGTTCGATCTTCGAGCTTGTCGGCGAAGAGATCGCCGCGATCCCCAAGGTGCAGATTGTCTGTAACAGCGAACTGGATGCGGCGGATGTCGTGGTATCCAAACATGTCCGCGAAACTGCGCTGAAGGAACGCTGGAACGAAGCGCCATCCGAGGTCGAAGCACTGCTTCACCGGGAGCGTTATCGCCGGCTGCACGACTTATTGGCCAGCGGTCGGGTAGAGATTCGCGTCGTGCCCAAGGACAGAGTATTCATTCACGGCAAGGCCGGCGTCATCGAAGGTACCGACGGATCGAAGACCTGCTTCCTTGGCTCTATCAATGAGACCAAGAGCGCCTTTGCACAGAACTACGAAATCCTCTGGGAGGACACCTCTGAAGAGGGCGTCACGTGGGTGGAGGAGGAGTTTGACGCGCTCTGGAAGGACGCGTACCCGTTGCCAAACGCGATCATCGAGGAAATTAAACGCGTTGCTGATCGCGTCGAGATTCGCTTTGAAGAGGCGACGCTTGAGGAACTCCCCGCCGCTGCGCTGGCCGAGAGTCCGATCTACCGCGGCGGGGAACAGCTCCAGCCGTGGCAGCGCTCATTCGTAACCATGTTTCTGCAGCACCGGGAAACCTACGGGAAAGCACGCCTGCTGCTCGCGGACGAAGTCGGGGTAGGCAAGACGTTGTCGCTCGCGGCAAGCGCGATGATCTCGGCCCTGCTCGATGACGGCCCCGTACTGATCCTGTGCCCGTCGACCCTGACGGTGCAGTGGCAGGTGGAAATGATGGACAAGCTTGGCATTCCGAGCGCGGTTTGGTCGTCGACAAAGAAGGAGTGGATCGATCCGAAGGGCCATATCGTCAAGACGCGCGGACCCGAGGACATCAAGCGCTGCCCGTTTCGGATCGCCATTGTCTCGACCGGCCTGATCGTCCATGACTCGGAGGAGCGTCGTTACCTGCTCGAATGCAAGTACGGCACGGTCGTACTCGATGAGGCACACAAGGCACGCCGGCATGGCGGGTTGGGGCCGAAGAAGGAAGAGCCGAACAACCTGCTCGATTTCATGCTGCGGATAGGTCCTCGCACCAGAAATCTTTTGCTCGGGACTGCCACACCGATCCAGACCGAGGTGCGCGAGTTGTGGGATCTGCTGCGCATTCTCAACGCCGGTGCGGATTTCGTTTTCGGGCGCGAGTTGTTCGGTCGCTGGCCGGACTGGGAAAAGGCTTTGCCTGTCGTAAAAGGCGAGGAGACGCTGTCGGATGAGAAGGACGTTTGGGAGTGGCTGCGCAACCCCTTGCCCCCTGCGAGCGAGGACGCACTGTTTGCCACGCTTCGCCTACAACTGGGTTTGCCCGACCGGACGTTTTTTACCGATCGCGGCTTTGGTTCGCTGGGTTTTCTGGAACAGCAGGCGGTTGCGCAAGCCCTCGCGCCCGGCTTCTTGCGGGAGCACAACCCCATCGTCCGCCATACCGTGCTGCGCCGCCGGCAGACATTGGAAAATGCGGGGTTACTGGAGAGAGTAGGGGTGGACATCCATCCCGACCCAGGTACGCCCACAGCCTCCTACGCGGGGGTCGGATTCAGCGGCCTGGGGTTACTGACGAACCTGCCCTTTGATCTTGCGTACCAGGCTGCTGAAGCGTTCACCGCAGCGCTTAAGAAGCGCACCAATGCGGCTGGGTTCATGAAGACGATGCTCCTGCAACGCATCTGTTCGAGCTTTGCCTCCGGCCGATCAACCGCGGAAAGGATGCTACGCCGGGAGATTCTCGATGATGAGGAGCAGGCCAAGCTTATCGAAGAGGCGCTCAGTGCATTGACGCCCGATGAGGCAGGGTATCTGCGCACCATCGCAGTGGAGCTCTCGCGTCCCGAGGCCCGCGATCCCAAGCTTGCCGCGGTCCGGTACTTCCTTACCGAGCATCGCACCGAAGGAAAAACGTGGCTGGAGCACGGCTGCATTGTCTTCAGCCAGTATTACGACACCGTGTATTCGCTTGGCGCGGAACTGGCCAAGTTGCTGCCTGGAGAGCCGGTGGGCGTCTATGCGGGCACCGGGAAGAGCGGAATGTTCCGCGACGACGACTTTGCTTCCGTCGAGCGTGACGAAATCAAGAATTCCGTAAAGAAGCGGGAGATTCGTTTGGTCGTGGCCACCGACGCCGCTTGTGAAGGCTTGAACCTACAAACTCTGGGCACCCTCATTAACGTCGATCTACCTTGGAACCCGGCGCGACTCGAACAGCGATTGGGGCGCATAAAACGCTTCGGCCAGGCACGGCGAACAGTGGACATGCTCAATCTCGTCTATCACGATACTCAAGATGAAAAGGTCTATCAGGTCCTGTCGCGCCGCATGAAGGATCGCTACGACATTCTCGGTGGCCTGCCTGACACCATCGAAGACGATTGGACGGAGAGCGTCGAGAAGCTGGAGGAGATGATGGACGAATACATCCATCTTCGCCAGAAGGCCCATGACGTCTTTGAATTGCGGTATCAGGAGTCGATTGATCCCGACAAGGATCGCTGGGAGTTATGTTCAAAAGTGCTGGCGCGGCGGGATGTTGTGGACCGGCTCTCGGCGCCCTGGTGAGTGCGAAAGTGTGCGTGCGCAATGGTCGTCAGCCCAACTTAGCCTTAGCGAATCAATGGAAATTAAGCCAGTATCCGAAGTGCTCTCTCGCCGGCCTTGGTGTGCCGACGCTCGCTGCATTGGTCCCGATCATGAAGTGATCCAAACATGAATCTCTCCCACCTCCAAGTGACAAATTACCGCGGTCTGCAGGACGTCTCCATCCCGCTTTCTGGCTTTGTCTGCATCACGGGGGAGAACAACAGCGGTAAATCTAGCATTCTTCAAAGCCTATCGTTATTTCTATCTGGATCGTCTTTAAAGCCCTCGGATTATTTTGACCCAACAGGCAACATTACGATCTCAATACGTCTCTCAAATATCACACAAGAGGATCTCAATCTCCTCGCTGAAGACCACCGAGGACGGATTGCGGAGTTGGTTGTCGACCAAAGACTCACCCTTGTCCGGCAATACGGAACAGACGGAAAGGGTCAGCTCGGCTATCGTGGATCGGTTCCCAAAGAGTCACGTTTTGCCGCCGACAACGTCGCAAAGCTAGTCGCCGGGAAGAAGGGGATCCAGCTGAAGGACGCGGTGCTCAGCGAGTTTCCTGAACTCGAAGGACAGCTTAGTTCCTCCACGACGCAAGGTGGGGCAAAGGACCTCATTCAACAGGTCGCAAGCGGTCTACCTCCGGAGAAGAAGGAAGAGCGCTTCGTGTCCTTGCCTACGGGCCTTGACAAGAGCGTATTCCCGATGCTTCCGGAGCGGATCTACATCCCGGCCGTCAAGGACTTTTCTGACGATACGAAGACCGCCGAGACCAGCTCTTTTGGGAAGATTTTGGCTATCGTCATGAGAACCATTGAACCATTGCTGGCGGACGAGCAAGACCTCTTTGAGAAACTAAGCAAGAAATTGACGCGTGTAGTTGCGGCGGACGGAAGTGTGCGAGACGACAGGCTAGACGAAATCAAGAACATTGAACGCACAATTCAAGCGTACGTCCGTGAAAGCTTTGCAAACGTCAGCCTTGAAATTGAGATTCCACCACCAGAGCTGAAAAGCGTTTTGTCGACGGCCCGCATTCTCGCGGATGATGGAATGAGAGGGCCGTTGGAGCTCAAAGGAGATGGCTTACGTCGCGCAGTAGTGTTTTCAATACTTCGCGCCTATGTTGAGCTTGCGCGCGCGTCAGCGAAGGGAGATACGCCCGAAAATGAGTCAGGGCGTGGCTATCTAATGCTATTTGAGGAACCCGAACTATTTCTACACCCCGACGCACAGAGGATTCTATTTGAGGCATTAGGCGTCTTCTCGAAGAAGCACCATGTTGTCGTCACTACACATTCACCGCTATTCCTCGGTCCTGACGCAACGGCAACCTTTGTTCGCCTCTCAAAGACAAAGAAAGCGGAAGTGTCTAAACCGTTTACCAAGGCTTCTCCTGTCGAATTGACTGGGATTAGCCCACGCGATGAGTTCCAGATAATTTGTTTTGAGAACAACAATGCGGCGTTCTTCGCGAAACGGATTGTTCTTGTGGAAGGGGATAGTGACCTCATTGCCCTGCCCCACATCGCTGAGACAGTTGATGCGAGGTGGAATTGTCGATCACATTCGGTGGCCTTTGTAAGAGTCAGCGGCAAAGGAAGCATCGCGAGGTATCGTAGATTCTTCGCGCGCTTTGACGTGCCGGTCTTCGTTATCGCCGACTTGGACGCAGTCGATGACGGGTTCGACAAATTGGAAGCGACGGCCGCAGCTAAGGATTTGCGGGCCGTCCTGCTTCAAAATGTGGACGTGGCGATTGCTGGCGCAGCAACTGCAGGGGCTGCAAAGGTGGACGCTATCAAGCAGGCGCAAGCAAAGCCGGAAATTCAACAGCTGTGGGCCAACGTACGCGCCGCCAAGAAAGCTTTTGATGATGACAAGGCTAAATACACTGAGCTAGAAACGGCCGTTGATGCGTTTTTCGCTTGGGAGAAGAAAAATCTTCGGCGCGAATGTATTCGCAAGGCAGAGCAGATGGATGTTAAGGCGGCGAAGCTAGGTCTAATTTTTGAACTACGCAAGAATGGCGTTTTTGTCTTGGAGCGTGGTGCGATTGAAGACTACTACCCACCGGAAGTCACCGGCCCCGACAAGCCTTCTAAGGCTCAGGCATTTCGAAATGCATTTCGCACAAGAGAGCAACTTCTTCCCTTAAGCCCACAACAGACTTGCCCGACCACGGGGATGGTCGGCTCGGAGTTTGAATTCATCTTTTCCCGCATTTTCGCGTGACCTCCAATGCGCAAATTCAACCGACACCTCCATGCCAAAGCGAAAGCCGCCTAAGATTCAGGCTGCGGAGGTAACTTACGAACTCCATTCGCTTGGGTGGAAGGGATTTCAGAATCTGTGCGTTACCATTACCGGAGAGGTATGGGGCCAGGTGGTTCAGAGTTTCTTCGATTCACACGATGGGGGACGAGATGGGGCGTTTCACGGGGCGTGGACACCTAAAGGAGGCGAGGCGTATCAAGGCACGTTCACAGCGCAATGCAAGTTCACTGCGAAGGTCAACAAGGTACTGAAGCTTGCCGATCTAAAGGAGGAAATGGCAAAGTCGAAGCGACTAGCCTCTCGTAATCTGGCGGACAACTATTTCCTGTTCACAAACTGTCGCCTTACTGGGGCAACTGAAGAAAACCTGCGGAGAGCCTTTGAAGCAATTCCGGGCATCAAACGATTTGCCGCGTTTGGCACTGAACGCATTTCAAGAATCATCCGAGATTCACCACGACTCCGTATGCTGGTCCCGCAGATTTATGGCCTCGGCGACCTTAGCCAGATTCTTGACGAACGTGCCTATGCCCAAGCACAAGAGGTACTGAGTGCGTTGGGAGGCGATTTGGCGAAGTTCGTTGTCACGGATGCATATAGAAGGAGTGCTACGGCCCTCGTAGAACATCGCTTCGTGCTCTTGCTCGGTGAACCTGCCTGCGGAAAATCAACTATCGCGGCGGCCTTAGCAGTGGGCGCCTTGGATGAATGGGGTTGTTCAACCGTAAAAGCTCGCGACGCCGACGATTTTGCGAGGCACTGGAATCCCCGGGAACCAAACCAGTTCTTTTGGATCGATGATGCCTTCGGTCCGACACAATTCGACTGGGATAGCGCTGCCGCCTGGAATCGCACGTTTCCTCACGTTGATGCTGCGATCCGCCGGGGTGCACGCGTCTTGTTCACCTCTCGAGACTATGTTTACCGCAGAGCGCGTGAATATCTCAAAGAATCGGCTTTGCCCGTGATAAAAGAGTCACAGGTCGTGATCAACGTCCAGAATCTGACCGAAAGAGAGCGCGAGCAGATTCTCTACAACCATATCCGACTGGGCACCCAGCCGAAACAATTCAAAAGCCTGATCAAAGCGCTTCTTCCTGACGTTGCAGTTCATCAGCGGTTTAGTCCAGAAATCGCACGGCGTCTAGCAAACCCGGCATTTACAAAACGACTAAGAGTCTCGCCGGGAGGGCTAGCGGATTTTGTTGAGCACCCTCTGGAACTGCTCCTCGAAATAATTCGAACCCTTGATGCTGAAAGTCGATCCGCGCTAGCCCTCGTATTCATGCGCGCGGGAATGTTGGTAAGTCCAGTTGACATATCGACAGAAGAGCGACACGCACTAACGCTTTTGGGTGGATCGGAAGCTGGAGTTCGCGGGGCACTTAACGCGTTGAACGGAAGCTTGCTTGTCCAGGCATTCCAAAGTGGTGGCTACACATGGCGCTTCAAGCATCCGACGATTCGTGACGCGTTCGCCACGTTGGTTGCAGAGGACCGGGAGTTGATGGACATATACCTTACTGGATCGCCACTAGACAAGCTGTTCGGAGAAGTATCGTGCGGCGATGTTGGAATCGAAGGGGTGAAGGTAATTGTGCCTCTTGATCGATATGAGGTCGTGATGGCACGCATCGAATCTTTCGACACGACGAAGTGGTACAACAAGTCTGCCGTACATCGCTTTCTTTCACATCGCTGCAGCCGTGAGTTCCTGGAGCGCTTCATAGCTCGATCCCCACAGTTCATACCAAGCTTGAGCGTGGGCGCGTATCTTTATGCAAGGTCAGACGTGGATGTCATCGTGCGTCTCCATGAATTCGGCCTGCTACCAGAGCCGGAAAGGCTCCGTGCTGTTTCGACCATTCGGGAGTTGGCAACGGATGTGCCGGATTCTGGTTTCCTGCGAACAGAGATTCGCGGACTTATCACTCCACAGGAGTTGGCCGACATTCTTGAACGAGTAGAGACCACGCTATTGCCAAATCTCGATAAGCAAATCGATCAATGGCGAGATAACCACAATGGCAAAGACGATCCTGAAGACCATTTCAGTGAACTGAAGAGCGCGCTAAAAGATTACCGTGAGGAGTTTGAAGAGAACAAAAAGGCAATCACGCAGATTGACGTGGCGTTGAGGGAAATAGATAAGGTCATCGAAGAGCTACAGGCTGAACTACCTCGGGAGCCGGATACAAGCGACTTCTCTGGCCGAAGCACGCAGGCGAGCGTGGGAGATTCAGCACGCTCAGTGTTCGACGACGTAGACTTTTAGCAAGCACTATGCGATTCATCCACGCATCCGACCTCCACATCGACAGCCCATTGCGCGGCCTCGATCGCTACGAGGGTGCGCCCGTCGCGCGCCTGCGCACTGCCACGCGGGCCGCGCTGGAACGCCTGGTCGACATGGCGGTCGCCGAGCGCGTCGACTTTGTTCTCCTCGCCGGCGACATCTACGACCGCGACTGGCAGGACTTCCACACCGGGCTTTTCTTCCGCGAGCAGATGGTGCCCCTGGACCGGGCGAACATCCGCGTATTCATCGTGCAGGGCAACCACGATGCGCAAGGCGTGATCACTCGACAGTTGATTCTGCCGCCGAATGTCACGGTGTTCTCCAGTCGCACTGCGCAGGTGTTCCGAATCGATGAACTGGCGGTGGCAATCCATGGGCGTAGTTTCCCCGACCGGGCGGTAGACGAGGATCTGGTCCCCTCCTACCCGGCACCTGTCCCGGATTTTTTCAATATCGGGATGCTTCACACCAGCCTCAATGGCCGGGTGGGCCATGACACCTACGCGCCGACGGATCTCGCGACTCTTTTGGCCAAGGGCTACGATTACTGGGCACTCGGGCACGTCCACGCGCGAGAGGTAGTGTCGGAGGTGCCACGTGTCGTCTTCCCAGGCAATCTTCAGGGTCGGCATGCGAACGAGACAGGAGCGAAGGGCTGCGAACTGGTCACGGTGGAGGCGGGGCGGATCGATGCCGAATTCGTTGCGCTCGATGTTGTTCGGTGGAGTCAGGTGGTAGTCCCGTTGCATGGCCTCGACCGCCTGGAAGCTCTGGGCGATGCTTTCCGCGAGGCGCTGGAACCGGTGCTCGTAGGTGCCGCCGATAGGCTGCACGCGGTGCGGGTCACGCTGCGCGGCTCAACGGCGTTGCACCGGCTGGAGGCTAACCAGCCAGGTACGCTGGCCGCGGCCGTGCAGGCAGCCGCGCAGGACGTGGGTGATGCAGAGGTCTGGATAGAGCAAGTGCGGCTGGAATTGACGACGCCGATGGATCGAGGCCAGGCTGTGCAGCGTCAGGACGCAGTAGGCGAGCTGATCCGATTGGTCGACTCAATTGCTGGCGACGACGTAGAGCTGGCAAGTCGCACAAGAGCCGAGCTTGGCGACCTGCTGGACGAGCTACCGCCCGAAGTGACGGCCGGTTTGCTCGCTGGCGACGTACTGCGGCTGGATAACTTTGATGACCTGCGGGGTTTGCTCAGGGACGCCGAAGCGACTGTTCTCGCGCGACTCGCGGCAGCGGTGGGCGGCGTATGAAACTCGCTCGGCTGATGTTGCAGGCATTCGGGCCGTTCACGGACAAGACGCTTGATTTCGCGGCGGGCGCGAGCAATCTGCACCTGATCTACGGGCCGAACGAAGCCGGCAAGTCGGCGGCGCTACGGGCCATAACAGACCTGCGATTTGGCATACCGCAGCGCAGTTCAGATGACTTTATTCATGCAACTGGTCGAATGCGCATCGCGGGGCTCTTCATCGACGACCACGGCGAGCCCATCGGTTTGATCCGGCGCAAGGGCCGAAACCCTACGCTGTCACGGTTCGATGTCGCGACCGAACAGCCCGATTCATCCCTGCCGGTGTTGCGAGAACATGAACTGGCTTTGACTGGCGGCGTTGAGCGCATCGAGTTTGAATCAATGTTTGGGCTCAACCATGCGCGCTTACGCGCGGGCGGGGACCTGCTGCTCAAGGGGGAGGGTGAGCTAGGGTCTGCGTTGTTCGAGGCCAGCGCGGGCACCCGCGGTATCACGGCGATGTTGGCGGCCTTGGACGATGATGCGAAAAGGATCTTCAACCCGCATGGCCGTGCACAAAACGCGACGATCAACGAGGCGCGCCGGCAGCTCGACGAACAGCGGACCGCGTGGCGCCAGGCACAGACCAAACCGGCGGAGTGGCAGGCTCTGAATCGTGCGCACGAGCAGACCAAAGCTGCGTTAGCCGAGATCGACATGGCAATCGAGACTTTGCGCCGGCGCGAGAACGAACTGACCGAATTGCGCACGGTCGAGCCATTGCTTCGGCAGCACGACCGTGCGATGGCAGAACTGCAGGCGCTGGCCGAGGTGCCCGATCTGCCAGAGGGTGCGCGAGAGCAGCGGCTGGCGGCGGAGCAGGCACAACGCCGTGCCCAACAGGATTTGAAGGACGCCGAGCTTGAACTTGATCGCTGCACGCACGCGCTCGCTAACCTAGTGATCGAAGTCCTTTTGCTTGAGCACGGCGAGGCAATCGAACGGCTGGCTGCCAGCGTGGAGGGCGCTTCGCGCAGCCGCATAGAGGTGCAGCAACAGCAGGCGAACGTCGAGCGAATTGACGCTGACCTGACGTCAAGGGCGGCGCGCATCGCGCCAGAGCGGGATATCCGTGAAGTCCTGAACGCAGCGCCCTCGGAAGCCGATCGCGTAGCCTTGAACAATCACCTGCAGGCGATCAGCCGGCTCAACGAACGGGTAGCGGGGAATCGCCAACGCGCCCTGGAATTGGACGAGGCATTGAGTGCCGATGCGGAAGATGTTCCCGCTTTGCCCGCCGCAGCCGTTCGGCAAACTTTGGCTGATGCCTTGCGGCGTGCTCAGGCGCTGGGCGATTTGGGGCGACGGCGACGAGAACTCGACCGCCAGATCACAGAAATGGAAGGACGACTAATTCAGTTTCTTTTGGACATGGGTGCCGATTCCGAGCAGGCATTGCGCACAGCCCAGCCCTTGCTGGAAGCGCAGATTGCCCAGGCTCGAAAGGAGCTGGCTGATGTTGACGAGGCGATACGTGATGCGCGCGACGAGGACAGAAGGCTGGAACCCCAACTGGAAGAACAGAGGCTACGCCAACGCCAGCTTGCGGCGGAAGGCGAAGTAGTCACGGCCGAGACGTTACGGATTGCCAGGGATCGACGTGATGACGGCTGGTCGCGCGTCCGTAAGGCCTATGTCGACCGCACCGGTGATGTAACCGAGCTGGGCCGAGGGTTCGATGCGAATAGGCAGCTGCCGGACGCATTCGAGGCCGCACAGAAAGAGGCTGACCGGCAGGCCGATCTGTTGCGCGCGGATGCGAAGCAGGCGGCTTCATCCGAGGAATGTTCCACGCGCATTGAACAGATGGAAGCGCGTCGGCGCGAGATTGCTGCAGCACTGGCGTCTCTTGTGGCACAGCGGGAAGGTGTGCTCGCCGGGTGGACGGAGCGTCTTACACAGGCGCAATTGCCGGCACTGGATGCCGACGCGCTACGCGAGTGGCAAGGTCGGCGCGAAGTTGTGCTGGAACTTGCAGAGCGCCTGGCAGGAATGCGGTCGGATCGCGAAGGTGTGCTGGCGGAAGCGTCGACAGCAGCTTCGGCGCTGCTAGTTACGCTGCGCGCCGCCGGGCAGACCGTCGCCGAAGTGGCGGCTGGCGGTGCAAATGATGCGCTGCCATCGCTGATCGTGCAGGCCCTTCAATGGGAGAAGAAAGCTGCGGAGAACGAAGCCCAGATTGGCGCTCGGGCAAAAGCATTACGCACGCAACAAGCTGAACGGAAGAAAGTTGGCGCGTCGATTGTGCAGACAGAGACCGAGTTGAACGGTCATGAAGAGGCACTTGATGCCTGGCATGCACGGCTGTTCCTGCCATCCGGTACTGTCTCGGAAACGGTAAAGGCTCGACTGGAGGAACTCGATGCCTTGGCACGACAGTCTACTGCCCTAAACGATGCGCGACAGGCTCAAGGCCATCACAATGCAGTAGTCAATGACATCGAGGCCCGTGCCGCGCAACTTGCGATGCTGGTCGGCGAGCCGGGACCGGTGTCGGTAGACGACTTCGCGGATCGTTTGCGCAAGCGTTTGGTGGCGTCACGGGAGAGTGAACAGGAGCGCAACACACTGATACGCGACCAGAGTCGGGTGCAACAAAAGGAACTGCAGGCAGAAGCGGAACTTGAGCAACAGGGCGCTTTGCTTGCGCGACTCTGTTCTGCAGCGGCCGTCGCAACAGCCGACGAGCTTCCGGAATGCGAGGAGAGCGCCGCCAAAAAGCGCCAGGCACAGATCCACCTGTCAACTCTTCGCCAACAGCTCGCGCAAGCATCGACGCGCCAGGAGGAAGCGCTGCGCCAGAGCCTGGCCGGTCACGATGCAGTTGCCATCGAGAGCGAACGCGACAGATGCAGGCTGGAGATCGGGCAACGCGAAGCGGAGCAAGTCGCGGCGCGTCAAGTCGAGGAACAGGCACGGCGAGCGTTGGAGGCGATAGACACATCCGATCGCGCAGCCGCGGCCCGGGAGAGCATGGAATCGGCTGCCGCGCGATTCCGAGCCGGGATCCGACCATGGGCGCGCTTGAAGCTTGCGCACGCTCTGCTAAAGGAGTCGCTGAATCGTTTTCGCGAACGCGCCCAAGCGCCGATGGTGGGCGCAGCTTCCACCTACTTCTCGCTCATGACCGGGGGGCGCTATGAGCGCTTGGAGGCTGACGAAGAAGGAGATAAACCCGTCCTGCGTGCCGTGCAGGCAGATGGCACTAGAAAGGGAGTCGAGGCCATGAGTGACGGCACGGCGGATCAGCTCTATCTGGCGTTACGATTTGCCGCGCTCGATCTGCGGCGTGCATCACATCCGCACATGCCGCTTGTGCTCGATGACGTACTCATCACCTCAGATGATGAACGCGCGGCGAACGTGCTGCGTGCTTTGGCGCAATTTGCCGAGGGCGGGCAGGTTATGATCTTTACGCATCATCGCCATTTGATTGATGTGGCGCGAGCAGCTTTGGGCGACAAAGCGCTCACGGTTCATGGCCTGTGAATTGATACGACGCCCACCGTGGAGCGCCTCAAGAAACACGTTCCCAGCATGTCTCACTGACAGCGATCGAATCTGGGCAGGCTGATGTTCTCTGCCAATAGTTGAGTTTAGGAAACTTTCAGGGGAACCCCGCGAACCCAATCGACTTAAATGGGATATCAGCGTCGGCCCCGTAATCATTGCATTGCCTGTTGATGCTGATGTTCAAAGCGGTAGCTGTGCGCCAGTAGCTTGATCGATCTTGGATCTCCCAAAGACAAACCTCATTGGAAGCGGTTGTGGCTCATAAACGTAAAACTTCCCAGGTCACGCAAGCCACGCCCTTCAATCCGAGGGGTTGCCGGTGCATATCATAATGTCGAACAATCCAGACCCGCGCAGCCGGGCTGACATTGGCCAGAATCTTTCCCTCCGACTGGCGTAGCGTCGAAACCCTCGGCGCGGCCCAGCGCGAGATCGAGACGCTGGCAATGCTCGAACAGTCGCTGATGGACGCCTACACTATCTATCACGGTGTGCACTGGACCCGGGTGGGCAACGGGTTCTCGATGTTCGGCGAGATCGACTTCGTGGTGGTGAATCCCGCTGGGTCGATGCTGCTGATCGAACAGAAGTCGGGTTTCCTGAAGGAGACCACCGATGGTCTGGTGAAGGACTACGGTACGAAACAAAAGACGGTGCCGGTGCAGATGGCGCGGACCGCGGATGCAGTGCGCAGGAAATTCTCGGTGGTGGACAAGGACATCGCGTTGCAGGTCGAAGTCCTGCTGTATTGCCCCGACTACGAGGTGAAGCGGCCGGCGATAGCCGGGCTGGACCCGGCCCGTATCGTGGATTCGAAGCGCCGCGACAAGTTGGCCGAGGTGATCCAGGCGATCCTGCCGGCGGATGCAGCCGCTGCGCCAAAGGCGGCGGCGGTGCACCGTTTTCTTACGGACCAGTTGCAACTCGTGGCGGACGTGAGCGCGCTGGTCGGGAGGGCAGGCGCGATGGTGACCCGGCTCTCGGAGGGCCTCGCGACCTGGGCGCGCCGGCTGGATCGGCTGGAGGAGGCGTTTGCGGCCGGGCCGGTCGAAGAGGCGTGGCGCTTCGATGTACTGATCGTGGACGAGGGCCAGGATTTCTCCGAAGCCTGGCGCGACACGCTCCTGCGCCTGCTGCGTGAAAATGGCCGCGCATGGTGGCTGGAGGATCCGCTGCAGAACCTCTACGGTCGCGAGCCGGTTCCGTTGCCAGGCTGGGTGACGCTGCGCGCGAATGTGAATTACCGCAGCCCGCGCGATGTGCTGGACTGCGTGTGCAAGCTGCTCGGACCGCAGGCCCAACTCGAGGCCGGCAGTCCGTTCTCGGGTTCGGAAGTGGAAATCCTGACTTACGCCGATGCCGGGGCAATGATCGAATGCACCAAACGCGCGATCACCCGTTTCATCGGCATGGGCTATGGGCGCAGCGATATCGCGCTGGTAAGTTTCAGGGGCCGGGATCGCTCGCAGCTCATGGGCTTCACCCAGATCGGGCCGCATACGCTCAGGACCTTCACCGGAAACTACGACCTGTTCGGCGCACCGCTGTACAGCGATGGCGAAGTGCTGCTGGAAACGGTGTACCGCTTCAAAGGTCAGTCGGCGGCCTGCGTGATCCTCACTGAGGTCGATTTCGAATCGTTTGACGAGATCGCCCGGCGCAAGCTGTTCGTCGGCGCGACCCGGGCCAGGATGCACCTGACCCTGATCGTTTCGGACCGGGCGGCAGGGAAGCTGATGGAAGTGCTGGGCTAGGCGGGCGATGCGCGCCGCGAATCAGGGGTCACTTGCGTCCTTCGAGGTGGCGCGACACGCGAACCAGGCCGAGTGTGTCGAGGGCGCAATAGTCCCTGAGTCCTCGGGTCAGGATTGCCTTGCGCTCCGGCAAGGTATCCGGGCGGATCAATTCCCGGTAGGCAACCTGGGCACCGCCGCCCTCCTGGATTTCGCCGAGTGCGTTGTAGTCGAGATCCGGGGCGATGGCGGGCAGCACCGCCTTCATCGACCAGGAGCCTTTCATGGCGGGATGGTAGTAGGCCGCCTGGGTGACCGGCAGCAGATCGAAGAGGCGTCCGACAATGCCGGCGAGCGGCGCGGCGAGGTTGGGAAAGCGCTCGATCAGGGCTTTCAACTGGGTGCGCTCGAAGGAGGAATACACCAGCACCGGTCCCGTCATTCCCAGCGCCGCGATCAGGGATTCCGCGAAGGCGCGCATCGGCGGGTGCCCGCTGCTATCGAGGAATTCCCGATGGACCAGTCGGCCGTCCGCAGTCTCGATGTGGCAGGACCACTGAAAAGGCAGTTGCTCGTAGGGGCGGGTGCCGGCCCAGATCGGCACCGGGAACTGGATGGTTTCAAAATCCAGATAGAAACGTGGGTAGGGCAGGGCGATCAGTCCTACTGCCGCTTCCCGTGAGAGTTCTGCCGCACCCGACTTGGTTGCGCGCCACACGCGCTGGTGTTTTTCGTTCGTCAGACGCTCGCCGGGGACCTCGCGCAGATCCGTGTAGCCCTCGGCACGAAGCGTTTCCGTCAGCTTGCCGCCGCGCGGCAGGATATTGACCGGGTACTCGCTTTCCTGCGGCGCGCAATGGCCGAGGAACGGGCACTCGAACGGGTCCCTGCAGTGGGAGCCGACCTCGACGACGGGTTCGGAGCCACGCAGGACTTCCTGCAGGGTCGCGACGAGGCGCGGCATTTCTTTGATCCGGGCCGCGGTTTCCCCGGTCAGGTCATGGGAGGTGAACAATCCCCGATAGTCGCCGTCGCCGGGATAGACGAAGCTGGTGTCGATGTGGGCGAGATGCGCGGTCCTGAGCGGATAGCCTGCACCCTCGATGACCCAGGCCTGGATCGCCACGTCATCCACGTAGTGCGGTTTCAGTTTTGTAGAGGACTTCACTTCCACCAGGCGATGCAGGGCGCTATCACGGGAAAATATGTCCGCGCGTACGAGGGTGCGGCCATGCTGGAACGCCGGCTCGAACAGCGTGATGGGCGCGGTTCCGTCCAGCAGTTGCTGCGTGTGCGTGAGTGCCACGCTGAGGTCGTCCTGATGCACGACCAGCGTGCCGTCCGGGTACTGGCCTCGGGCGGCTTCGCCGACTTCGTCGCCGATGGCGAAGGTGCGCTGTGCCTGCTTGGAGAATTTGACCAGTTCGGGGCGATGCACTTCCAGATACAAGCGCTTCGGGCATTGCAGTCCGGCCATGACTTTCGACTTGGACAGGTGGCGCATCAGGACCTCCCGTGCTCCGGTGATTGCTCCGCAGCATAGAGTTCCTCCAGTACGGCCTGGAATTCCAGCGGCATCAGGCGCCGTGCGCCGGTTGCGATGGGGGCGGGGACGCCGAAGCGCGCTTCCGCCACGCCGCCCGCAATGGCGGCCACCGTATCGGAATCCCCGCCAATCGAGATCGCGTTGCGCAGCGCGTCCTCGAAGTCGACGGCTTCCAGCGCACAGATCAGCGCCTGCGGCACCGTGTCCTGGCAGGTTTCGTTGAATACGTAGCCCGGGCGGATGGTATCCACGGAGCGAGACAGGTCGTAGCCGAAGCGTCGGGTGATCGCGTCCCGAATGCTGTCGGCCGCCATGCCGCTGCGCGCGAGATGGATGGCGACTGCGGTCGCCGCGGCGCCTTTCAGCCCTTCCGGATGGTCATGCGTGATGCGCGTAACCCGGAGCGAAAGCGCTATGGCGTCCTCCGGCGTCTTCGCAAGGAATCCGGCCGGCGAGACGCGCATGGCGGCGCCATTGCCGAAGCTGCCATAGGGCGCAAGGCTTTCACCCTGCACCCATTGCCCGAAGCGCGCGCCCCAACCGCCGATATGCCAGAAGCGCCGACACCAGTCCTTGAGCGCCGGCGCCGGATCGCGCCCATGGAGCAGGATGTTCGCGACGGCGATGGTGCACACGGAATCGTCGGTGACAAACGCTTTCGGATGGATGAGCGGCTCGAAATCCTTGGCCCGGTAGTTGTCGAACTCGTAGACCGAACCGACGATGTCTCCAGTAATGGCGCCAATCATGAGGTCCCGTCCTTCAGCGATCCATTGTCCATGTGAACAGGCGATGCCGCCCGTAAAGGGCGATGGCAACCGCCGCGGACACCCCGTAGGCGGCGGCCGTGACATGCCACCCGGTGTCCAGCAGGATCAGCAACGCGGCTGCATCAATGGCGGCGGTGACCAGCAGCGGAATGGGCTCGGTGCGGGCCCGGAAACGAGCCCGGCTGCCGGCATCCGCGAGCACCATGAAATACATCGCCAGCATGAACCAGACGAAGCCAATGACGAGGACCCGCAGCCAGCCGATCTCCCAATGGACGGCCGCAAGCAGGGCTGCGAGAAAGGCGGCGTTGGACAGCAAATGGACGATGGCGGTTTTCATGATCTCCTCGATGTTGGCAGCATAACAACCTGCAGGTGCAAGGCAGGTTGAGCGCGGCCAATACCAGCGTAACGTGCCGAGTGGCTGAGCTCGTGAGCCCGACCAGGGAGTAGCAAGCATGCCGCCTTCGGTCCGGGATTTCAGAATGATTGGAATAGCGCGGTAGTAATGGGTAGCTCAAGATTTCGTTGGTTTCAAAGTCCCTGGTTGGGTCTTTCCCCCACATGAGCGCAGGTTAGTGAAATAGGGGATGCGCTTTAGAGATTTTATTTCAATTTGTATGTATATTATGAAATAACTGCGCCTAGAGGTTATCGGACTCCATACGGACTGAAATAACGACAACCTCAAATTGGTGTTATTTCACAAATAGATATTGGATTGACATTATGGAAGCGATGCAATCTAGAGCAGGGCGAACGAGGGCGCAAGCCACGGGCTATCTGACGTACGTACCGGCCCCCCTTCCGCCAAATCCTCCTGTTGAGCTGGACGCGGAAACGATCGGCCTGCTTTCCCGTGCCGACCAGGCTTTGGGAAAGCTGGATGGCATCGCTACGCTCCTCCCAAACCCGGATCTCTTCGTTGGGATGTATGTCCGCAAGGAAGCGCTGCTCAGCTCCCAGATCGAAGGAATTGATTCAACACTCGATGAGATCATTCGATTCGAAGAAGGGGATAAACCTTCGGAAGGAAAGCGGCTTCACGACACCGCAGAAGTCGTCAATTACGTTCGCGCGCTGAATCACGGCATCCGGCGTCTTGCCGAGCTCCCGCTTTGCCTTCGGCTGATCAGGGAAATCCACGCCGAACTCATGCGCGGTGTCCGAGGGGAGGGGAAAGCGCCTGGCGAATTTCGTGTTACGCAGAACTGGATCGGCCCGCAGGGAGTCAGTCTTGCAAACGCGACTTTCGTTCCCCCGCCGGTTCCCGAGATGACGAGCGCGCTGGACAACTTCGAGAAATTCCTACATGAGAGGAAAGAGCATCCAGAGCGAGCGCATCATCCGGTCATTATCGAGTGTGCGCTCGTGCATGCGCAATTCGAGACGATCCATCCTTTCCTGGATGGCAATGGCCGGCTCGGGCGACTGCTGATTGCACTGTTGCTGCACGAGCGGCGTGTGTTGACTCAACCGCTGCTTTATTTGAGTCTCTATCTCAAAGGCCGCCGCCTTGAATATTACGATCGCCTGACGGCGGTGCGGAAAAATGGCGATTGGGAAGGCTGGACGAAGTTCTTTCTGAGAGGGCTAGAACAGACCGCGCTGGAGGCAATCGAGACAGCGAGGAAGGTCATTGCCTTTCGCGAGCAGGCCATTCGGACCGCAAGCTCGCTGGGTTCGACGGAGTTGAAGCTCACTGAATTTCTGTTCGGGCATCCACTGACGGACATTCAGACCGCGCAGAAACACCTCAGTGTTTCATACAACACCTCGGCAAGTGCCATTGCCAAGCTGGAAAGCGTGAACCTGGTGCGCGAGATGACTGGCAAACAACGTAACCGGGTTTTTCGGTTCGCTGGGTATCTTGAGATTTTTGAAGAACCAGTCGCACCTGCGGTACCGAGTCACCTCTGAATTGCGCTAGACCTCTGAATCACACTGGGCCGGACATCTTCTTTTAGAACCTTGGCGGTTCTCATCCCGGCAGCATGCCACTGGATAATCCGGGTGGGGATGCGGGCAACGGCGGGCGGGAATGTGCCCGGCTCGCGTTGCATCCGCGATCCGGCCATCCCTCGTCCGTTGGCGAGGGACCGCAGTCGCATAGAGCGCGACTGCGTCCAACGAAATGTTCACTGGACATTTCGTTGTCGAACCAGCGGGTCGATTCGGACGCCGCCTCCACCAAATAAAAAAGCCACCGCAAGGGTGGCTTTCTTATTTGGTGGAGGCGGCGGGAATCGAACCCGCGTCCGCAAGCCCTACACAGTCAGGACTACATGCTTAGCCTGGTCATTTGAGTCTCGCCTTGCACCCGCCAACCGGCAGGCTGATGCTCAGCCAGTCGCTTCGACGGATCCACACAGTCAAGCGACCAGACCATGCAGAGAGGCTGATGTAAATGACACTGCACCCCTTGCGGGGCCTGACCCATCAGCAGGTCAGTGCAGCGTCTCGCCGGTATTAGGCGGCGAGAGAATAACGCTCGTCGTTGGCGTGTATAGAATTTCCAGATGGATTTACGAGGTAACTGGTCCTCGGCATGCCCTGTGCTGCTTCGCAACCCGCGTCGAAACCAGGTCGCCCCCATGTACCGACAGATGCCGCCTGCTTCGGGAATTTCAATGGCAGGCAGGGCGAATCTTATCAGATTGCCCGTCTTGCCCCATCGGACAGAAAATCGAGCAGTTCCATCGGGCTGTCGATGTAGCCATCTGCTCCCCATGCTTCCGGCGGCTTGCCGTTGCCCAGGTAGCCATAGCGGGCGACGATGACCGGCATGCCGGCCGCCTGGCCGGCATGCACGTCGCGCTCGTCGTCGCCGACGTAAAGGCAATTGGTGGCCGCAACGCCTATCTTGTCCGCTGCCGCCAGCAGTGGCGCCGGATGCGGCTTCGGATGCGGCGTGGTGTCGCCGCAAATCACGACGCGCGAGCGTTCGAGCAGACCGAGCGCACGGAGCAGGGGGAAGGTGAAGCGTTCCGCCTTGTTGGTCACGATGCCCCAGGGCATGCCGTGCTGCTCGATCTGTGCCAGCAAGGAAGCGACGCCGGGAAAAAGTTCGCTGCCGCGCGCGAGGTTTTTCTCGTAGATGTCGAGAAACTCGTCGCGCATGGCTTCGTAACCGGAATCGTCGGGGGTCATGTTGAAGCCGATCTTCAGCAACCCGCGCGCGCCGGAGGAGGCATGGGAACGCACTTCCTCAATGGGCAGTTCCGGCATGCCTCGCGCCAGGCGTTGCTGATTGAGGGCATAGCCGAGGTCCGGCGCGGTATCCGCGATCGTCCCGTCCAGGTCGAACAATACCGCCGCAGTGGCCATGATCTTGCGGCTGCTGCCCTCAGTTGCCGAGCGTGCCGAGCAGTTGTTCGTCCGCGAGCAGATCCTCGAGCGCCTGCGAGATCGCGGTGTTCACCAGGGCCGTGCTGTCCTTCTCGAACGGCGGTGCCGCCCCGTCCTTGCGGGTCCTCACGTTGAACTGGCGGTCGTAGCTGGCGCTGGCCTTGGCCGCATGCGCGGCGACATCGGCGCGCAGTTCGGTTTCGAAAGTGAAGGGGGTCTTGACCGACTGCAGTTCGAGTTTGCGGATCTCGATTTTCAGCGAGGGATCGGCGCCCTCGCTGAACGGGACCACGGTGAAGCCCAAGCGCGCCAACGCTTCCTTCACCCGCGCGTAGATTTTCGGGCTGGGATCTTCCTCCACCGACACGTCCACCATCTTGTTGTCCGGATCGCCTACCTCGCCGAGCTTCTTGGTCGGGCGGGTATCCGTAACCTGGAGTCCCACGGTGGTTCCACTGCCGATCTGCGACTCCTGGATCCTGATCTGCTGCGGATCGAGACGCAGATTCTGCGGTTTGAGCGAACATCCCTGCAAGGCAAACAGGCCCAGCAGTGCGGCCGACAACCAAAGCGTTGCTCTCATGAAGTTCTCCTCCGGAATTTACAGATGGCGGTTAAGGGGGCGGTCAGTTCCGCTCAGATTGACCGTGTGCTCAGGATGTAGTTCACCGACGCATCCTCGCCCAGCGCATAGATCCGCGTCAGCGGGTTGTAGGTCATCCCGGTAATCTGGCCCGGTTCAAGGCTCGCTTTGCGGCAATAGGCCGCCAGTTCGGCGGGCTTGAGAAACTTCGAATAGTCGTGCGTCCCGCGGGGGAGCAATCCCAAGACGTATTCGGCGCCGATGACGGCAAACAGATAGGCCTTGGCATTGCGATTGATGGTGGAGAAAAAACACCAGCCCCCGGGTTTCAGCAGCCGCGCGCAGGCGGCCACGATGCTGGCGGGATCGGGCACGTGCTCCAGCATTTCCATGCAGGTGACGATGTCGTAGTGCTGCGGTTGCTCCACTGCGAGTTCCTCGACCGCCACCTTGCGGTATTCCACCGTGAGTCCGCTTTCCAGCAAATGCAGTTGCGCGACCTTGAGCGGCCGGTCGCCCATGTCTATGCCGGTTACCCTGGCGCCGCGCGCCGCCATGGCCTCGGAAAGGATGCCGCCGCCGCAGCCCACATCCAGCACCGCCTTGCCATCGAGCCCCGCCAGCCGGTCGATGTAGTCGAGCCGCAGGGGGTTGATGTCGTGCAGCGGCTTGAATTCGCTGTTGGGGTCCCACCAGCGATGCGCGAGCTGGTTGAATTTTTCGAGTTCGAGCGGATCGACGTTGCTCATGGGCGGATAAAGTTCCTGAAGGTTGTCAGGCCGATATGCGTGAACGCCATTCTTCCGCCTTTCTCAACAGTAAATGCTGATCCATGCGCAGCAGCCTGCCTTCTTCGACCAGCAGGGTGCCGCGCACCCAGACGTGGCTGACCTGCTCGCGGCCCGCGACGTACACAAGGTGCGAAACCGGGTCATAACAGGGAGACATCTCGATTGACTCCAGGTTCACCGCGCAAAGATCCGCGGATTTGCCAGGCTCGATTGACCCGATGACCTTTCCCAGGCCCAGGGCCTGGGCGGCGTTCAATGTTGCCATGCGCAGCGCGGTATGGGCAGGCACAACTTCCGCGTCCGCGGCTTCAGCCTTTGCCAGCAGGGCGGCCAGCCGCATTTCCGCCATGAGATCAAGCCGGTTGTTGCTCGCCGCCCCGTCCGTGCCAAGCCCGACATTAATGCCCGCCGAGAGCATTCGGGCAACGGGCGCAATGCCGCTGGCCAGTTTCAGGTTCGAAGTCGGGCAATGCGCGACCGAGCAGCCGTGCCGGGCCAGCAGGGCGATCTCGGTCTGGTCCAGGTGCACCGCGTGCACCGCGATGAAATCCGGTCCCAGCAGGCCGAGTTTTTCCAGCCGCATGAGCGGCCGCATGCCGAACTTGGCCTCGCTCTCGCGGATCTCGTCCAGCGTCTCGTGAAGGTGCGTATTGACGGGTATCTGGAGTTGTTCGGAGAGCGTGAGGATCTGCTCGAAGCTGCGGTCGCTCACGGTGTAAGGCGAGTGGGGCGCCATGCAGAACGACAGCAGGGGTTCGTGTTTGAGGTCGTCGCGCATCGCCAGGCCCTTGCGCAGGTAGTCCTGGGCATCGGCGGCGTAAGCGGTCGGGAATTCGATCAGGATGATGCCCAGCGCCGCCCGCATTCCCGCCTCTACGGCGGCGCGGCCTGCCATTTCCGAAAAAAAATACATGTCGTTGAAGCAGGTGACGCCGCCCCGCAGCATTTCAGCGCACGCGAGCAATGTGCCGTCATAGACAAACTGGGCCGACGCGTGCTTTGCCTCCGCCGGCCAGATGTGGCCCGACAACCAGTCCATCAGACGCAGATCGTCGGCCAGGCCGCGCATCAGCGTCATGGCCGCATGCGTATGGAAGTTGACCAGCCCCGGGATCAGCACATGGTTCGGCAGACTGCGGATCGCGTCCGCCTTGCAGCGCATGCGCATTTGCCCCGAGGGCAGGATGGCGATGATCGTGTCGCCGGAGAGGGCGACCGCGTGATCCTCGAGGACGGTGCCCGGCGGATTCACCGGGATGACCCAGCGGGCTTCGATCACCAGGTCGGCGGAAAAATTCTGCTCTGACGCTTGCATCCGGATTCCAAAAAAAAGCCCTGCGGCGGCAGGGCTTGGCAATGCTCGGGATTGATCGTATCAGTTGCTCTTGCTGCCGTTCGCGCTCACATCGACCCTGCGGTCGGGCTGCAGGCAGGAAATCAGCGCCTTGCCTCTCGAGCCTTTGCAGTCATCGCCCGTCACGGGCTTCGATTCGCCGCGGCCTTCTGCGCGGATCTTGCTGGCGGGCACCCCACGGCTCACGAGATAAGCTTTCACGGCATTGGCGCGCCGTTCGGAGAGATTCTGGTTGTAGGCATCGCTGCCCAGCCTGTCGGCGTGCCCCGTTATGGTGATCTCGTCGTAGGTCACGCCCTTGAGACCGGCCACGAATTCGTCGAGGGACTTGCGCTGGTCCTTGCGAATGACCGCCTTGTCGAAACTGAACAGCGGCTCGGCCTCAAAATTGACGCTGACGGTGCTGGACGTGGCGGCCTGTTTTACCGGCTCGTCGGCATAGGTCGTAGGCTCGCTGATGCCGCGGTCCCTCTGGGCAAGCTGATCCGCCGGATAGCTGGCGGTGCCCGACTGGTCGGCCTGCGTGCCCAGATCCTCGACCTCTTCTGCGACTTCCGGTTCGTCGGGCTCCATGGTCGGCTCGCCGATCGTGCTTTCCCGGGCTGCGCCACCTTCATTGAGGGATTCCGCTGAGGCGGACTCGTCCGGTTGCGTGCCCAGGTCCTCGACTTCGTCCGCCGGCGCTTCCTCGATTTCGTATTTGGTGATGGGGAAATCCGGAAGGGCCTCGTCAGCGGCGCTCTTGGTCGGTGCCGGAGCCGGGGCTGGAGCGGCGGAGGTTACGGGCGCCGGTGTTTCCTCCAGCGGCCGGTCGATGTACTGGACTTCTTCCTTCTTCGGCTCGTATTCCGGCTTGGGGGCGGCTACGGGTTGGGCGGCCTGGGCTTCGGCCGCGGCCTTGGCTGCCGCCCGCCGCTCCAGTTCTTCCTTGGTCACCACGTTGGACGTACCGCCGACCCTCTCGTATTCCAAGGTGTCCTGCGCGCCGGCTCCCGAACTGCTGCGCTCGGTCTGACTTGCGCAGCCTGCCAGAGCAGTGCCGATCAACAACATCAACAGCCGATTGGTTCCTGGTCGCATTGCTGTTCTCCTGATCGTGCTGGTCATGGGAGATTGCATTATTGCCCATTCACCAGCCGGTTAACAAATGTGGGGACGAGGCCTATCCGGATTGTCGCATGACTAGGACGCCAGCATTCACCATAAGGTCGGACTGCGCCGACCGGCCCTAAAATAACCCAAAAGACCTGCGCGGAAGAATGTCTCCGGGAGAAGTGCCATGATAAAATGCGTAGCTTGAATCGGGAGCCCCAACGCAGGGTTCCCGGACCGCGATGCTCCCCCCTCAACGCACAGAACAAAATACAGGCGGGGCGCGCAAGTTTCGTTACCGTTTGCCATAAGAAAACTGACTCGTCCTGATGGATCAATTCGCCAAAGAAACCCTTCCGATCAGCCTCGAAGAGGAGATGCGCAGCTCCTACCTCGAGTACGCAATGAGCGTCATCGTCGGGCGCGCCCTGCCCGATGTCTGCGATGGCCTCAAGCCAGTACACCGCCGCATCCTGTTCGCCATGCACGAAGCGAACAACGTCTGGAACCGACCCTACGTCAAATGCGCCCGAGTCGTCGGCGACGTGCTGGGCAAGTATCATCCCCACGGCGATTCCGCCACCTACGAAGCCCTGGTGCGCATGGCGCAGGATTTCTCGATGCGCTACACGCTGATCGACGGACAGGGCAACTTCGGCTCCGTCGACGGCGATTCGGCCGCGGCCTATCGCTATACCGAGTGCCGGCTGGAAAGAATCGCCTCCGAACTGCTTGCCGATATCGACAAGGAGACGGTCGACTTTGTTCCCAACTATGACGGCAAGGAGCAGGAACCCACCGTCCTGCCGGCCCGGATTCCCAATCTACTGGTCAACGGGTCGTCCGGCATCGCCGTCGGCATGGCGACCAACGTGCCGCCGCACAACCTGGGCGAAGTGGTCGACGCCTGCCTGGCCATTCTGGAGCGGCCCGAGATCACCATCGATGAACTGATCGACATCATCCCTGGTCCGGACTTTCCGACCCGGGGCATCATCTACGGCACGGCCGGCGTCAAGGAAGGTTACCGGACCGGTCGCGGCCGCATCGTCATCCGGGCCCGCACCCACTTCGAGGACCTCGAGAAGGGCAATCGCCAGGCCATCATCGTCGATGAGCTGCCCTACCAGGTCAACAAGTCGTCGCTGCTGATAAAAATCGGCGAACTCGTCAGGGAGAAGCGCCTGGACGGTTTGTCCGAAATCCGTGACGAGTCGGATAAATCCGGCATGCGGGTGGTGCTGGAACTCAAGCGCGGCGAAGTGCCCGAAGTCATCCTGAACAATCTGTACAAGGAAACGCAGATGCAGGATACCTTCGGGATGAACATGGTCGCGCTGGTGGATCGCCAGCCGCGCCTGCTCAACCTGAAGGAAATCCTCGATGCCTTCCTGCGCCACCGGCGGGAAGTGGTCACCCGGCGCACGGTGTTCGAATTGCGCAAGGCGCGCGAGCGCGGGCACATCCTTGAGGGCCTGGCAGTTGCCCTCTCGAACGTCGACGAAATCATCGCCCTCATCAAGGCGGCGCCGGCTCCGTCGGAAGCCAAGCGTGAACTGATGGCGCATACCTGGCGCTCGGAGCTTGTCGAATCGATGCTGGTGCGGGCCCAGGCCGCGTCGTCGCGACCCGACGGCCTGCTGCCCGAGTATGGCCAGCAGGAGGACGGTTACCGCCTGTCGGACGTGCAGGCGCAGCGCATCCTCGAAATGCAGTTGCAGCGCCTGACCGGGCTGGAGCAGGAAAGGATCGTGGCGGAGTACCGCGAGGTGATGGAGAACATTGCCGACCTGCTCGACATCCTGGCCAAGCCGGAGCGCATCACCCAGATCATCAAGGAGGAATTGAAGCAGACGCGCGATCAGTTCAACGACGAGCGCCGCAGCGAGATCGTCACCAATGCGGAAGACCTCAGCATGGAGGACCTGATCGCGCCGGAAGACGTTGTGGTCACCCTGTCGCACAGTGGTTACGTCAAGGCCCAGCCGCTGGCGGACTACCGTGCACAGAAGCGCGGCGGGCGCGGCAAGCAGGCGACGGCGACCAAGGAAGACGATTTCATCGACAACCTGTTCATCGCGAACACGCACGACTACGTCCTCTGTTTCTCCAGCCGCGGCCAGCTTTACTGGATCAAGGTTTACAACGTGCCGCAGGGTGGGCGCGCCAGCCGCGGCAAGCCGATCGTCAACCTTTTGCCGCTGACCGAAGGCGAGAAGATCACCGCCATCCTGCCGGTCAAGGATTTCGACGAGAACAAGTTCGTGTTCATGGCGACCGCCAACGGCACCGTGAAGAAGACACCGCTGTCGGATTTTTCACGCCCGCGTCCTTCCGGGATCATCGCCGTGGACCTGGACGAAGGCGATTACCTGATCGGAGTGGCTTTGACCGAGGGCCGCCACGACATCATGCTGTTCTCGGACGCGGGAAAAGCCGTTCGCTTCGACGAACAGGACGTGCGCCCGATGGGCCGTGTCGCCCGCGGCGTTCGCGGCATGAGATTGTCGGGCGCGCAGAAGCTGATCTCGCTGCTGGTCGCCGACAATGAGAACCTGTCGGTACTCACGGCGACCGAGAACGGGTTCGGGAAACGCACGCCTATCGTCGAATACACCCGCCATGGCCGCGGCACGCAGGGGATGATCGCGATCCAGACCAGCGCCCGCAACGGCAATGTGGTTGCAGCCACGCTGGTCGAGGAAAACGACGAGATCATGCTGATCACCACCGGTGGAGTGCTGATCCGCACCCGCGTAAAGGAAATCCGGGAAATGAGTCGTGCGACCCAAGGGGTTACGCTGATCAATCTCGGGTCCGACGAGAAGCTGGCCGGCCTGGAAAAAATCGTGGATCCCGATGATCCGGAAGGCCAGGTGCCGGGAATCGAAGGCGAGGAAGGCCCGGCCGGAAGTACGGAACCGGACGAGGAGGGGCAGGAGCCCTTGGCTGAAGAGGGCGGCGAACAGTCCGGCGACACCGCCAATCCGGATCCTGACGACGGCGAACCTTCCTGATCGTACGGCGGTTCTTGGAACAACCAGCAGACGGAGCAACAGCGTGGGGAGAATTTTCAATTTCAGTCCGGGACCCGCGGTCCTGCCGCAGCCGGTCCTGGAGCAGGCGCGGGACGAGATGCTCGACTGGCGCGGCTCGGGCATGTCGGTGATGGAAATGAGCCATCGCGGCAAGGAATTCATCGCGATTGCCGCCGACGCCGAGGCCGACCTGCGGGAATTGCTGGCGATCCCGGCCAACTACAAGGTCCTGTTCCTGCAAGGCGGGGCGACGGCGCAGTTTGCGATGGTGCCGATGAACCTGCTGCACGGAAAAAAATCCGCTGACTACATTCACACCGGTGAATGGGCGAAGAAGGCGATCGGCGAAGCGAAGAAGTTCTGCAGCGTCAATGTCGCGGCAAGTTCGGAAGACCGGAGTTTCACCTACGTGCCGAAACAATCCACCTGGAAATCGGATGCGGATGCGGCCTACGTGCACATCACTTCGAACGAGACCATCGGCGGCATCGAGTACCACTGGATACCCGACACCCGGGGCGTGCCGCTGGTCGCCGACATGTCTTCCCATATCCTGTCGCGGCCCATCGACGTTTCCAGGTACGGTGTCATTTACGCCGGCGCGCAGAAGAACATCGGGCCGGCGGGACTGACGATCGTCATCGTTCGCGAAGACCTGCTGGGGCAGGTCATTCCCGGTACGCCGGCAATGTACGACTACAAGATCCACGCCGACAACGAGTCGATGTACAACACGCCGCCGACATATGGCCTTTATATCGCGGGGCTGGTGTTCCAGTGGCTGAAGAAAAACGGCGGGCTTGCCGCGATGCTAAAGGTCAACAACGAGAAGGCCGGACTGATTTACGGCGTCCTCGACAGCAGCTCGTTCTACTCGAGCCCGGTTGCAAAGGAAGACCGCTCCATCATGAATATTCCGTTCCGGCTGAAGAGCGAAAGCCTCGACGAGGAATTCCTGAAGCAGGCCAAGTCGCGCGGCATGATCCAGTTGAAGGGGCATCGATCGGTAGGCGGCATGCGTGCATCCATCTACAACGCCATGCCCATCGAAGGGGTCAGGGCGCTGGTCGAGTTCATGCGCGATTTCGAGAAGTGCAACGGCTGACCTGAAATGGCCGATACCGCCGTGGCTGCGTCCCTGAGCATTCTCACGCTCAATACCATTTCCCATGTGGGCCTGAAGCGCCTGCCCCCGGATCTTTACGCCGTGGGGCCGGACGTCGGTTCGCCTGACGCGATCCTGGTGCGCTCCCAGGACATGCACAAGATCGATATTCCGCAGTCCGTCAGGACGATCGGGCGCGCGGGTGCGGGCACCAACAATATTCCGGTGGCGACCATGAGCCAGCGTGGCGCACCGGTATTCAATGCGCCGGGAGCGAACGCCAACGCCGTCAAGGAACTGGTGCTCGCGGGGATGCTGCTGGCGGCCCGTAACCTGCTGCCGGCGATCCGCTTTGCGGAAGGCGTCGAGGGCAGCGACGAGCAGATCAATAAAGCCGTCGAGGATGGCAAGAAGCACTTTGCCGGCATCGAACTGCCCAACCAGACGCTGGGCGTCATCGGCCTGGGCCGGATCGGCAGCCTGATTGCCGATGCCGCCATCAAACTCGGCATGAACGTGCTCGGCTACGATCCCGAGATCACTGTGGACGCGGCATGGAGCCTGCCCTCCCAGGTGCGCAAGGCGCAGAGCATCGAAGATGTGCTGCGCAGCAGCGATTTCGTCACCTTGCATGTACCCCTGCTGGATGCCACGCGCAACCTGATCGACGCCAGGCGCATCGGCCTCATGAAGAAGGGCGCGGTCCTGCTGAATTTTTCCCGCGACGGTATCGTTGCCAATGATGCCGTGATCGAGGCCCTCTCTGCGAAACGTCTCAAGGCCTACGTTTGCGATTTTCCAAGTGCGGCCCTGAAGGGCCATCCCGGCGTGGTTGCCACGCCTCACCTGGGGGCATCCACCCGGGAGGCGGAGGATAACTGCGCGGTAATGGTGGTGGACCAGGTGCGCGACTACCTCGAAAATGGCAATGTGCGCAACGCCGTGAACTTCCCGGAAGTCGTCATGAGCCGCGAATCCCCCTTCCGGCTGGGCATTGCCAACGCCAACGTGCCGAACATGGTGGGCCAGATTTCCACCGCGATGGCGCAGGCTGGACTTAACATCCACAACATGCTGAACAAGTCGAAAAAGGACATGGCCTATACCCTGGTGGACGTGGACAGTCCGGTGTCCCGGGAGGTCATTGCAAAGATTGCCGCGATCGAGGGTGTGCTCGCGGTGCGCTATCTGCCTGCGAGAACCTGAGCCATGGCCGGCGACCTCAAGCTGTTGCGCGAACGGATCGATGCCATCGACCAGGAAATCCTCAAGCTTGTCAGCGAACGCGCATCGGTTGCGCACGCCATCGGCAAGCTCAAGACGGACGGAATCGTCTACCGGCCCGAGCGCGAAGCCCAGGTGTTGCGCCGCCTGACCGAGCGCAATCCGGGGCCCCTTCCCGCCAAGGCCGTGACCCGCCTGTTCACCGAAATCATTTCCGCCTGCCGCGCGCTGGAAGACGCGTTTTCCGTCGCCAGCCTCGGTCCGAAAGGCACCTTCAGCGAGGAAGCGGTGGTCAAGCATTTCGGCGGACAAGCGCCCGTGGTGCTGTGCACGTCCATCGACGAGGTATTCCGCTGCGTCGAATCGGATACGGTTGGCTACGGCGTGGTGCCTTTGGAAAACTCGACCGAAGGCGCGGTCGGACGCACCATGGACCTGCTGGTTTCGACGCCGCTGAGGATCTGCGGGGAAGTGCTGCTGCCGGTGCGCCAGAATCTCCTGTCCAGGGCGGCATCCGCGGATGGGTTCAAGCGCGTCTATTCGCATGCGCAGAGCCTGGCCCAGTGCAACGCCTGGCTGAACCAGAACCATCCGGGTCTGGAGCGAGTGGCGGTATCGAGCAACGCCGAGGCGGCGCGCCTGGCAGGCGAAGACGCGGAATCGGCGGCGATCGCGGGACGCTCGGCGGCCGATCACTACGGCTTGAACGTGCTGGCGGCAGGCATCGAGGACGACCCGAACAATACGACGCGCTTTGCCGTCATCTCGCAGCAGGAGGTGCAGCGCTCCGGCCGCGACAAGACCTCCCTGGTGATGGCCAGCCGTAACGTGCCCGGCGCCATGCACGAACTGCTTACGCCTCTGGCCCGGCACAACGTGAGCATGTCCCGCCTGGAGTCGCGGCCATCGCGCACGGGCCTGTGGGAATACGTGTTCTTTGTCGACCTCGAGGGGCACCAGACCGATGCCAATGTGGCGCAGGCGCTCGCCGAAATGCGCAACCTGGCCGCTTTCCTGAAGGTGCTCGGCTCATACCCGGTGGCGGTGGCATGAGCAGCCTGGCCGCCAGGGTCGAGGTGCTGGATGTCTGTGAGCGTGCGCCTTTCTACGTTCGCGGCATCGCTCCGTACCTGCCGGGCAAGCCCATTGCCGAACTGGCGCGCGAACTGGGTTTGCAGGAGGACGGCATCATCAAGCTGGCTTCCAACGAGAATCCGCTCGGCGCGAGTCCGAAGGCGGTCGCGGCGATGCAGGCGGCATTGCCGGAAGTGGGGCGCTATCCGGACGGCAACGGCTTCGAACTGAAGGCCGCGATTTCGCGAAAATACGGTATTGCCCAGGACCATATTGTCCTTGGCAACGGCTCCAATGATGTGCTGGAAATGGCCGCTCGCGCCTTCCTGGCAGCGGGCGCCTCCGCGGTCTATTCGCAGCATGCATTCGCCGTTTATCCACTGGCAACGCAGGCAACAGGGGCCGAAGGCATCGAAGTGCCCGCGCGTGAATTCGGGCATGACCTCGATGCCATGGCCGCGGCGATACGCGCCGATACGCGCATCGTTTTCATGGCCAATCCCAATAACCCCACGGGAACCTGGATTGCTCCGGACGCGGTCCTGGCATTCCTGCGCAAGGTCCCGTCGAATGTCCTGGTCGTACTGGACGAGGCCTACAACGAGTATCTGGAACCGGACCTTCGCGGCGACAGCGCGCGGTGGCTGGAGGAATTCCCCAATCTGGCCATCTCGCGCACCTTCTCCAAGGCCTATGGACTCGCAGGATTGCGCGTCGGCTATGCGCTGGTGCGTCCGCAGGTCGCGGATCTCATGAACCGGGTGCGCCAGCCCTTCAATGTCAGCCACCTCGCCCAGGTGGCGGCAGTGGCGGCGTTGGCCGACCAGGAATTCGTGCAGAAGAGCTACGCACTCAACCGGGACGGCATGCGAATGCTGACGGAGGCATTCCGCCGTCTGGGATTGTCGTGGATTCCATCGCACGCCAACTTCGTCAGCTTCAGGGTCGGAGATGGCGCCGGTGTTTTCCAGCGTCTGCTCCGGCTGGGCGTGATCGTGCGTCCCGTCGGCGCCTATGGCATGCCGGAGCATTTGCGTGTATCGATCGGAACACAGGCGGAGAACCAGAGGTTCCTGGCCGCGCTCGAAACCATATTGGCCGCGCATCGTTGAGCTGCCGGCCGCCTGGTTGGAATAGTCTTGAGCGAATTTAACAGCGATAAGCTGGTCGTGATCGGCGTCGGCCTCATAGGCGGTTCGGTGGCGTCCGCATTGCGCCGGGCGGGCAGGGTCAAGCGCGTTGTCGGCGTCGGCCGTGGCCGCAGCAATATCGAACGCGCGCTGGAGCTCGGTGTCATCGACGAAGCGTCGGCGGACATCGGCGCGGCAGTACGGGGCGCGGATGCCGTCCTTCTCGCAGTGCCCGTACAGCAGAATGAACGCGTCCTCGGCGCCCTGGCAGAAAGCCTGCTCCCGGGAACGCTGGTCACCGATGCCGGCAGCACGAAACAGGATTTCGTGGCAGCGGTCAGGCGGCTGCTGCCGTCGCATCTTTCCACCACGGTGCCGGGGCATCCGATCGCAGGCGCGGAATATACCGGCGTCGATGCCGCGAGTCCGAACCTGTTCGAGGGCAAGAACGTCGTCCTCGCGCCACTCCCGGAGAACAAGCCGGAAGCCGTGGACCGTGTTGAAGCGATGTGGAAGATCTGCGGTGCCCGCACCACGCGCATGTCCGCGGAGCACCACGATCGCGTTTTCTCGGCGGTGAGCCATCTTCCGCACATGCTCGCCTACTCGCTGGTGCACATGATTGCCGGCCGCGCGGATGCGCGCGAGCTGTTCGATTTCGCCGCCAGCGGCTTCCGCGATTTCACGCGGATTGCCGGCAGTTCCCCAGAAATGTGGCGCGACATCGCGCTGGCCAACAAAGAGGCGCTGGTGGCCGATCTCGAGGCTTACCAGAAGCAGGTAGCTGAGCTCACCGCGCGTCTCAAGGCGGCCGATGCCGTGGAACTGGAGCGTATATTCGAAACGGCTCGCAGTGCACGTGGCGCCTGGCTGGACAGGAACCAGAAGCGCTGATGGCAGGGTATCCCGATCATCTCGATCTGGGTCCGCTGAACCGGGCGTCGGGTACGCTGCGGCTGCCCGGCTCCAAGAGCATTTCCAACCGCACCTTGCTCCTGGCTGCGCTCGCGCAGGGCAGCACGGACATTCACGATCTGCTGGCCGCGGACGATGTCCAACGCATGCTCGATGCGCTGGGTGCACTGGGAGTCAGTGTGGAAAAGGGAGGGCGTGCGGGACATGTGCGCGTAAGCGGCAATGCGGGCTCATTTCCGGTGAAACGGACGGACCTGTTCCTCGGCAATGCCGGAACCGCGTTCCGTCCGCTCACCGCCGTGCTGGCGCTTAGCGGCGGGCACTACCGGCTTTCCGGAGTGCCCCGCATGCACGAACGTCCGATCGGCGATCTGGTGGATGCATTGCGTGGAGTTGGCGCCGACGTGCGTTATCTCGGCAACGACGGCTATCCTCCCCTGGAAATATTTCCCGGCAACGTGCGGGGCGGCGGCGGCATCCGGGTGCGCGGTGACGTGTCGAGCCAGTTCCTGACTGCTCTCCTGATGGCTCTGCCGCTGACGGGATCCGAAACGACCATCGAGGTCGTAGGCGAGCTGATTTCGAAACCTTACGTGGATATCACGCTCAACCTGATGGCACGGTTCGGCGTCGTGGTCAGGCGAACAGGCGAGTCCTCGTTCACGATTCCCGGGGGCAGCGGTTTCGTCAGTCCCGGCGAGATGTTCGTCGAAGGTGACGCTTCCGGCGCCTCGTATTTTCTTGCCGCGGGCGCCATTGGCGGCGGTCCGTTGAGGGTGGAGGGTGTTGGCCGGCACAGCATCCAGGGCGACGTGCACTTCGCCGACGCACTCGCTGCCATGGGCGCCCGCGTCGAGATGGGGGACAACTGGATCGAGGCGCGCGCACCCGAATCGAACCGGCTGCGCGCTTTCGATCTCGACCTGAACCATATACCCGATGCCGCGATGACGCTGGCGGTGGCCGCGTTGTTCGCCGACGGGCCGAGCCGGCTGCGCAATATCGCCAGCTGGCGGGTCAAGGAAACCGATCGCATCGCCGCGATGGCGAAGGAGCTGCGCAAAATCGGCGCCACGGTGGAAGAGGGCATGGATTACCTGGTCGTAACCCCCCCTCAATCCTCAATTCTGACGCCTCATGCCGTGATCGATACTTACGACGACCACCGCATGGCCATGTGCTTTGCGCTGGCAGCCCTGGGTGGCGTGCCGGTCCGGATCAACGATCCGGGGTGCGTCGCCAAGACCTTTCCCGACTATTTCGATCGGTTCCGGGCGGTGACCTGGGATTCCTCCGTCCCGGTGATTGCCATTGATGGGCCTTCGGCTTCAGGCAAGGGGACCGTGGCGCAACGCGTGGCCGAACAACTCGGTTTTCACTATCTCGACAGCGGCGCGCTCTATCGATTGGTTGCGCTGGCCGCGATTCGGGCGGGAATCGGACTGCAGGATGCGGAAACCCTCGGCCGGCTGGCGTCCGCGTTGCCGGTGGAGTTCCGCGAGGGCCGGATCTGGCTGAGCCAGGACGATGTGACGGATGCAATTCGCCGGGACGAGGTCTCGGCGGCGGCCTCACTGGTGGCCGCGATCCCAGCCGTGCGTCAAGGGCTCATGTTGCGCCAGCGCGCTTTCCGGCGCGCGCCGGGACTGGTGGCCGATGGCCGCGACATGGCTACCGTTGTTTTTCCTGATGCGAAGCTCAAGGTATTCCTCACGGCAGCAGCCGAAGAACGTGCGCTCCGCAGATATAAACAGTTGATAGACAAAGGTTTCGATGCTAACCTTGCAGCCCTTTTGCTGGAATTGCGTCAACGCGACGAGCGCGATAGCACTCGCAGCGTGGCCCCCCTGCAAAAGAGCGCGGAAGCGCAAGTTCTTGATACTACTGGACTTTCAATCGAGGAGACGACCTCCCGAGTGATCCAATGGTTCGAGTCGGCGCAGCCTCGAGTCCCATCCCGCTAGAACCAGCCCTGCACCTTGGCGGCAGTACGCCGTCGGAGGGTTTGTTTTCGCTGTTGATGGATTGATCAACTAACCCGTTATATGCAACGGTTTTTTTTAGAAATCCCACCTCCCCATATGAAAACTGAAATCGAAACCCCCGCCTCCAGCGCCATCGAAAATAATTTCGCCGCCATGTTCGAGGAAAGCCTCTCGCGGCAGGAAATGCGCGCAGGCGAAGTCATCACCGCCGAAGTGGTCCGCGTGGACCAGAACTTCGTGGTGGTGAATGCCGGCCTGAAGTCGGAAAGTTTCATTTCTGCGGACGAATTCAAGAACGACCGCGGCGAACTCGAAGTCAAGCCGGGCGATTACGTCACGGTTGCGATCGAAGCACTCGAAGACGGGTATGGGGAAACCCGACTGTCCCGCGAGAAGGCCAAGCGCCTTGCCGCGTGGCATGACCTCGAGAAGGCCATGGAGCAGGGCACCCTGGTGCAGGGGCTGGTCAACGGCAAAGTGAAGGGCGGCCTGACCGTCATGGTCAACGGCATTCGCGCCTTCCTCCCCGGCTCGCTGGTGGACATCCGTCCCGTCAAGGACACCAACCCCTACGAAGGCAAGCATCTCGATTTCAAGGTCATCAAGCTCGACCGCAAGCGCAACAACGTGGTGGTGTCGCGTCGCGCCGTGCTGGAGCAGACCCAGGGTGCCGAGCGCGAAGCGCTTCTGTCGAGCCTTCAGGAAGGCGCGGTCGTCAAGGGCATCGTCAAGAACATCACCGACTACGGCGCATTCGTCGATCTGGGCGGCATTGACGGCCTGCTGCACATCACGGACCTGGCCTGGCGGCGGGTCAAGCATCCTACGGAAGTCCTCAATGTCGGTGACGAAGTCACCGCCAAGATCCTCAAGTTCGACCAGGAAAAGAACCGCGTCTCCCTGGGCCTCAAGCAACTCGGCGAAGATCCCTGGGTGGGCCTGTCGCGCCGTTACCCCACCAGCACCCGCCTGTTCGGCAAGGTTTCCAACCTGACCGATTACGGCGCGTTCGTGGAGATCGAGCAGGGCATCGAAGGCCTGGTCCACGTTTCCGAAATGGACTGGACCAACAAGAACGTGCATCCGTCGCGCGTGGTGCAGCTTGGCGATGAAGTCGAAGTCATGATCCTCGAGATCGACGAAGACCGCCGCCGTATCTCCCTGGGCATGAAGCAGTGCAAGCCGAATCCCTGGGAAGAATTTTCCGCCAATTACAAGAAGGGCGACAAGGTCCGCGGCCAGATCAAGTCCATCACCGACTTTGGCATTTTCATCGGCCTGCCCGGCGGCATCGACGGCCTGGTGCACCTGTCCGACCTGTCGTGGAGCGTTGCCGGCGAGGAAGCGGTGCGCAACTACAAAAAGGGCGACGAACTCGAGGCGATGGTGGTTTCCATTGACGTCGAGCGCGAACGCATTTCCCTCGGCATCAAGCAGCTCGAAGGCGATCCGTTCACCAATTTCGTCGCCGTTCACGACAAGGGCGCCGTGATCGAAGGCCTGGTCAAGGCGATCGATCCCAAGGGTGCAGTGGTGCAATTGGATATAGACGTGGAAGGTTACCTGCGAGCTTCGGAAATCACGCGTGACCGCGTCGAAGACATACGTACCCACTTGAAGGAAGGCGACAAGGTTTCGGCGATGATCATCAATATCGACCGCAAGAACCGCAACATCAATCTTTCGATCAAGGCGAAGGATGCGGCCGACGAAACCGAAGCGCTGCAGAAGCACTCTGCAGAAAGTGCCGGCAGCGCTGGCACGACGAACCTGGGGGCCTTGCTCAAGGCCAAACTGGATAACAAGAATTCCGCGCAATAAATAGGAAGCGCCATGACCAAGTCGGAGCTGATTGCCAAGCTGGCGGCGCATTTTCCCCAGCTCGTTGCGAACGACGCCGAACTCGCGGTGAAGATGATCCTGGACGCCATGGCCAAAAGCCTGGTGCAGGGCCATCGCATCGAGATTCGCGGCTTTGGAAGCTTCGGTTTGAACTACCGACCTCCGAGAGTCGGGCGCAATCCGAAGTCCGGCGACAAGGTGCACGTGCCGGCCAAGTACGTCCCGCATTTCAAGGCAGGCAAGGAATTGCGCGAGCGCGTGGACTTCGTCAAGGGTCCATAAGCCGTGCCGTTGCGCTGGCCAGAAACTGCTGGCGGCACCATCGCGAGATCGTGCCGCTTTTTTTCGCCCGGTGGCGGCATCGCATGCCGGCGTGACGGGGCTCGCTGATGCGCTACCTGTCCTGGGCATTGCGGATCCTGCTGTTCCTGTTCCTGTTCGGGTTTGCCCTCAAGAACACCAGTCCCGTCACGGTGCGTTTTTATCTCGGCAGCCAGTGGGACTCGCCCCTGGCCCTGGTCCTGCTGGTGTTTTTCGCAGCGGGAGCGGCCGCGGGCGTGGCGGCCTGCCTGGGCCATGCCTACCGGCAGCGACAGGAGGTCCTGGACCTGCGCAGGGAACTGCGCAGCAAGTCCGTCACCCTCGACGATGCAGGATAAGCAGATCATGCCGTTCCAACCGCTGACTCGAGTGGCCTACTGAATGGAATTCGAATTCTGGTGGTTGCTTGGATTTCCGCTGTTCTTCGCGCTGGGCTGGATGGCCGCGCGGGTAGACATCAAGCAGCTTCTGTCCGAATCGCGCGCGCTGCCCCTGTCGTATTTCAAGGGCCTCAACTTCCTCCTCAACGAGCAGACTGACAAGGCGATTGAAGCCTTCATCGAGGTCGTCAAGGTCGATCCGCAAACGGTCGAACTGCACTTCGCGCTGGGCAGCCTGTTCCGCCGGCGCGGCGAGGTCGAGCGTGCCATCCGCATGCATGAAAACCTGCTAGGCCGTACGGATCTCGCGCCCGAGCAGAAGCTGGTTGCGCTCTATGAACTGGCGCAGGACTACCTGAAGGCGGGATTGCTGGACCGCGCCGAGGAACTGTTCGGCAGGCTGCAGGGCACGCAATACGAACAACAGGGATTCAAGTTCCTGCTGGAGATCTACGAGCAGGAGAAGGACTGGTACAAGGCGATCGAGACCTCGCGCAAGATGGATGCCGTCACCGGCGAGTCGAGCGCAAAGGACATCGCAAATTTCTACTGCGAACTCGCCCTCGGTGAAATGAGCAATTCGCGCTGGGGCGCCGCCCGGGACTTCCTGCGCGAAGCGCTGGTGGTGAACCGGCGCTGCACCCGGGCCAACATGCTGTATGGCGACATCGAGCTGGCGCAGGGAAGTACGGAAGCGGCGATCGAAGCGTGGAAAAGCATCGAGAGCCAGAATCCGGGCTATATTGCCCTGGTGGCCGAAAAGCTGCTCGCCGCCTACGGCAGCCTCAACAAGGCCGCCGAGGGCCTGCACCTGCTGCGTGGTTATCTGGCCACCCATCCATCACTGGACCTGCTGAACGTGATATTCCAGGGAGAGCTCGACATCAGCGGCCCGGAGGCGGCCTACCGACTGGTTCGCGACGAACTCGCGCGCAACCCCACGCTTCTGGGGCTGGACAAGCTGCTCGAGGCCCAGTTGCTGGAAGCGCCCGCGGAGCGCCGCCATGACCTGCAACTGATCAAGAACCTGGTGCACCAGCACACCCGCAGCCTGGCCCTTTATCGTTGCGATACCTGCGGCTTCAAGGCCCGGCAGTTTTACTGGCACTGTCCCGCCTGCAATGGCTGGGAGACCTATCCGCCGCGCCGGTCGGAAGAACGGGAGCCGGCATGACGGCAGTGGCGGCGCTCACAGGCCCGCTCGTCGTGGTTGCGCTCGACTTCGCCGAGGCGAAATCCGCGTTGGCCCTGGTGCAAAGACTCAGTCCGCAAGCCTGCCGCCTCAAGGTGGGCAAGGAATTGTTCACTGCGGCGGGGCCCGCTTTCGTCGAAATCCTGACGCAGCGCGGCTTCGATGTTTTCCTGGACCTGAAATTCCATGACATTCCCAACACGGTGGCGCAGGCCTGCAAGGCCGCAGCCCGGCTCGGTGTCTGGATGCTCAACGTCCATGCACTGGGAGGCAGGGCGATGCTGCAGGCGGCGCGCGAAGCCATTGAGTCCGGGGGGCATCGCCCGCACCTGATCGCGGTGACCGTGCTGACGAGCATGGCGCAAGCGGACCTGCGCGAAGTCGGTATCGACGCCACTCCGCTCGACGCGGCCATGCGGCTGGCGGGACTTGCGCGCGACAGCGGCCTCGATGGCGTGGTCTGTTCAGCGCACGAAGCCGGGCAGATCCGCGAACGCTTCGGCGAAGCATTTCTGCGGGTCACACCCGGCATACGCCTGGCCGAGGACGCGGCCGGCGACCAGAAACGGGTGATGACACCGGTCCTGGCGCTGCAGTCCGGGGCGAGCTATCTGGTCATCGGCCGCCCGGTCACGAAAGCAGCGGAGCCGCTGCAAGTCCTGTTTCGTATCAATTCGGAACTCGCTGCTTTGGAGAACAACAAGTGAAAATCACAATCATCGGCACCGGTTACGTCGGTCTCGTATCCGGAGCGTGTTTCGCCGATCTCGGCAACGATGTGCTGTGCCTCGATCTCGACGAGAAAAAGGTCGCAATCCTGAATGCCGGGGGAATCCCGATCTACGAGCCGGGGCTCGAACAACTGGTCAGGCACAATGCGGCCGCGGGGCGGCTGCGTTTCACCACGAACGTCGAGGAAAGCGTGGCGCACGGCGAGGTCCAGTTCATCGCGGTGGGCACGCCCGCCGACCAGGATGGCTCGGCCGACATGCGCCATGTGCTCTCGGCAGCGCGCAACATCGGCCGCTACATGAATGAATATCGGGTCGTAGTCGACAAATCCACGGTGCCGGTGGGTACCGCCGAGCGGGTGCAGGCCGTCATCGAAGAGGAACTGAAGCGCCGCGGCACCAGCCTGTCTGTCGGCGTGGTATCCAATCCCGAGTTTCTCAAGGAAGGGGCCGCGGTCAACGATTTCATGCGTCCCGACCGCATCGTCGTGGGCAGTGCCGACGAACGCGCCACGCAGGTCATGCGCCAGCTTTATAACCCGCTCCTGCGCAACCACGACCGCATGCTGGTCATGGACCTGCGCTCGGCGGAACTGACCAAGTACGCCGCCAATGCCATGCTTGCGACGCGGATTTCGTTCATGAACGAACTCGCCAACCTGGCGGAAAAACTGGGTGCCAATGTCGAGGCGGTGCGCAATGGCATCGGATCGGACCAGCGTATCGGTTATCACTTCCTCTATGCTGGCGTCGGCTACGGCGGTTCCTGTTTTCCCAAGGACATCCAGGCGCTGCAGCACACCGCCGGCGAATACGGCATGCAACTTACCATCCTCGACGCCGTGGAAAAGGTGAATCGCACCCAGAAGCAGCGCATCCTGGAGAAGGTGCGCATCCGTTTCGGTGAACACCTGGACGGGCGGACCTTCGCGATCTGGGGGCTGTCGTTCAAGCCCAATACCGACGACATGCGCGAAGCGCCGAGCCGTGTCGTCATAAGCGGCCTGTTGTCGCGCGGAGCAACCGTCAACGTCTACGATCCGGTCGCGATGGAGGAGGCCGGGCGTCTCTACGCGAAAGAATCCGGTGTCCGCTTTGCGTCCTCCACCACGGCAGCGCTGGACGGCGCGGATGCGCTGATCATCGTCACCGAATGGAAGGAATTCCGCAGTCCCGATTTTGACGACATGAAGAAGCGCCTGAAGACCCCGGTGGTCTTCGACGGCCGCAACCTTTACGATCCCGCGTTGATGCGCAGTACCGGAATCGAGTATTTTTCGGTCGGCAGGCCTTAAGATCAGCGAACAGTAAACAGTGAACGGTGAACGGTGAACAGTGAACAGTAAACGGTGAACACCAGACTGCGCACCCTTGCGGGTATTCCCACAAGGGGATACCGGCGTTGCCATAACCGGTCTAAAAGGGTACTCCGGGTTTCGCCAGGGTATTCGACCATAACGAGTGACAATTAACGGGCAGATGCAGATAAAACCGCAAACCCTGAACAAGGCGCGGGTGCTGGTGGTCGGCGACGTCATGCTCGACCGCTACTGGTTCGGAGAGGTGAACCGGATATCTCCGGAAGCGCCGGTGCCGGTCGTCAAGGTGGGGCGCACCGAGGAGCGCCTGGGAGGCGCGGCCAATGTGGCGCGCAACATCGCCGCGATCGGCGCGAAGGCCGCGCTATTGTCGGTAGTCGGGCAGGATGAGGCGGCCGATTGCATTCAGCGCCTGCTCGAAGCCGATTCGATAGCCGGGCAGTTGCATCGGGATCCCGGCCTGGCGACCACCATCAAATTGCGCGTGATCGGTCGCCAGCAGCAGTTGTTGCGCGTCGATTTCGAAACCGAGCCCGGTCACGAAGTGCTGGCCGCCAAGCTCGCGGATTTCGAAGCGCGGCTGCCGGAAACCGACGCCGTCATCCTGTCGGATTATGGCAAGGGCGGCCTCAAGCACATCGAACGCATGATCGGGCTGGCGCGTGCCGCCGGCAAGCCTGTGCTCGTGGATCCCAAGGGCGACGACTATGCCCGTTATCGCGGGGCGACGGTGCTAACGCCTAACCGCGCGGAGTTTCGCGAAGTGGCAGGACGCTGGAAGGACGAGGACGACCTGACGGCGCGGGCGCAGAAATTGCGCGAGGACCTCGGCGTGCAGGCGCTGCTGGTGACGCGCAGCGAAGAGGGCATGACGCTTTACCGCAAGGGCGACCGGCTGCACGTGCCGGCGGTGGCGCGCGAAGTGTACGATGTCAGCGGCGCGGGAGACACCGTGATTGCCATCCTCGGCGTGATGCTGGCCGCCGGAGGCGATTTCCCCGACGCCGTGCATTTGGCGAACAAGGCCGCGGGCATCGTGGTCGGCAAGCTGGGCACCGCAGTCGTTCATTTCGAAGAACTGTTTTCCTGAACGGATCGACCATGTATATCGTCGTCACCGGCGCGGCCGGGTTTATCGGCTCGAACATCGTCAAGGCGCTGAACGAGCGTGGAGAGACCAGCATCCTTGCGGTTGACAATCTCAGCCGCGCCGACAAGTTCCGCAATCTCGCGGATTGCGATATCGCCGACTACCTCGACAAGGGACATTTCCGCGCCGCGCTGGATGCCGGTTCCTTCGATGGAGACCTGGCGGCGATCCTGCATCAGGGCGCCTGCTCGGACACCATGCATACCGACGGCCGCTACATGATGGAGAATAACTACCGTTACTCGGCGGACCTGCTGGCCTACTGCCAGGCCGAGTCGGTGCCCCTGATCTATGCATCGTCCGCGGCCGTGTATGGAGCCGGACCGGTGTTCAAGGAAGGCAGGGAGAACGAACATCCGCTGAACGTCTACGGATACTCGAAGTTCCTGTTCGACCAGGTGGTGCGCCGCCGTTGGGACGAGAATACCGCGCAGGTGGTGGGGCTGCGCTATTTCAACGTGTACGGACCGCGTGAAGAGCACAAGGAGCGCATGGCTTCCGTCGCCTTCCACTGCTTCAACCAGTATCGCGAGACCGGGAAAGTGAAACTGTTCGAAGGAAGTGGAACTTATGCGGCCGGCGAGCAGCGGCGCGATTTTATTTCCGTCGAGGATGCAGTGAAGGTCAATCTGTATTTCCTCGACAATCCGAAGAAAACCGGCATATTCAATTGCGGAACCGGTGCGTCGCAAACCTTCAACGATGTCGCGGTTGCCACGGTCAATGCCCTGCGCGCCAAAGCCGGGGAGAACCCGCTGTCACTGGCCGACCTGACCCGGCAGGGCGTCATCGAGTACGTCCCCTTTCACGCGGGCCTGAAAAGCAAGTACCAGAGTTTCACGGAGGCCGACCTGGCGGAGTTGCGCAGCACGGGCTACGACGCGCCGTTCTTCAACGTGCAGACGGGTGTCGCGCGCTATGTCGAATGGCTGATCGAGACTGGGGGGCGCTGAACCCGCCGCCTGACACGGCGAGTATGATGCCTGATGGATCGCAATCCCGTTAACGCCTATAAAACCCTCGATGATTTCGTGGGCGATACCCCGCTGGTGCGCCTGAAGCGCATTCCGGGCGACACGAGCAATGTCATCCTGGCAAAACTGGAGGGCAACAATCCTGCCGGTTCGGTAAAAGACAGACCCGCGCTTTCGATGATCCGGCGCGCGGAGGAGCGTGGCCAGATCAGGCCGGGCGATACCCTCATCGAGGCGACCAGCGGTAATACCGGGATCGCCCTGGCGATGGTCGCCGCTATGCGGGGCTACCGGATGATCCTGGTGATGCCCGAGCACCTCTCCGTGGAGCGGCGCCAGAGCATGGCGGCGTTCGGCGCGAAGTTCGTGCTGACCCCGAAACAGGGCGGCATGGAAAAGGCGCGGGACATCGCCTCGGAAATGCAGGCGCGGGGCGAGGGGTTGATCCTCGACCAGTTTGCCAACCCAGACAATCCGCTGTCCCACTACGAGGGCACGGCTGCGGAAATCTGGCGCGATACCAGCGGCCAGATCACGCATTTCGTCAGCAGCATGGGCACCACCGGCACCATCATGGGTTGCTCGCGCTTCTTCAAGGAGAAGAACCCGGCCATCCAGATTGTCGGCTGCCAGCCCACCGACGGATCGCAAATCCCCGGCATCCGCAAATGGCCCGAAGCCTATCTGCCGAGAATTTTCGACCGCAATCGGGTGGATCAGGTGGTGGAGATCGCGCAGGCCGACGCGGAGGAAATGGCGCGCAGGCTGGCGAAGGAGGAAGGCATATTCGCCGGCATTTCTTCCGGCGGCGCCCTGTGGGCGGCGCTTCAGGTTTCGGCGAAAGTGAAGAATGCCACGATCGTCACCATAGCTTGCGATCGCGGCGACCGCTATCTTTCGACGGGCGTGTTCCCTTCGGAATAGCTACTGCAAAGGCAGGTTCAACTGAATTAATCAGTTTGCCGTCCAGCGCCCGGGCGCTCGCCCGAGGCGTTCAGCAAGATCGTCGCGCCGGCGGCCGAGTTCTTCCGGCAGGCGATCCTCGAGCCGGGCGAACAATTCCTGATGCAGTTCCAGCTCGTCCAGCCACGCATCGCGGTCCAGCGACATGAGCTCGCTGAAGCTCGCCTGCGGCAGGTCGAGTCCGTTCCATTCGAGATCGTCGCGCCGCGGCACCCAGCCCAGCGGGCTTTCCGCTGCGCCGGTGCGGCCCTGGCAGCGATCCACGATCCACTTGAGCACGCGCATGTTCTCGCCGTAGCCCGGCCACAGAAAGCGGCCCTTCGCGTCCTTGCGGAACCAGTTGACGCAGAAGATGCGGGGCGGCTGTCTCATGGCGCTGCCCATGCGCAGCCAATGCCCGAAGTAGTCGCCCATGTGATAGCCGCAGAACGGCAGCATGGCCATCGGATCGCGCCGCACCTCGCCGACCTTCGCCGTTGCGGCGGCCGTGGTTTCCGAACCCAGCGTCGCAGCCGCGTAGACCCCGTCGCTCCACGATCTGCTTTCCGTCACCAGGGGAATCGTCTCGCTGCGGCGTCCGCCGAATATGAAAGCCGAAATCGGCACGCCGTCCGGATTCTCCCAGTCCGCGTCGATCGAGGGGCATTGCGATGCGGGTACGGTGAAGCGCGCGTTCGGATGCGCGGCCTTGCGTGCGGATGCCGGCGTCCAGGGTTGGCCCTGCCAGTCGGTAAGTTGCGGCGGTGCTTCGTCGGTCATGCCTTCCCACCAGACGTCGCCGTCCGGCGTTTCGGCGACGTTGGTAAATATGCAATTGGCCCGCAACGTTGCCATTGCGTTGGGATTCGATTTTTGCGACGTGCCCGGCGCAACGCCGAAAAAGCCGTATTCGGGATTGATTGCGCGAAGCGTGCCATCCGGTCCCGGCTTGATCCAGGCAATATCGTCCCCCACGGTGGTGACTTTCCATCCCTTGAAGGCCGCTGGCGGAATCATCATCGCGAAATTGGTCTTGCCGCAGGCGCTGGGAAAGGCGGCGGCGACGTAGGTCTTTTCTCCCTTGGGCGATTCCACGCCCAGGATCAGCATGTGCTCCGCCATCCAGCCGTCCTTGCGCCCGATGCTGGAGGCGATGCGCAGGGCGAGACATTTCTTGCCCAGCAGCGCGTTGCCGCCGTAGCCGCTGCCGAAGGACCAGATCGCCTGTTCCTCCGGGAAGTGCACGATGTACTTGTGTTCCCGGTTGCAGGGCCAGGGCACGTCCTTTTGTCCGGCGGCGAGCGGCATGCCGACGGAATGCAGGCAGGGAACGAAGCCGCCCACCGTGCCCAGCGCATCCAGCGCGGCCCGGCCCATGCGCGCCATGATGCGCATGCTGACGGCGACATACGCGGAATCGGTCAGTTGCACGCCGATAAGCGATAGCGGCGAGCCGATCGGTCCCATGGAGAAAGGCACCACGTAGAGCGTGCGGCCCGCCATGCTGCCGGCAAACAGTGCCCGCAGCTTGTGCTTCATGGCGACGGGATCCATCCAGTTGTTGGTGGGACCGGCATCGCCCTGGTCCCGGCTGCAGATGAACGTACGGTCTTCCACCCTGGCGACATCGGAAGGGTCGGAAAGGGCGAGATAGCTATCGGGTCGTTTGACCGGATTGAGGCGACGCAGCGTGCCGCCAGCCACGAGTCCGGCGCACAGCGCGTCGTATTCGGCCTGGGAGCCGTCGCACCAGTGAATGCGATGCGGGCGTGTGAGCGCCGAGACTTCGGCCACCCATTCGCGCAACCGGCGGTTCCTGACGTGAGCCGGGAACTCCTGCAGAACTGCTTCAAGGCTGGCCGACGATCCCACGAGTTCTCCTCCTCGTATCAGGTTCACGTTTTGACACCAGTCTATCATCGGAAATTCCGCCCCGGTCCGCCGTCCGTGCTGCTGCGCCGCAAGCTGGCCGGACAGGGCCACCGATGGAAGACGGCAGCCCGTTTCCGGTATCCTGACGGGCTGCCTCAATTCACAGGATTCCGACCGGAATCAACCGCCTCGATGACCCCGATCCTCGTATTCGACATAGAAACCATCCCGGACGTCGAGGGTTTGCGCAAGCTCAACGACCATGCACCCGAAGCGACTGCGGCGCAGATCGCCCAGGCGGCCTTCGACCGGCGGCGCGAGCTCACCGGCAGCGACTTCCTGCCCTTGCATCTGCATCGCGTCGTCGCGATCTCCTGCGCATTGCGCGACGGCGACAGTTTTCGCGTCTGGTCGCTGGGCGAGCCCGACGAGCCGGAGCGTGTACTGGTGCAGCGCTTCTACGACGGCATTGAAAAGTACACGCCGCAAATCGTTTCCTGGAACGGCAGCGGCTTCGATCTGCCGGTGCTGAACTACCGCGCCCTGATTCATGGCGTGCGCGCGGCGCGCTTCTGGGATCAGGGTGAGGACGATCGCGACTTCAAGTGGAACAACTACATCAGCCGCTACCACGCGCGCCACCTTGACCTGATGGACCTGCTGGCGATGTACCAGGGGCGCGGCAATGCGCCGCTGGACCAGCTCGCACAACTGACCGGACTGCCGGGCAAGCTCGGCATGGATGGGTCGAAAGTCTGGGACGCGTATCAGGCCGGGCAAATCACGGCGATCCGCAACTATTGCGAAACCGACGTCGCCAACACCTACTTGCTGTACCAGCGCTTCCAACTGGTGCGCGGTGCGCTCGACGAGGCGCAATACCAGCGCGAATGCGAGCTGGTGCGTGGCACCATGTCGAAATCCCCGGACGCGCACTGGCGCGAGTTTCTGGCCGGCTGGAAATCCCCGCCTGGAAATGCCGGGTGACAATTGAAGCGGTGGGCCGGCCGGCGGAGGTCGAGTCCCTGGATCAGGAAGGTCGCGGGGTTGCGCATGTCGACGGGAAAGTGATTTTCATCGAAGGCGCGCTGCCGGGCGAACGGGTGGAATTCGTTTCGTATCGCCGCAAGCCGAGTTTCGAGCTCGCGGATGCAACCCGCATCGTGCGCGCATCGTCGTCACGGGTGACACCGCGCTGCCCGCACTTCGGCACGTGTGGGGGCTGCAGCATGCAGCACCTTGATCCGCGTGCCCAGGTCGCAGCAAAGCAGCGCATCCTCGAAGACAACCTCGCCCGCATCGGCCAGGTGCGTCCGGAAACCATGCTGGCGCCGATCCGCGGGCCGGACTGGGGCTACCGCTATCGCGCGCGGCTGTCCTCCCGTTACGTCGTGAAGAAGGGGGAGACGCTGGTCGGTTTCCACGAACGGCGCAGCAGTTTCATCGCCGACATGCGCAGTTGTGAAGTGCTGCCGAAGCGCATCTCCGCGCTGCTGCTGCCGTTGCGTGAACTGGTGTCGGCGCTGTCGATACGCGAACGCATGCCGCAGGTGGAACTGGCGATCGGCGATGCCGTCGATGTCCTCGTATTCCGCATCCTGGAGCCGCTCACGGAGGCGGATGGCGATGTGGTGCGGCGTTTCGCCGACACCCACGGCGTGCAGATTTTTATGCAGACCAAAGGTCCGGAAACGGCGCTGCCCTTCCATCCGCTCGATGCGCCCGCGCTGCAGTACCGGATCCCGGACTACGGCCTGGTGTTTCCCTTCAGGCCTACCGATTTCACGCAGGTCAACCACGACATCAACCGGGTGCTGGTCAGGCGCGCGGTGACCCTGCTCGATCCCCGGCCGGGCGAGCGTGTCGGCGACTTCTTCTGTGGCCTGGGAAATTTCTCGCTGGCGCTCGCGTCCTGCGGCGCGGCAGTCCTTGGCGTCGAGGGCAACGCGGCGCTGGTCCGGCGTGCGCGGGAGAACGCGCAGTCCAACGGCCTGGGCGACCGCTGCGAATTCATCGACCGCAACCTTTTCGAGGTCACGCCGGCGGACTGGAAGGCGTTTGGCTATTTCGATCGCGTCCTGATAGATCCGCCGCGGGACGGCGCAATGGAACTGGTCAAGGCCTTGTGCGAGTCGCCGCCGTCACGCATCGTCTATGTCTCATGCAGCCCGGCAACCCTGGCGCGTGATGCCAACGTGCTGGTGAACACCGGCGGCTACCGGCTGACCGCGGCGGGCGTGGTCAACATGTTTCCCCATACCTCCCACGTTGAATCCATTGCTGTCTTCGAGCGCTGACTGAAACCGGAAAAGAAAAAGGGCGGCCGAAGCCGCCCTTTTTTGTGCTGATGCCGGGTGCGCTCAGTCGCGCTCGCCCGAGAAAGCCATCAGCAGGTGCAACAGGCTCGAGAAAATGTTGAACAGGCTCAAGTACACACCCGTCGCCGCCATGATGTAGTTGGTCTCGCCGCCGGTCACGATGCGGCTGACGTCATGCAGCAGGAACAGCGAGAAAACCACCACAACCAGGGCGGAAATCGTCAGCGCCAGCGCCGGGATCTGGAAGAACATGTTGGCCAGCATGGCAAGCAGCAGCACGATCATGCCGACGAACAGGAACTTGCCCATGAAGCTGAAATCTCGTTTCGTAGTCGTTGCGATCACGCTCATGACCGCCAGGATGCCGCCGGTGCCGACAGCCGCTATGCCGATCAACTGCGGTCCGTTGCGAAGCGACAGGGCGGCGTTGAGCAGCGGACCCAGCCACCAGCCGAGGATGAACGTCATCGTCAGCAGCAGAACAACACCAAGCCCGCTGTTGCGATTTGCCGCGATGGCGTACTGAATGCCGATGATCGCCGCGATCATGACCAGGGAACCGATGATCGGGTGCTGCATGATGATTCCGCCGGTGGCCATGCCGACCATCGCGCCGATCACCGTCGGAACCATCGTGAGCGCAAGCAGCAGATAGGTGTTGCGCAGAACCTTGTTCTGGGCGAGCGCCAGTTGTCCTGAAGGTGCGCCGTACTGGATTTCCGGTTGCATATTGTTACAGCCTCCTGAATGGGAAAGTTACGATGCTAAGAGTACGCGCCGGAGCGTAAAGTTTCAATGATTGTCGCTGGCGCCGTCGCTATGCGGCGATCATTTTCTTGCTCTTGTTTTCGTGCGCTTTCGACCGTTCATGGCGCGCCCGGCCTCCGTCTAGCCCCAACATGTAAACTATGTGCGGATTCGGCGGTTTCAAGGGTCGGGTCGGAGCTGAATCTGGCGCAATAGGCGATAAGAAGGGTGGCAGAGTGGTTAAATGCACCGGTCTTGGCGCCTGCGAAGCCGGCGCTTGCGAAGACTAACCTTCCGGTTACGTCGGAGCTAAAACCGGCAGAGAGTAGCAGCGGAGGGTTGGCAGAGCGGTTGAATGCACCTGACTTGGCGCCTGCGGAGCCGGCGCTTGCGCAGACTAACCACCAGGTTATGTCGGAGCTAAATCAGGCGGAATTTGGGAAGGGTGGCAGAGTGGTTAAATGCACCGGTCTTGAAAACCGGCAGAGACGAAAGTCTCTCGTGGGTTCGAATCCCACCCCTTCCGCCAAAACCATCGGGGGTTCGATTGGCGCCTCGCCGTGCTGTCGCACTTAACGCGGCCGGAGGCCGGTTAGCGAGCGCCTGAAGAAGCTCGCGATACTCGCGTCTTGACCCTCGCCCTCCGCCACATTGGAGTCGTGAGTGATGGAAAAAGCCCCGCAACAGGCGGGGCTTTATAATTTTCAGCTCAGCGCGCAGAGATTTATAACAGGCTCTTCGCCACTTCCATCGCGGCGGCCATGTCGGGCAGCTCCGTCACTTCCGGAACGATCTGGACGTAGCGCACGATGTTGTTCTTTGTCGGTGACAATCACCGCGCGTGCCAGCAGGTGCAGGGGATCGATCAGCAGGCCGTTGTTCAATCCGAATTCCCCGGTCTTGTAGTCGGACTAGAAGGTCACGTTCTTGATCTTCGCTTTCTTGGCAAAACGCTGCTGCGCGAACGGCAGGTCCATGCTGATGGTCACCCTATCCACTTGTTTGGCGAGCTTGCGATTCTTCTCGCTCAATTCGTGGGTTTGCGCCTCACAGGTCGGGGTATCGACCGAAGGCACCGCACTGATGATGCGCACCTTCCCGGTTCCGGTTGCAATGTCGACCGGACCCAGATCGCCACCTGTCACCATCGCCGAAGGCAAGGGTTCGCCCACCTTGATGGCCTGGCCGCGCAGGGGACTGCCCTTCATCGCGACGCTGTTGCCGTCGCCAGCGGCGCCGGTGCCCTTGTTGACCTTCATGCCCTGGACTTCCTCGCCTGCGCCAAAGGCGGAGGCTGCTCCCAGCCCGAGCAGTTCAGCCAATATTGCCGATGTGACCAATGCTTTCCTCATGACAGTTTCTTTTTGAAGCTTGAATGGCGCCCCGTGCTTATCCCCAGCCTCAGGGACTGTCGGACAGATCCGTCATCCGCACCCAGAAGAAAATTGTTGTTTGTCTGTAGTGAATATCATGATCCCCTGGCTGCCACACGCGTGCGATGCTGCGGGAATGACGGCGGTCTCCGGCTTGCCGGCGCCGGCGCCGGGTCTCGACAGTACAGTCTCGACAGTACAGTCTCGACAGTACAGTCTCGACAGTACAGTCTCGATAGTAAAGTCTCGATAATGCAGCGAATGCCCCGATATTCCGTTAATTGATGATCAGGCTGATCACTAAATGCAGGATTTAACAAAGAAAATACGCCCGGAAGCCGATAAGGCACGGCTCACGGCCGCTGATCACGATCGACGCGGGGCGGGATTGCTTTATGTCTATCCGGTGGTCTCAAGGCGGGCCGGCGGGGTTTCCATCGGCGTGAACCTGAACGTCAACAACGCCTGCAACTGGCGCTGCGTCTACTGCCAGGTGCCGGATCTCACGCGAGGCGCCCCGCCTGCCATCGACCTTCCCAGGCTACGGTCGGAGTTGAAGGGCTTCCTCGACGATGTCCTGCATGGCGATTTTCTGGAGCAGCGTGTTGCCCCGGGGGCGCGCCGCCTCAACGACATCGCGCTGTCGGGAAACGGGGAGCCTACCAGCGCCGGGGAGTTCGGGCAGGTGGTGGATCTGATCGGCCAGGTGCGCCGGGAAGCGGGCGTGCCCGATGCGGTAAAGACGGTTCTGATTACCAACGGCAGCCTGATGCATCGTGCTTCGGTCCAGGCTGGCGTGGCGGGTTTGCGGGCGCTGCAAGGCGAGGTCTGGTTCAAGATCGACCGTGCCCCGGGCGCGGGGATGCGCAAGGTCAACAATTCACGAGCCGGCCTGGAGCGGGTCAGGGCGAATCTGCAGGCCGCGGCAGGACTCTGTCCGACCTGGGTCCAGACGTGCATGTTTGCCTGGGACGGCGCGCCACCTGGGGAATCCGAACTGCTTGCCTACCTGGATTTGCTTGGCGAGCGGCTTGCCGCAGGGGTAAGGCTTGAGGGAGTGTTGCTATACAGCCTGGCGCGGCCGTCGTTTCAGCCGGAAGCGGGGCACCTGCAGGCGCTGCCTGCAGGTTGGCTGGAGTCCTTCGCGGCCCGTATCCGCATGCTCGGGCTGGAGGTCAGGGTGACGCCTTAAGGCGTCACCAGGAGTCGCAACGGAAATCCGGTGACGCCAAGGGCGCCGCCCGGATCGTCCAGCCCGACCTGTCAGCGGAGGCCGCGGCGGGTCGTCTGGCGGTGGCTGGAGGCCTCGGTCCGCAGGCGGCGATAGAGTGCCGGCTCGGAAGCCTTCAGATACGACAGGACGGCTACGTCGTTGCGGTTGAGCTTCTTCAGGTCGATCTGGTCGAGGTGGACCACCCGAAGCAGCTCGCGCACGGGTTTGGGCATGTTGCGGCCGCTCTCGTAGCGGGATCCGCCGCTTTGGGTGACACCGATGCGCCCCCAGAATTCCTGCTGGTTCATGCCGAGCCGCACGCGGATTTCACGCGGGTTCTGGATTTTTTCAAACATTTTCATCTCGATTTTCCGTTGTTCATCAAGGGACGGTCTTTTGGCCGCTACATTCATTTGTCCTGAGTGCGGCTGCAAAGTTCCGTCCGGCACGGAGCATGACAGTCGCCTAGAGGCGCTACGCAATCAAAACGAAAACGCCCCGCAACCGCAGGGCGTTGACGTGTTTCGGATAGTGGTATTTGTTGCTACTTGGCGACTTGCCGCTCGCGCAGCTCGTCGAGTGTCTTGCAATCGATGCAGAGTGTCGCGGTGGGCCGGGCTTCCAGGCGCTTCAAGCCGATTTCGACGCCGCAGCTCTCGCAATAACCGTATTCGCCCGCGTCGATCTTGACGATGGTTTCCTCGCATTTCTTGATCAGCTTGCGTTCGCGGTCGCGGTTCCGCAACTCCAGCGCGATGTCGGATTCCTGGCTCGCGCGATCATTCGGATCGGCGAACACGGTGGCCTCATCCTGCATGGTATGCACCGTGCGATCGATGTCCTGCGACAGCTCGGTCTTCAACTGGTTGAGGATTTTCTTGAAATGCTCAAGCTGCTTGGAGCTCATGTAAGCCTCGCCCTTTTTGGGGACGTAAGGCTTGAAATTCGTCTGAAACTCGGAGGCCATTGCCATTTTAAGGGTATTCCCGGTCCGAAAAAAGCCGCTTTAATAGCAGAAATAGCAGTCAGGTGCAAGCATAGGTTCCGTCGCCGCCGCCGGGAGCGTCCCGAAGCGCCTTCAAATTGACCTTTAAACCTCTGATCGGTATAGTTCCGACCCTTCCGGGGTGTAACGCAGCCTGGTAGCGTGCCTGCTTTGGGAGCAGGATGTCGGGAGTTCGAATCTCTCCACCCCGACCAGAAAAGCGAAGTGTGCCCGGTTAAGAGTCGTGCCCGTAGCTCAACCGGATAGAGCACCAGCCTTCTAAGCTGGGGGTTACAGGTTCGATTCCTGTCGGGCACGCCAGAGCCCTGGTCAGCAGATTTTCCGTGGTGGCTGTAGCTCAGTCGGTAGAGTCCTGGATTGTGATTCCAGTTGTCGTGGGTTCGAGTCCCATCAGCCACCCCATTTTCTTCAGTAACCTTTCCTCAGTAATCTCCGCCTCATCAGTGCGTAAGACATGATCCTGCTGCGCGACCTGCAGCTCCGGCGCGGCGTCAAAGTCCTGTTCGAGCAAGCCAGCCTCACCTTCAACCGCGGGCAGAAGATCGGCGTCACCGGCGCCAACGGCAGCGGAAAATCGAGCCTGTTCGCGCTTCTCCTCGGCGAGTTGCACCAGGACGCCGGCGAGTTCGAGATCCAGCCCGGGCTGATCGTCGCCCACGTCGCCCAGGAATCCCCTTCCACCGGCCAGGCCGCGATCGAATACGTTCTGGATGGCGACGCGGAACTGCGCCAGATGGAAGCTGCGTTGCGGGCGGCCGAGGACAGCCACGACGGCACGCGGATGGCGGAGGTGCACGAGGACCTGCACCGCATCGGTGCCTACTCGGCGAACGCGCGGGCGGCGCAACTGATGCACGGCCTGGGCTTCGACGACATCGAGATCGCGAAGCCGGTCGCGGAGTTCTCCGGCGGCTGGCGCGTGCGGCTGAATCTTGCGCGCGCGCTCATGTGCCGCTCCGACGTGCTCCTGCTCGACGAACCTACCAACCACCTCGACCTTGACGCCATCGTCTGGCTTGAACAGTGGCTTACCGGCTATCCCGGCACGCTGCTCATGATTTCGCACGACCGCGATTTTCTCGACGCGGTCGCCGACGCCATCTGCCACATCGAGAACCAGCGCCTGCGCCTGTTTCCCGGAAACTACTCCGCCTTCGAGACCCAGCGCGCGGCACAGTTGGCGCAGCAGCAGGCCACTTACCTGAAGCAGCAGCGCGAGGCCGCCCACCTGCAATCTTTCATCGACCGCTTCAAGGCCAAGGCGTCAAAGGCGCGCCAGGCCCAAAGCCGCATGAAGGCACTGTCGCGCATGGAAAAAATCGCCGCTGCCCATGTGGACACGCCGTTCGAGTTCACATTCCGCCAGCCTGCCGTGCAGCCCGATCCCGTGCTCAGCCTGGACGGGGTGGATGCCGGCTACGGTGACGTGAAAATCCTCGGCGGCATCCGCATGACGCTGCGGGCGGGCACCCGTCTCGGCCTGCTCGGCCGCAACGGCGCCGGCAAGTCGACGATGATGAAACTGCTGGCCGGCGAATTGCCGCCGCAGCGCGGTGAACGAGTCGAAGGCAGGGGCATGCGGATCGGCTATTTCGCGCAGCATCAACTGGAACAATTGCGTCCCGAGCACAGCGCGCTCTGGCACGTGACCCGGCTGTCGCCGCGGACGCGCGAACAGGAACTGCGTGATTTTCTCGGCGGATTCAATTTCCATGGCGACCAGGCCACGGAAGCCGTGGGACCGATGTCGGGCGGCGAGAAATCGCGGCTCGCGCTGGCGCTGATCGTCTGGCAGCGTCCGAACCTGCTGCTGCTCGACGAGCCGACCAATCACCTCGACCTCGAAATGCGCCACGCGCTGACGCTCGGTTTGCAGGATTACGAAGGCGCGCTGGTGCTGGTTTCCCACGATCGCAGCCTGCTACGTGCCACGGCCGACGAACTGTGGCTGGTGGAAGGCGGCGCGGTTTCGGAGTTCGATGGCGACCTCGATGACTATGCCAGACGCCTGCGGTCGGGAGTGCCGGCGGAGGCGGTCGCCGCCGAGGTGCCGGCAGTCAGCCGCAAGGAGCAGAAAAGGCTGGAAGCCGAGGAACGCAACCGGCGCTTCGTGCAGCGCAAGCCCCTGGAGACGCGGGTCGGGTCGGCGGAAAGGGAAATCGAGAAACTGACCGCTGAACGGCAGAGACTTGAAAAGCTTCTGGCGGCCCCAGATATGTACGGCGACGGGCGCAAGGAGGATCTGAAGCGCTGCCTGCTGGAGCAGGCCGATGTAACGGCAAAGTTACAGAAAGCGGAAGAGCAATGGCTTATGCTTTCCGCTGAGCTTGAGGGGTTCGCTGCGGGCGGTTGAAACCGCGGAACCCGGATTCCGGTTTGCGTATCCAAGTAGTCGTGTCTTTATTCAGAAAGGGTGTTACGTGTTCAAACGCATTGTCCTGTTCCTGATCACCAACCTGGCCGTTCTGTTCGTCCTCAACATCACGATGCGGCTGCTGGGCATCGACCGCTACCTGCAGAATTCCGCGGGTGGGCTCGACTTGACTTCGTTGCTGGTGTTCGCCGGTGTGATTGGTTTCGGCGGCGCATTCATCTCGCTGGCGATGTCCAAGTGGTCGGCCAAGTTCATGACCGGCGCGAAGGTCATCGAAACGCCGGCCAATGAGGGCGAACGCTGGTTGGTGGAAACCGTAAGGCGCCAGGCGCAGCGTGCCGGAATCGGCATGCCCGATGTGGCGATCTATAACGCGCCGGACGTCAACGCCTTCGCCACCGGCATGAACAAGAACAGCGCGCTGGTCGCGGTCAGCACCGGCCTGCTCAACAACATGACGCGGGACGAAGCGGAGGCCGTGCTCGGACACGAAGTCAGCCACGTCGCCAACGGCGACATGGTGACCCTGGCCCTGATCCAGGGTGTGGTCAATACCTTCGTCATTTTCCTGTCGCGCATCATCGGCAACCTTGTCGACAAGACGGTGTTCAAGACCGAGCGCGGCCACGGCCCGGCCTTCTGGATCACTTCGATCATCGCCGAACTGGTGCTGGGCATCCTCGCCAGCATCGTCGTCAGGTGGTTCAGCCGCCGGCGCGAATTCCGCGCTGACGCGGGCGGTGCCAGCCTGGCGGGCCGTGAGAAAATGATCGCCGCCCTGGAGCGGTTGAAGCAGGCCCACGAGCCTTCAAGGTTGCCCGACCAGATCAAGGCGCTCGGAATTTCCGGCGGCCAGGGCTGGGGCATCAAGCGCTTGTTCATGACCCACCCGCCGCTGGACGAGCGCATCGCTGCCCTTCGCGCCGGCCGCTGAAACCGGCATCCCAAACGAACAACGCCCGCGGTAGCGGGCGTTTGTTTTTGTCCGTGTGCGTTGCCGTGGTCGGTTCAGAACGGACGCACGGCGATCGAAAGCGTTTGCCCGGCGTCGCGCTCCACGCCAATTCGATGCGCCTGCGCGCCGGCCAGGGCCGCGAGCAGCGGCAGCGCGCGCGCGGACGGATTGCCGCGGCGCAATTGTTCCAGCGCCGGATTGCTCATTGGCGTGACCGGCATTGCCGCTGCATCCAGCGTGACCTCGAGTTCGGCCAAGGCGCGGTTTCCACGGTCGCGTGTCAGCAACAGCGCGCTGCCGAATGGATGGGCAAGGGGCCGCACCGCTGCAAGAGGAAAGGGATAAGGCGTGTCGAATGCAACCAACAGGACTTCGCGCTGGTCGACCTGCACCTGCACGGCCGCCTCGAGCAGCCCGATGGCAAAACTCCAGTCGTATCCACACAGGCTGGTCGACGGGTGATGCGAGTGCGTGGCGATGCCCCAGTAGCCCGACGGCGCGTTGTGCACGGAGTTGTGGAAGCGCGTGGGCGAAACCTGCCGGTCGGGCCCGGCGAGCGTGATGCAGATATCGTTGATGACATCGCCGTCGCCTCCGGAGGACGTGAACACAGTTGCCACGGAATCGACGGGCCGGTCCGCGGCACTGAGTGCAGCCTGTCCGACTGCCAGAGCCATTTTGACCATCGAACCGGTGCGCCGGCGCTCGACGGCGGGAAGCAGATCCGTTGCGGGCGGCGCAAGCGGGGCGGATTCGTAAGGTTTTTCTCCGGCCAGTACCGGCCGGGCGGCAGTCCAGCCATCGAGTCCCGGCGCGAGGATCGCGACGCTTTCGACAAACAGTCTCACGCGCGAACCCGTCCGAGCAAAAGGCTGCAATTGGTGCCGCCGAATCCGAAGGAATTGCTCAGCGCAATGTCGAGCGGCGCGCGCTGGTTCTCGAGCAAATAGTGCAGCCCCATGGTCGGATCGAGTGCGCGCGTGTTCACGCTGCCGGGCATGAAACCCTGCTCGATGGCCAGCGCGCAGATGATGGCGTCGATGGCGCCGCATGCCCCGAGCGTATGGCCGGTCCAGCCCTTGGTGGAACTGCATGGGGTATTGCGGCCAAAAACAGTACATACCGCCCTGTCTTCGGTCGCATCGTTGCTGCGCGTGCCGGTGCCATGCAGGTTGATGTAGTCGACCGCCTCGGGCGGCAATGCTGCGCTCGCCAGCGCCTGTTCCATCGCCTTGCGCGCGCCGAGTCCTTCTGGATGTGGCGTCGACATGTGGTAGGCATCACTGCTCTCGCCGGTGCCGAGCAGCGCAATGGCATCATGGGTGCCTTTACGCGGCTGGCGCTCCAGCAATACCATGCCGGCGCCTTCGCCGATGGAGATACCATCGCGTTCGGTATCGAACGGGCGGCAGCCGGTCGCCGCGAGCAAGCCGAGCGAGCCAAATCCGTACAGCGTCGTAAGGCACAGGCTGTCGACTCCACCGACCACCGCCGCGTCGCAGAGGCCGGCCGCCATCATGCGGGCGGCATTGGCGAAGGCTTTCGCGCTCGACGAGCAAGCCGTGGAGACTGCCATGGACGGACCGCTCAGGCCGAAATAAGACTGGACGAACCAGGCCACCGAATAAGTATTGTGAGTCTGCGCGTAGCGAAAGTCCGGCGGCAGCGCCCCCTCGGCATCGCGACGGCGATAGGCAAGTTCGGTCTCGAGTATTCCCGACGTGCTGGTGCCGACGAACACGCCGATGCGTGCGGCGCCGTATCTGTCCCGGGCCGCAATGACCACCTGTTCGAAGCCGTCCTGGCGCGCGCACAGTTGCGCGATCCGGTTGTTGCGGCAGTCGAACGCATCAAGGTCCGCGCGCACCGGCTCCAACGCGGAATCGGCTATTTGTCCCACGTAAGTATCGAGATTCGCCGTCTCGAATGCGCATTTGGCAAGCCCGGAGCGCATTTCCGCCAACGCCCGCGCCGTGGCATGAAGGCCGACGCCCGCGCTGCTGGCAATGGCGTAGTGATTCAGGTAAAGCGGTTGCACTGTCTGGTTTCCTGTCCGATCCCAGTCCGGCGGATTTGGTGTGCCGGTCTGTCCTGACCCTGGTCGAGCCTACGTGGCGCATGTGGTCCGCGTCAACGGACGTTTTGCCTGCGTTGGTGCGCTAGCGCACCAATCGGGCCGGTAAGGAGCGGTTATAATATTTCAAGCTGGAAATTCCGGCCATTATCAAAAAACGAATGGATGCAATGAATACAATCGAATCCACGATTGCCCAGGAGCGGGAACTGGCGGAACTGATTGTCGCGGCACTGAACCTGGAAATTCAGGCCGCGGAAATCGACCCGACCGCGCCGCTGTACCGGGATGGCCTTGGGCTGGACTCGATCGATATCCTCGAGATCGCGCTTGCGGTGTCCAAGAAGTACGGATTTCAGTTGCGCTCCGATGACAGCGACAACGTCAAGACGTTCACTTCGCTGCGCAGCCTGAATGAGCATGTCCAGCGAAACCGGGCCCGATAGCCCTGCGCTCCCGATCAGCCGGACCAGGGCGATTTTGCTCCTTTGTGGCGTAATCGCCTATCAGGCCGTGGTCTACTGGCTGGTTGTCAGCCATCCCGAAGGGGGGCTCGGCGAAGGACTCATGGCAGCACCTTTGCTGGTGGTCGCGGGTTGCGCGCTCTGGCGCACACCGCGCGGGCGCATCATGCTGGTTCTATTGTGCGCGGCTGGCGCCATCGGATTGCTGCTGTGGCGTGCTGTCGGGGCGAATTCCGCCTTGTTTTATCCAGTGCCTTATCTTGTGGTCTACCTGAGCCTGTTGTGGCTGTTCGGTCGCACCCTGGTGCGTGGCCGTCAGCCGCTGATCACGCGCCTTGCGAGCTTCGTTCATGGCGGCCTGCCGGCGGACATTACCCGTTATACGCGGCAGGTCACCTGGGCATGGTGCATCTTTTTTGCCGCCATGGCGCTTACTTCGGTCCTGCTGTTCGCGTTCGCGCCGTTGCCCGCGTGGTCCGTGTTCAACAACCTGTTGAACCTGCCACTGGTCGTGGCGATGTATCTCTGCGAATCCACCTGGCGGCGCCGACGTTATCCGAATTTCTCCCACGCCTCGATGGCCACGGTCTACCGCGCTTTCCGCGATTTCGATTTCAACCCGCCCACTGCCGGGCGCTGACCGCATGGCCCAGGTCGCAGCCATCAGCCACGCCGGTGCGGCAGATATCGTTGCATACAGCCAGGGGCAGCCGGTTGTCGCGGCGCGCTTCGTTGCCGATGTAGTGCGTGTGGCGGAACAATTGCCTGCCCGCGCCTTTCTGGTTAATTTCTGCGTCGATCGCTATCGCTTTGCTGTCGGCTTCATGGCTGCGCTGATGCGCGGCCAGACCAGCCTGCTGCCGCCAAACCAGACGCCGGAAATGCTGCGCCAACTGCAGCACGAATTCGGCGAGCTCTATGCCCTGAATGATGCGCCGCAGGATCTCGGCGGCATCGAACAGGTGACCTGTGAGCTGGCTCGCGTTACGGCGGATTCCCCACGGCAGTTCCGCGTGCCGGCGTTCCCCGAAGATCAGATCGCCGCAATTGCCTTTACCTCCGGTTCCACAGGGCTGCCGACCGCGCACCGCAAGACCTGGGGCTCTCTTGCGCGCGGGGCCAGCGCCGAAGCGGAGCGCTTTGCCCTGCATTGTGACGGCCGGGCGACACTGGTAGGCACGGTGCCCGCACAGCATATGTACGGCCTCGAGTCCACCGTGCTGATGGCGCTGCGCGCCGGGCTTGCGCTGCATGCCGGCCGGCCGTTTTATCCGGCCGACGTAGCCGCCGCGCTGGCGCAAGTGCCCGGCGATCGCGTCCTGGTAACGACCCCGGTGCATTTGCGCGCGTTGCTCAACGACGGGATTGCGCTGCCGCCGCTGCGGCTGATCGTATGCGCGACCGCGCCGCTGCCCGCGCAAATGGCCGCTCAGGCGGAAGCGCGCTACCGGGCGCCGCTGCACGAGGTATTCGGCTTCACCGAGGCGGGCATGGTGGCGACGCGGCGTACCGTCGAGGGCGCGATGTGGCATTGCCTGCGTGACGTGCGCCTGCGTCCGCACGGGAAAACCGTGATGGTCGCGGGTGGCCACGTCGAAAACGAAGTGCAATTCACGGATGTGATCCAAACGGAAGGATCCGATGCATTTGTGTTGCACGGCCGCGATGCCGACCTGGTCAACATCGCCGGTAAACGCACTTCGCTCGGCTATCTCAACCACCAGCTCAACGGCATCGACGGCGTGCGCGACGGCGTTTTTTTCATGCCCGATGAAGAAGGGGAGGGCGTGACGCGGTTGACGGCTTTCGTGGTCGCGCCCGGTGTGACGCGGGATGCGTTGCTCGCTGCGTTGCGTACCCGCGTGGATGCGGTGTTTTTGCCACGGCCGTTGTATTTCGTCGAAGCCTTGCCGCGCAATGCCACCGGCAAGCTGCCGCGCGAAACCTTGCGGCGCCTGGCGCAAACTTGCCCGGGCATGTCGACCCGCGAGGACGCCGCTTGATGCCTGGGTGGGAACAATGCGCGTGCCGCGTGGCGGCCGTCGCGCTCGTCTTTGCACTCGGACTCACCGCGCCCGCTGCGGTACGGGCGGCGGATGCCGCGGCACCATGGGGAATCGAACCGCTGATGCAGCAACTGTCCGCAGTCGATCATTCGCAAGCGCGGTTTGTCGAGCGCAAGTACCTCAAGGTCCTGAAGGCGCCGCTGGAGCTTTCCGGCACGCTGACCTACACGCGCCCCGGACGGCTGGAGAAACGCACGCTCAAGCCTAAACCGGAAACGCTGACGGTCGCCGAGGATAGCGTGATACTGGAAAATCCGGCGCGCAACGAGCGCCGTGTGCTCAAGCTGCAGGATTATCCGGTGCTGTGGGGTTTCATCGAAAGCATCCGCGCCACGATGGGCGGCGACCTGAAGGCGCTGCGGCGCTTCTATCGCGTCGACCTCGAAGGCGGTCCGGCGCAGTGGCGGCTTTTCCTGGCGCCCATAGACCGCAGGATGAATGAAGTCATCAGTCTGATTCGCATCGACGGCAGCCAGGCGCGCATCGATCGCATCGAGGTGCAGGAAGCGCGCGGCGACCGATCAGTGATGGATATCCGCGAGGACAAGCGATGACGGCGCCGGCGCGCATGCGCGTCGGCTTGTGGCTTGGATTCGTGCTCGCTTGCGCGATCATCGTCGCCAGGTCGCAGTTTGGTGCCGATCTGGCCGCCTTCTTGCCGAGTTCACCGTCGCCGACGCAGCGCTTCCTGGTCGACGAATTGCGCGAAGGCGTGGTCTCGCGGCTCGTCCTGGCGGGCATCGAGGGGCGCGAGCCGGAGCAACTTACCGCCTTGAGCCGCGGGCTGGCGGTACGACTGCAGAAAGACGAACAATTCGTCTATATCGCCAACGGCGAGCAGGATGGCTTGCGCGCCGACGGCGAGTTCCTGTGGCGCAATCGGTACCTGCTCAGCCCCGAGGTCACGGCCGAGCGATTCACGGCGGCTGGCATCCGGCGCGGGCTGGAGCAACAACTCGATCTGTTGAGTTCGCCCACCAGCATGCTGGTGGGCAACCTGCTGCCGCGCGACCCGACGGGCGAAATGCTGCGACTGATCGAGCGCCTGCAGGGCGAGGGCGGGCCGCAGAAACGCGATGGCGTATGGTTTTCCGCAGACGGCAAGCGCGCGCTGCTGGTGGCGCAGACACGGGCAGCCGGGTTCGACATCGACGCGCAGGAACGGGCGTTGGCGCAGATTCGCGCGGCGTTCGAGGACGCGCGCAAGGAACGCAACGTGACGGACGCGCATCTGGTCGTCACCGGACCGGGTATCTTTGCCGTGGAAAGCCGCGCCGGCATCAAGCGCGATGCCATCCTTTTTTCCCTGATCAGCACGCTGCTGGTCAGCGCCATCCTGCTGTTTGTCTATCGATCGCTGCGCGTGCTCGCCTTGACGCTGGTGCCGGTGGCGAGCGGCGCCGTGGCTGGTATCGCCGCGGTCAGCCTCGCCTTTGGTTCGGTGCATGGCGTCACCCTGGGATTCGGCGCCACCCTGATCGGCGAGGCCGTGGATTACGCGATTTATCTGTTCACCAATACCGCGCCCGGCACGACGCCCAAGTCCACATTGCAGCGCATCTGGCCAACGTTGCGGCTGGGCATGCTGACTTCCGTGTTCGGATTCGGCGCAATGTTGTTTTCCGGATTTCCAGGGTTGTCCCAGCTCGGCCTGTTTTCGATCACCGGCCTGATCGTCGCGGTGTCGGTGACGCGCTGGGTACTGCCCGAGCTGGTGCCCGCCGGCTACCACGTGCGCACCGCCGCCGGACTCGGTGCACCCCTGATGCGCTGGCTGGGCCTCGCACGACGCTTGCGCGTGCCGCTGGTATTGCTGGTGATCGCGACGGCGGGCTGGCTGATGGTCCGAGGCTCGACGGTCTGGGACGACGAATTGTCGAGCCTGAGTCCGGTGGCGCAGGAAGCGCAAAATCTTGATCAGCAAATGCGCAACGACCTGGGTGCCCCCGATGTCGGCCTCCTGGTCGTGGCAAGTGGGGCTTCCGAGCAGGCCGTGCTGGAAACGGTGGAGCGCGTCGGCGCTGCGCTGGCCGCACTCCGGGGCGAGGGCGTGCTTGGCGGATTCGATTCTCCGGCGTTTTATCTTCCCAGCATCGCCGCGCAGCGCGCGCGCCAGGAGGCCATTCCCGATGCGGCGAGCCTGCAACGGAATCTGACAGCCGCTGCGCACGGCCTGCCGTTTCGCGCCGGTACGTTCGCCCCATTCATCGTGGACGCGCAGCAGGCAAAACGCCACGCGCCGCTGACTGCACAGGACCTGGCCGGCACAGGCCTCGCCCTGAAACTGCAGTCCCTGCTCGTGCAGCGTCACAACGGCTGGTTTGCCATGATGCCCCTGCGCAATGTGGCGGACAGGGTGCGGCTGGAGGCGGGGTTGTCGGCGTATGACCGCTCGCAGGTCGTCATACTCGACATGAAACGTGAACTCGACGGCCTCTATCGCGGCTACCGCATGCGCGCCCTCGGCTTCGCAATTCTCGGCGCAGTCGCCATCGCGTTGCTGCTGCTGGTTACGCTGCGATCGGTGCGGCGCAGTTGGGATGTGATGGCGCCGCTCGCTGCGGCCGTGCTGGTGACCGCGGGCATCCTGCTCGCAACCGGCGCGCGCCTGAATATTTTTCACCTGGTCGCGCTGCTGCTGGTCGTCGGTGTCGGCTCGAATTACACGTTGTTTTTCGAGCGCGGCAGTCCCGGTTCGGCCGATCCGCAGCGCACAGCAACCGCGGTACTGTTTTGCAATCTGTCGACGGTGATGGGGTTCGGTGTTCTGGGTTTCGCCGCCACGCCGGTGCTCAGCGCGATCGGCACGACGGTGGCAACCGGCGCGTTCCTGAGCCTGCTGTTTGCGCTGGTCCTGAGGCCTGCTGCGCCGCCGCCGCGCTGATCGCTACGCCGTATCCTCGGAAAGGTAGGTCGCAATCGTGCCGCGCGCCACTGGCCGGCCATCGAGCGCTATGTCGATATGATAGTGGGTCAACGGTTGCGCGATCGCTTCGAGATTGACCGAAACCAGCAAATCACGATCCGCCGGCACCTGGTCGGTAAAAAAAACCACGTCGCGCATCGCGACCAGATAACCGATGCGGGGCCCGGCGCGACCCGCTTCGCGCCGCCGCCGCAATGCCTCCCAGGCCGCGGCAGTCTGGGCCGCGGCCTCGATCGCGGCGACAGGCGTTGCGCTGCCGCTGCACACCAGCGCGCACTGTCCGGGAATGCGCGCGTTGCCGGTCAGTCCTTCCGCCGTTTCGCTCAGCACGGCGGTCAGGAAGCGCATGGGCGGGCGGTGCGGCAGCAGGTCGTCGAGTGCCGGGGCATCGGCAATCTGACTGCTCGCGGCGCGGGAACTGGCCGGTGCCTCTGGTTCATTCGGTGGCGTGCCGATGATGAGTTCCCCATTGGCGACCAGGACAGCGCCGCGTTTGAGATCGAAGCGCAAGTGCCCCGCTGCGGATGCGCGCGTGACGAGTTCGAGGCGCTCGCCGGGCAAGACGAGCTGGCGCAGACGCGCGAACGCGATGCCACGCAGCACTGGCGCATGACCCGTTTCGCGCGCCAACGCGTCCAGGACCAGCGCGATCTGCGCTACGCCGGGAAGAATCGGACGGTCGGGGAAATGTCCTTCGAACCACGCCCCGCCGGCGGGCACGTCGATGACCGTGCTCACGCGCGGCGGGCCACGATGGCGGCGATGATGAAGCTTGGATAGCCGCCGCGGATTGCGGCAATGTCCGGATAGACCCGCACGTCGCGGAAGCCGTTGGCGGTCAGCGCTGCGGTCCATTGTTCCGGTGTCAGGAATCCGCCGTTCGGACGCCAGCCCGGTACCAGGCGCGCATCGCGAAATGAGCCGAGCAGATTGAATACCAGCTCCAGATGCAGGGGCGTGTCGGCAAACGGGCGCACGCATTCGGCCATGACCAGCGCGCCGTCATCGGTCAGCACATTGCGCAGCTCCGCCAGCGTCGCCGCCAGGTCGCGCGCGACATGCAGGACGTTGACGCCGTAGGCGAGCTGGCAGGATTGCGGCGTGATCGCGGCCGTCGAAAAAGGCTGATCGATGTCCAGTGCCGAAAACCGCATGTGGCAGTGCGCATACCTTGCCGCAAGATTGCGCTGCGCCCGCTTGAGGAACAACGGAGATATTTCGGTGAGGTGGTAGGAGGCGACCTGGGCCGATCGGCCGCTGCCTTCCAGATGGCCAAGCAGGGTGTCGGCGGCACTGCCCAGGCCGCCGCCGATCTCCAGGATGGCGGCCGGACCGGGGGGCAGTACGTGCGCGGCGGCAATCGCGCCGATCTTGTTGCTGATGGCGTACAGCGGATTGTCGTTCGAGAAATTCCTGACCCAGGGGACGATGCCTTCAGCGCCGAACAAGGCCTGCTCGCCGGAAGTCTGTCCGGTTAGGACGGCCGGGTAATGCGTCGCGGCCAGGGCTGCGATTTCGAAGCTGGGCAGGCAGCGTGGATCGTGTGCACGCTGACGCTCGAGGATTTCGTCCGCGCTGAGCACCGGCAGCGGCCGTTCGATCCGGTAACGCCGTTCCCCGTCATTGTCGACCCGCATGCCGAGCCAATTGCGTGCGGCGAGCATGGCCAGGATCCAGGAGACCGGCATCGTGGCCATTTCGGGTTCGAGTCCGCTACGGGCTATCGCCAGGGCAACGCTTGCCTCGGACCGGCATGCCGCTTCCAGACCAAGGGTTCGGAACAAATCCAGGGTCAGGCGCGCGCTGTATTCTTCGAACAGATCGAACGAGGCGATGAAGGAATCGTCGAAATACGCCAGCAGCTCCGGCGGAAACAAGGCCGCCCGTTCGTCCCTGCCGCTGCGTTGGGAAACGATTGGCATGGCTACTCGTGTTTTCCCCTGGGAGCCAAACTATTTGCCGGTCAGCGTGCGATCGGCGGGTCGAAGCGCATGCTCCGCCGCCATTCGCGACTCGTCGCTGTCCGGATCGAGCACTTGTGCCGCATACGTGCCGAGCGCGACCTCCCGGGAACCGGCGGGTTTGCTCGCGCCGGCGTCCCAGAACTCGTAAAAGTTGAACCAGTTGAACGGCGCGTCACGGCAATAGTGTTCGAGCCGCTGTGCATAGTGCTGCAGAGCCGTTTCGACGGCAGTTGCGCGCGCCGACCGGCCTACGCCCTCCGGGTCGAAGAGTTGTTCGAAATACAACTCATAGCGGTTGCCGCCACGATACAGGCCGGTCATGAACACTATCGGCCGCTTGAGCATGAGCGCCATGCGGTAGGGTGCGGCGGGAAACAGGGCTGCCTCGCCCAGAAACGACGCCTGCAACTGGTCGCCGTCTTCCAGGGTGCGGTCGCCGAGGATGCCGACCCAGGCGCTCTCCAGAAGCCGCTCGTGCACTTTGAACATGGAATCGAACCGCCCCAGTGCAATGATGCGGTCCGGAAGCGCGGGATTGACGGCCTTGGCGATGGCGTTGACCATCCGCGCGTTGTCCTCGTACATCACCATTCTGACGTCGATCCGATTCGCTGTGCCGGCGGCGCGCAGGACCTCGAAGCTGCCCAGGTGCGCACCCAGTAACAGGCAACCCTGGCCGCGGTCGAGGGTCTGCTGCAGAACCTGCTCGCCGTGAATCCGGATGTCGAACAGATCGCTACGATCCTTGAGCAGGAAAAACCGGTCGAGCGCGACCGTGGCGAAGGTGAAATAGTGGCGAAACAGATCGGCGACACGCACCTGGCGGCCGAGTGCGCGGCTCAGATACTTGCGCGAGGCGCGCCGGGAATTCACCGAGAACAGCAGAAAATAGAGGCAGACCGGATAGAGAACCAGCCGCGCGACCGTCCTGCCGAGAAAAAAGGCGATGCCGACGATGAGTCGCACGCCCAGAACGCTGCCGCGCTCGCGCTGCTCCAGCCATGCCTGGCTCATGGGCATGCTCCCGCAGTGTTGCGCGCTGGCGTCGCAGCGGGAAGCTTCGTGTCCGCGTACAAAAGCAAGACCGGCATGGTTGCGCGGGAGGCAGCGGATGCGTCAGACCAAATCGGGAGTCGCACCGACTGGTTGATTTTGTTTCGATTCAATTTGTGATTGTCCGAAATCCGAACTTTCGCGCCAGCAAAAGCGGCAGCCGTAACAGAAAGCCGGCCAGCAGTCGCAGGTGCATCCAGCTCAGCAGCAAATTATCGCGTACGTAATTGAAATGCGACACCCCGCCTTCCTCCGGGCGGAAGTAGCGAACCGGGGCAGGCAGGTTTATCGGGCTGGCGCCGCGCCACACCAGCCGCACGGCGGCCTCGACGTCGAAATCGAAGCGCCGCATCCAGCGCCGGGATTCCATGATCTGCAACAGCGGCTTCGCCGGATAGACACGCAGCCCGAATAACGAGTCGCCGATACCCTCCCAGAGCGTCTCCAAATTGGCCCACCAGTTCGAAACGCGTCGCCCCATCACGCGCAGCCGCGGCGCACTCGCATCGAACACGGGTTTGCCGAGGACCAGCGCGTTCGGATTTTCCATCGACACGCGCATGAAATCGGGTATCCGATCGGCCGGGTGCTGGCCGTCGGCGTCCAACGTCAGGATATGGGTGTAGCCCTGCGCCACGGCTGCGCGCAGGCCATGCAGGATCGCCGCACCTTTGCCCTGATTCTCAGGCAGCACGAACACCCGTAGCCCGGCATTCGAGCCGACAAGAGCCTGCAACCTTTCGGCTGTCCCGTCGGTGCTGCCGTCGACCACGACCCAAACAGGTTCCCACAATTTGAGCGCGTTGCGCACGGTCTCGAAAACCTTTTCGCCGGTGTCATAGCTGGGGATCAGAATCAGATGAGTCTTGGAGGTAACGGGCATGGCGGATTCAATTTTGATGTTCCTGGAGGCAGTGTGATCAGGATAAGCGCCACTGATCGGACATGTTACCGCCTGATTGCAGATTGCTGTGTGGCTGATTGGCCGGTCGGTTGAACTGCGGGCGGCTTGTCCGTTGCAGGCGCGATCAGTTGCTCCCGGTAGTAGTTTTCCAGGTCCGAAACGAAAGCCCTGACGTCACCGGTGACGCCAAGCCGCTTGCCCAGGCGCGCACGGTAAATCAGCGGAAACGCGGGCTTTTTCAGTATCGGCCAGCCCTTGTTCAGGAACGTGCTGTTGGTTTCAATGAATATCGTCTGCACTTCGGCTCCGGCTTTCTTCGTCATCAGCGCGAAGCCGCCTTTGAAAGCGTTGACGGGAGGCGTGCGAGTGCGGGTGCCTTCCGGGAAAACCAGCAACTGGTGTCCCGCACGCAGTTCCTTCGTGGAGGCCCGGACCAGGCTGATCGACGAGTCGTTGCGGATATAGCGCGAAAGCCGGGCGCCACCGCCGAGGAAGAAGCTGTCCCAGATTTCCGACTTCATGATGCAGGCGGTTTGCGGCAGGCGCGAGATGACCAGAACTGCATCCAGCAGACAGGGATGGTTCGGCGCGAGGATTATCGAACGCTCGCTGCGAAGGCTGTCGAGCGCGGTAAGGTCGATGTGGACCAGGCGGCTGGCCTTGAGCAGGGCGAGGAACCCGCGAAAATGCAAGCCGGTCATCCATCGCCCGAGCCGGGTGCCGGGTTCTTCGGGCACTATCGGGTGCAATGCAGCGCTGACCAGTGAAACCAGGGCTGCCCCGGCGCCGAAATACAGGTAACCCAGATAGAAAACGACATACTCATAAGCCAACCGCGCCGATCGAACCAGCAATCCGGGCCGCTCGGGCATGGCGCGGTTATCGGCCGGACTCATCGCACGCGTACGGTTTCGCGCATCCCATCGCTGCGGGTCGCTTTGATTTTCTGATTTCTGCGATGTCGAGCGCATGTTCATTTATTTCTCGGCCTCGACCAGTTTCTGCGAACGTCCGAATACCCACGCGAATGCAATGCCGGCTGCGAACGAGTCTTTTTGTAGGACCAGCGGACTGTCTTCGAATGCCGCCCCGGACAGTGAGTCGGCGCGCACGAAGCCCCCCACCCAGAAGGACGAATAGCGTTTGCTCAGTGCAGCAATGAACTGGGTGCCGGCATAGCCTGCGCCGGCCTCGTAGGCCGGGAGTTGCGCGTTCGCGAACTGTGGCGCAACACCATAAAAATAATTGTGATATCGCCGGCTTCCGTATAGCGGCCCGGCGGCGAATCCCAGGTTCCAGCCTGGCCCCGGGAACAGATCGTAGAAATCCACGTTGACCTGCGGCTGGAATACCCAGCCTTCGTCGCGTGCATGCGACAGATCCGTGGCAATGACGGCGCGCAGCGGAAAGCGCAGGCTCAGGTGCATCATGTCAGTGCGCTTGAGGGTGACGGCGAGGTTCGGGCCGATTTCCAGCGTCGGATCAAGGTCAGGCATGTCTCGCCGTGCGGAATTGTCGCCGCTGTCCACCGGGATCGAGCCATTCACGCTCAGATGCAAATCGAACCGGTCATCCTTGTAGAACTGGCCGCGCACGCTTTCGCGATCGGCCTTGAGGAACTCGCCGCGGTAGACGAGATACGGAATCGGCAGCACCAGCGTCTGGCGCTCGTCCGAGCCCCGGTAATCCGGGAAATCGAGCACGGCGACCCCGGCGCCGGCTTCCCACAGCGGCAGTTCGGCCGCTGGCGCCGCATGCAGCAGCGTCGCCATCATCGACACGGCGGCGGCAGCGATCAGCCCGTTGCGCGTCGACGCGCTCACGCGAACGCTGCCCTGTTTGTGCAAACTACTTCGATTTCCAGCAGAAGCTCGCGCCGGCAGATGTCGGCTTGAAGGCAAATGATCGTCGGGGCCGGTCCGAAGGCTTCGCGCAGACGTGCCTGCGCGACCGCATGAAATGCCGGCTGTCGCAGGTAGACCTTGAACAGCATTTCGGTGCTTTGTCCGCTGTCGATCAGCCCCTGCGCCCGGGCTTCGTCCATGACCGATCGCAGGTTGACGATGGTTTCAGCCGCCTGCGCATCGGCATCGCCTTCGTGCTGGCTGTGGTGTCCGAATATGGCGGCGGTGCCGGAAATGTAGAGCTGCGGAAGCTGGTCCCAGATCGTGAATAGCGCGCGCGAAAATGTCGGGCCACGCGGACCGTACTGTGCCGGATAGGAATAGGCACTGACCTGGCGCGGGTTCTCGATCGGTATGCCGGGGCGTGGCGCGGCCAGGAAGCAGATCACGGTGTTGCCGGAACGCTTGCCAACGGCGCTGGCCGCCGGCGCATCGGCGCTGATGGCGCGCCCCTTGGCGACGAAAGCCTCGTGCCGGCCAAGGGAAAAGCGCTTGTAGCGCTCGAGTTCCCGTTCATCGAGATGAATGTCGGGCAAGTAGTGCCAGATACGCACAAGATTCGGATATCCCTTTTCATCAAGATAGTCGAATATGGCGCAATATTCGTCGAAGATCAGATCATCATAGTGGTTGTGCTGGTCCTGCCCGATTTCAAGGCAACCGAACAGGATCTGGGCGTTGCGCGCGCTGCGGAGGCGGTCGCGGGCCTCGTACTGCACCGGCGTCGCGCTGGTCCAGACTTCGAATGCGCGGTCGTCGCCGATGACAGGCATATCTGCCCAGGCCCAAGCCATATCCTCGCGCGCGGACGATGACGCACCGAATCCGACAATGCCCAGCACGCGACCGCGGCATTCTTCCAGCACGGCGGGCAAATGTGCCGTCGTGGCGTACTGCAAGCCTGCGGCAGCGGCGATTTCCTGCATCAGGAATCCGTGGATTCCGCCCACCGCCCGTTCAGGGTCCGGCGGTGGTGGCGCCATGCGGCGAAGGTGCGGCATGGATGCAACAGGTTCAGGAAGTAATAGAGGCCCTTGAATGCACGCAGACTCCACTGGATCGGCGTTCTTCGAAACAAGTCTCCGGAAAGCAGAGACAGCACGGCCTCCTGCATGCGCAGAAAATTGCCCGGATCCATGAACATTTCGCGAATCGTCGGGTGCGTCATGCGGTAGATGAACCACGAAAAGCCGTTGACTCCCAGGCGCACGCTGCGGTCGAACTCGCGCAGCAGCGCGGGCGCCTCGGGCGCAGCGCTCAAGCAGGCATCGACGGCGTCGGTGCCCCGGATCGCACTGTTCATCGCCAGCAGGACCCCCGATGAGAGTACCGGATCTATGAAGGCGAACGCGTCTCCGATCATCATGTAGCGGTCACCGTACATCCTGTCCGCCGAGTAGGAAAAATTACCGGTGGCGGTTGCGCCGTGCATCAGTTTGGCCTCGAGCAGGCGCTCCGCCAGCTTTGGAGCGAGCGCGATCGTGTCGAGGAAAAAAGTCGTCGGATCGACTTTTCTCGATTTCATGTAATACGGCCAGCACACCGCGCCCACGCTTGTAGTGCCGTCCAGTAGCGGAATGAACCAGAACCAGCCATGGTCGAACCAGAACATGCTGATGTTGCCGGCGGCCTTGCCCGGCAGGCGTTGCGCGCCGGTGAAATGGCCATACATCGCCGCGCTGTTGTGCAGTCGGTTGCGGCGCTTGATGCCGAAGCGGTTGGCCAGGAACGTGTCGCGCCCGGATGCATCGATGAAATAGCGGGCGCGCCAGGTGCGCTCGCCTGCCTCGCCCAGGCGAGCACGTACTATTACATTGGCGCCCGCCGGGAATTCAACGTCGGTGACCCGGCATTCCTCGAAGGTTTGCGCGCCTTTGGCGCGACAGTGGCGAAACAGGATTTCGTCGAACTCCGAGCGCCTGACCTCAATGGCGTTCGGGCAGGTCTTGTCCCAGGCTTGGCTAAAGTCGAACGTGACCGGCGGCCCGTGCTCCGGGGAATTGAATTCCGCGCCGTACTTCGGCATGCCGATGCGCTTGACTTCTTCATACAGGCCGAGTTGCTGCAGCAGCACCATGTTCATCGGCAGCAGGGATTCGCCGATGTGGAAGCGCGGGTGGCGTTCCTTCTCGGCGATCGCCACGTTCCAGCCGCGTTCTGCCAGCAGGGCGGCAATGGTCGACCCGCCCGGGCCGCCGCCGAGCACGAACACATCGCAGGAAGCATCGGTTTGCTGCCCGGCTGCGGCAGGATCGCGGTTTTGCATGTCGTGTCCGGAAATTGTCAGTTGACGGATTTTAACCCGGTCCGGCGCCTGTTCCCAATCAGTTGGCGGCGCCGACCGCTTGCCGCTGTTCGCGCCGCAGCCACACCTCCAGTGCGGGGGTCGTGACCACCGTGCTGACGATAGCCATGAGGACCAGCAGGGTGAAGAACAGCAGCGTTTCGGTTTGGTGGACGGAAGATTGCATGCGATCATCTCGCCTCTGGCGGCTACGGCCGCAAGCATAGCTTCGGCATCGCAATTCTCATGGTGAGGGACGGATTTACATGAAGACGGCTTTGGTTACCGGAGGCAGCGGCGCGATCGGCGGGGCCATCTGCCGCGCACTGGCCGTACAGGGCCTGCGCGTCGTTGTGCATGCCAACAAAAGACTCGAGGAAGCGCAGAAGCTGGCTGCGGAAATACAGGCAGGCGGCGGTCAGGCGGAGGCCATCGCCTTTGACGTGACGGATCGCGAGGGTGCGGCGAGGACACTGGCGCAACTGGCCGAAGGTTCACCCGTGCAGGTCCTGGTCAACAATGCCGGCATCTACGATGACGCGCCGCTCGCCGGGATGAGCGGAGACCAGTGGGATCGTGTCATCGACGTGTCGCTGAACGGTTTCTACAACGTGACGCAGCCGCTGCTCCTGCCAATGATCCGCACGCGCTGGGGGCGGGTCATCAACGTCTCTTCGGTCGCCGGCGTGATCGGCAATCGCGGCCAGGCCAACTACGCCGCCGCCAAAGCCGGATTGCACGGCGCCACCAAGTCGCTCGCACTCGAACTCGCGTCGCGCGGCATAACCGTCAACGCCGTTGCCCCTGGCGTCATTACCTCCCCGATCCTGCAGGATGCCTTTTCGAAGGAAGCGCTCGAAGTCATGGTGCCCATGAAACGCGCCGGCACGCCGGCGGAAGTCGCGGCGCTGGTCGCTTTTCTGGCTTCCGAGCAATCCGCGTATATCACTGGACAGGTGATATCCATAAACGGCGGAATGGCCTAACGGCAGGGACGAGGGGCGAGGGATGAGGGAAATGCGAGAAGACCATCTTCCGACTCTTGAATCGACGAAAGCAATCTGAAAATCATGCGTAGTTGCGGGTTGGAAGTTACTCGTCCCTCGTCCCTCGTCCCTCGCCCCTGAACTATGCGCTGGGACATTTTCTGCACCGTCGTCGACAATCTCGGCGACATAGGCGTGTGCTGGCGCCTGGGACGCCACCTGGCTGCCGAGGAGGGCGCTGAGGTCCGCCTCTGGGTCGACGACCTGGTGACATTCCGCCGCCTGGCGCCCGCTCTCGACCCGGCCCTGGAATCGCAGTGGCTGGGGGATCTGGAGGTCAGGCACTGGACCCGCCCGTTCCCGGAAACCGGGGTTGCCGATGTCGTGGTAGAGACATTCGGCTGCGACCTGCCGGCGTCATACATCGAGACGATGAAGGCGGGGCCCAGGGCGCCGGTCTGGATCAACCTCGAGTATCTCAGCGCCGAATCCTGGGTCAACCGGTATCACGCCCTGCCGTCGCCGCAACCGCCGTTGACCAAGTATTTTTACTTTCCCGGCTTTGTGCAGGGCACCGGAGGCGTGCTTATGGAAAAGAACCTGCGCCAGCGGCGCGATGCCTTCCAGGCGGATGCGGCGGAGCAGGCGCGATTTCTGGAGAGTCTCGGCGTGCAGGCTCGCGGCCCCGATGAATTGCTCGTATCGATGTTCTGTTATCCGCAGGCGCCGACCCCGGCTCTGTTCGATGCGTGGGAGGCAGCCGGCCAGCCCGTTCGTGTGATCGCTTTCGCGGATACGCCGACGGCGCAGGCGCTGGTCGCCGCCGGCCTGGCGTCGGGCGGGCGTCGGGGACGGTTTTCCGGCCGGATCGTGCCCTTCCTGTCGCAGGACGACTACGACCGGGTGCTGTGGTCCTGCGACTGGAATTTCGTGCGCGGCGAAGACTCTTTCGTCCGCGCGCAGTGGGCGGCCCGTCCCTTCGTCTGGCAGGCTTATCCCCAGCAAGGCGATGCGCATCGCATAAAGATGCAGAGCTTCCTGGCGCGGTATCTGGGCGCTTCTGTCATGGGGTCGTCCGCCGGGCTGGTCGACTTGTGGGCCGCGTGGAACGGTCTGCTGCCGGAGGCCCGCATTGCCCCGGCCTGGGCTGTCTGCATGGCCACCCGCAACGGCATTGGCGGCATCGCCAGGCAATGGCCGGTGCAACTGGAGGCGTTGGGCGGGCTGGCGGGAAATCTGGCCCGGTTTTGCTCGGACCGGGTATAATTCCGCGCCTTTTCGCCCTCCAATTCTTCTCTTTCAGGACAGAATAATGATAACGGCTATGGAAGTGCGTGTCGGCAACGTCATCATGGTTGGCAAAGACCCGATGGTCGTGCAGCGCGCCGAATACAACAAGGGCGGACGCAATGCGGCCGTGATGAGGATGAAGCTCAAGAACCTGCTCACCGGCAGCGGCACCGAACTGGTGTACAAGGCCGACGAGAAGATCGAGAACATCATCCTCGAGCGCAAGGACGTGACTTATTCCTACTTCCAGGACCCGATGTACGTGTTCATGGACGGCGAATTCAACCAGTACGAAGTCGAGAAGGACAACATGGGCGATGCGCTCAGCTACCTCGAAGACGGGCTGCCCTGCGAAATGGTGTTCTACGACGGCCGCCCGCTTTCCGTGACGCTGCCGACGTCGGTGGTGCGCGAGATTACGTACACGGAACCCGCAGTCCGCGGCGACACCTCCGGCAAGGTGCTGAAACCTGCGGCCATCTCCTCGGGTTTCAACGTCCAGGTGCCGCTGTTCTGCGAAACCGGCGACAAGATCGAAATCGACACCCGCACCGGCGAGTACAAGAACAGGGTCAAGGGCTAGAAAACAGTAAAGACGGTGCTGAGTGCTGGGTGCTGAGTGCTGAGAGAAATGCGAAAAAGCGTCAAGCGGTCTGTTACCCGGACTCCTTGGCGCTTTTTTGTTTTCAACCCTCCGATCCGGTATCCATTCAGCCATCCGCACGACGCACGGGATTTTTCCCAGTACCCAGCACTCAGCACCCAGCACTCATTACTCAGCACTTCTCGAGCGCCCGTTATCGCGGCCGCGGCATGAAGAACACGTTCTTCTGGATCGCGGTGTGGGGCGGCATCCTCGCCGCCGTGTATCTTGTCGCGGAGCGACTGACCGCGCCCCCACCCGTTGCGCGCGTGCTCGCAGAAGGACGGCAGGAAATCGTCATTCCCGCTGCCCGCAACGGCCACTACTACGTCGATGGTGCGGTGAATGGCGTGCCGCTGGTTTTCATGATCGATACCGGCGCTACGTATGTCTCCGTCGGGGCGGAGTTCGCAAGGCGGGCGCGGCTTCCCGCTGGCATCCCCGGATACTTCAACACCGCCAATGGCTCGGTCGAAGGGCGCGTGGTGAAAAACCAGACCGTCAAGGCCGATGCTTTCGAAGTGTCGGGCCTGAGCGTGGCGGTCATGCCCGCGAGCGGCGGCGATGGCCTGCTCGGGCAGAATTTCCTCAGGCAGTTCGAGGTTTCCCAGGCGGGTGGAACGTTGCGCCTGCGTCCGCGGACGGACGCGAAGCGAGAGCCGTGAATATCGCGAATGCGGGAAGGGTATACCTCGGCCCTGCCCAGGATCTGCTGCTCAGGCGGCTCGACCTGAAGCAGGCTGCATCGGCGATTGGCTCACCCGGAAGCAGGCTTTCAGCGCGATGCTGGAACAGGGCAAGGGACTGCAAGGGCGCTACCTTCCCGAAATCCAGGAGAAGGCACGCGCCCTCGACTTCAATCAGGTCATGCAGGCCGTCCGGGGTTAATCCGGCAAGCTCAGCGTGAAAACCTCCCCGGAGGGTCGTCGAGTGAGCTCTGGCTGTCCTCGCCGCCTTCCTCGTCGTAGACTTTGACCTGGGAACCATCCTTGGTATCCGCCAGATCCTGTGCATACTCGATGGCGTCGTCGCGGTCGTCGAAGGAAGCCAGCGGCTTGTCGAAGCCCTCCTCCAGTACGTTCCATTGGCCGTCGTAGTCCTGCCCGACGCTCGCCGGCATGACGCAGAATACTGCGGTACCTTTCTGATCGAATCCCATTTGATTTACTCCTGTTGAAAAATCAAAGTGCATGTCGCATCGATCCGGCGGACCAATGCGGATTGCCCGCGGTCAGAACTTGTAGAGCACGCCCACAGACAAGAGTTCGACGTCGTCACGGCGGTCTACATAGTCCACACGGTAGTGGTCCCAGTCCCCCGTGACCGCCCAGTTCCTGTTGATGTCGAACTGCGCGCCGACCCCATAGCTCACTCCGAGATCGTTCTCTTCGCCCGTCGCCGCGCCTGGCGTGGTGGTGTCAATATCGGTCCAGCCGAAAAAGCCTCCCACCTTTGCATACACGTTGAATTGCTCGCCGATCGGCACGTTGCCGACCAGGCTCATGTTGGCGAGCTGGACCTTGGTCGTACCGCCGTTGGCGTCGGCCTGCCCCAGATGCACGTAGGCCAGTTCGAGTCCGAGCATGCGATGGAACTTGCCGCCGATATAGAGCTTGCCCCCGACATCCTTGTCGTCGCAGGAAGCTCCGGGGCCACAATTGAGGTCGTATCTGGATTGGCCGGCACTCAGGCCGATATAGCCATACGAGGTCATCGGGATCCAGGAAAGTGGCCTGCTGGAGGCGTTGTCGTCCCAGCGTCCGTACGTCGAGTCCGTGCCTTGTGCGTGGGCGAACGTCGATGCAGCCAGTGCGATGGCGCCAAAGACGCCCAGGTATGGGCTTGCTTTTTTCATGGTGCTGACTCCTCTAAGGATGGTCTGGAGCTCCGGTCTGCTGGAGCGCGCTTCTGGCGGTACCGTTGCCGGGTACCGTGGCGCTACCCTTTGCAAAGGGTGTGCCAAACCAGTCTGCGGCCTCGAACAGAGGGAATACATTGTCTGGAAAGGCGATTTCGCCGCCATGTGTCGCCAGCCGGAGACGGATTCGGGCGTCGTGGCCGAATTTTTTCTTGTACGGTTTACCGCCGCACTGTAACTTTTTCACCCATTCGGCTGACTAACCGAGCGAACCTCCTGATTTTCGCCGTCGATCGGCGGCTCTGATGAGGAACGGGGTTGGGCTGCCGCTGTCGAGGCAGTCGACCGGGCATGACGTACGATTGATCTGCAACTCATGACAGGAAACCGGCGGAAAACCACAAAATGAACGTCGCATCCGTCGCAGAGCCGGGTGTGCCGGCGCGCGAGCTCGCGAAAGGCGCCGCTGAAGATTCCGCTGCCGGCCCCGAGCTCGCTACATCCATCGCGCGCGCGGAACCGGCGAGCATCATGGTGATCGGGCTCTTCATCCTCGCCGTTCTGTACACATTTTATTTCGCGCGGGCATTGCTGTTACCCATCGTCCTGGCTGTGCTGTTTTCTCTCCTGCTATCGCCAGTGGTGCGGCTCCTCAAGGGCTGGGGCCTGCCCGAGCCCGCCGGCGCGGCGATCGTGATGATCTGTCTGCTCGCAGGCATAGGCGGCGGCGTTTATACGTTGAAGGATCCGGCCAGGGAATGGCTGGTGAAAATGCCCGGCAGCCTGCGCGCGGTGGAGAGCAAGCTGAGAATGCTCAAGCAGCCCGTTGCGGACGTGCAGCGGGCGGCGGAGCGCCTGGAGGCGATTGCGCAGACCGACGGTCCCGGCAAAGCGCGCGAAGTGGTGCTGCAGCGTCCCGGGATCCGGGACCTGATGGCGGCGCGTAGCGCCTATGTCCTGGCGGGAGCGCTGTCCACGGTAGTACTGCTCTATTTTCTGCTGGCTTCGGGGGACCTGTTTTTGCGCAAGGTGATCAGGACACTGCCGAGCTTGCGGAACAGAATCCATGCCGTCGAGGTCGGACGCAGCGTCCAGCAGGAAATCGGGCGCTACTTTTTCACGGTAAGCCTGATAAACGCCGGGCTGGGTCTTGTAACAGCGGCAGCGCTGTATTTCCTGGGCATGCCCAATCCGCTGCTTTGGGGCGTAGTCGTGATGCTGCTGAATTTCATCCCGTACCTTGGCCCGGTCACGAGCCTGGCGATTCTGACGGTGGCGGCCATGCTGGCATTTGACGACTTGTCCAGGGCCTGGCCGGTACCTGCAGTGTTCCTGGCGCTCGTGTTTCTCGAGGGCCAGGTGATTCAGCCCATAGTGGTCGGGCGGCGGCTGTCCCTGAACCCGGTCATGGTGTTCCTGGCCTTCCTGTTGCTGGGCTGGCTTTGGGGTGTTGCCGGGATGTTCATCGCGGTGCCGATTCTGGTGGCATTGAAGGTGTTCTGTGATCACGTCGAGAGGTTCGCTCCCGTCGGGGAGTTCCTCGGGCGCGATTGACGCAAGCAGCGCAGCGGATGGCGCCAATGGATAAATTTTTTGAGCGAAGGAACAGGAACAGATCATGCCGCACGCTTTGATAGTAGATGACGACGTCGATGCCCTGGCCGGGCTCGAGGAACTGGTCGTCCGCGAGGGCTTTACCACCGCCACCGCGGCCAATCTCAAGCAGGCCCGGGAGCAGATGGTCTTGCAGCGACCCGATGTCGTGCTGCTCGACCTGATACTGCCGGACGGGGACGGCATGGACCTGTTCCAGGACGTCGAGTCGCGCGCGACCACCGAAGTCGTCCTGATTACCGGCCACGCGAGCATCGAAACGTCGATCGAGGCGTTGCGTCTCGGTGCCACCGATTATCTGATCAAGCCGGTCAACGTCAAGCAGATACGGGCCATACTTTCGCGCGTTGCCCGTCCCACCGACCTGAAAAAGGAAATTTCCGTGCTGCGCGGCGAACTGCGCAGCCTCGGGCGCTTCGGCCGCCTGCTCGGGACCTCACTCTCAATTCAAAAGGTTTACGACCAGATCGAACGCGTTGCGCCGACGGTCGCAACGGTGCTGATCACCGGCGAAAGCGGTACCGGCAAGGAGTTGGTGGCCCAGACCCTGCATGACCTCAGCCGCCGGCGCAAAAGCGCATTCATACCGATCAATTGCGGGGCCATCTCGCCGCAACTGATCGAAAGCGAGGTTTTCGGCCACGAGAAGGGCAGCTTCACGGGCGCGATACGCGAGCACAAGGGTTACTTCGAGCGTGCCAACGGCGGCACCCTGTTCCTCGACGAAATTACCGAGATGCCCGTTGAACTGCAGGTCAAGCTGCTGCGGGTACTGGAAGAAGGCACCTTCATGCGCATCGGCTCGGGCCGCGAGATCGAGGTCGACGTGAGGATCGTCGCGGCGACCAATCGCAATCCGCAGGATGCCGTGGCGGAAGGCAAGCTTCGAGAAGACCTGCTGTACCGGTTGCAGGTGTTCCCGCTTCATCTGCCGCCGTTGCGGGAGCGCGGCGGGGACGTGATCCTGATCGCAGACGAATTTCTCCGCGACATGAATCGCGTCGAAAACACGAACAAGACATTTACCACGGATGCGCATGAAATTCTCACCGGCTGGCACTGGCCGGGCAACGTCCGCGAGTTGCGCAATGTCGTGCAGCGAGCCTACATCATGGCGGATGACGTGATCGACCCCGCCTGCCTGCCGCTCGAAGCGGGCAGGGCAGCGCGGGATTCCAGCGGGCCGTTCCTGCAGGTGCGGGTGGGCAGCACCGTGGCCGAAGTGGAGCGGCGCCTGATGCTGGCGACGCTGGCGCAATGCGGCGGCGCCAAGGAGAAAGCCGCGCAGATGCTGGGCGTCAGCCTGAAGACGCTCTACAACCGTCTGCGTGAATACGAGTCGCAGCGCGAGACCTCGGCCGCCGACGCGCCGGTCGAATCGCGCTGAGGCGGAGCCTGTACGGGGCCACCGTTCGCTCCGGCGGTAAAGCTTGCGGCCCGACCGGTAATGCTTACCGGCCGGGGTGTGCCATTTTTATCCTCTGTTTCTTCGCGCCCTTCGTTTCGCGCCCGCTTTCGACGGTGCGCCTCGCGTTTTCACGCGATTGCGCCGGGTCTTCAAGGGTTTTATCGCATTGCAGGGCCCCGCGAATTCAATGGCATGAACGTTGCTGATTCAGATGGGTCCGATAGCAAAGCTGCCATGCGGGCTCGCCGGGGAATTGACGCACACGACCTGCCAGTGATGGGCTCGGTGCGTCGCGCTGCTCCGGGTCAGGCGCTGCATTCCTGCCCCAGGCGCATCCGTCGGGCGCGAAGCGTCGCCGGTATCCGGTTTTTCCATCCGGCATTGTCGTTGGCAGGTACGCGGGAACCGGAGGGAGTGTTGGCATTTCCTGCCCGGTAATTGACAGGCGGCAGATGTGATGTGTTGGCGCCGCTGCTTGGCCTTTTACCTCGCGGAGATATAGACAATATGTGGTGGTTCGCCGCGCGAGTTCTGCGCTTCATGGATTCGAGCCGCACCAGCGCGCCGGGACGCTCCGAAGAACCGATTCGTTCCGAATTGTTCAGTCCCGAGCGCCTGGAGAGCCATGCGGAAAGCCTGGCTTCGGCGCAGTCCGTCGGGGACCAGGCCTGGCCGGCAGTGGACCTCCCGGCCAGGGCGGGGGATAACAGGCGGGTCCTGCTCGGCAGTTATCACCTGATTGCCGAAGCCGCACGGCAGGATCGCGCCGTCACCCCGGCCGCCGAGTGGCTGCTGGACAATTTCCATGTCGTCGAAGACCAGGTCAGAGAACTCGAGCGCGGCCTCACCGCCCGTTACTGCAGTTCGCTGCCGACGTTGGTCAGCGGGCCGCTGGCGGGATACCCCCGCGTCGCCGGCCAGGCCTGGGCCTTCGTCGCGCACACCGACAGCCGCTTCGATGCCGCGCTGCTGGCCCGTTTCGTAAAGGCCTATCAACGTGTCGCGGTTCTTTCCATCCGCGAAGTCTGGGCCGTTCCATTGATGCTGCGCTGGGTCCTGGTGGAGAACCTGCGCCGTCTCGGCGTACGAGTGGCCGCCGCGCAGGAACACCGTCTTCAAGCCGATACTTTCGCCGACGAGTTGCTGGCGCTCGGACCGCAATCTGCGGCGACGGATGCGGCGGCCGGCCGCACGCTGGCGCAGCGCAAGCTGTCGCCGGCCTTCGCCGTTCAATTGATCCAGCGCCTGCGTTACCAGGATGTCTCCCTGCACTGGCTCAACGAGCGCCTTGCCGGGATGGGCATGGACGAGGAGGCGATGGTGCAGGCGGAACACGCCAGGCAGTCCGCGGACAACCTCACGGTTCAGAACATCATCAGCAGCATGCGCGCCATCGCGGCGCATGACTGGCCGGCGTGGTTCGAGGACGTCAGTGTCGTCGACGAATGCCTGCGCGGCAATGCCGGGTTCGCCGCCATGGATTTCACCACGCGCGACCGCTACCGGCATGCCCTGGAGGAACTGGCCCAGGGATCGGACCGCACCGAACTGGATGTGGCGCAGATAATCATCGCCAAGACTTCGCGCAAGGGCGTGCGTGCCGCGTCGATGGAAGAGCGGCAGGCCGACCCGGGCTACTACCTGATCTCCACGGGCCGCATCGAATTCGAACGCGAGATCGGTTTTCGCCCGCCGTGGAGCAAGCGGCTGCTGCGCTCCCATGTGGCGCACGCCCCCACCGTCTACTTCGGAGGCATCGCGCTGGCGATGCTGGCTCTGCTTGCCTGGCCGTTGTCGGCCAGCGTCGAAAGCGGGGTGTCCCTCGGCGGCCTGACATTGCTCGGATTCCTGGGGTTGTTCGCCGCTTCCGATGTCGCCGCCATCCTGGTCAACCGCTTCGTCACCTTCTGGATTGGCCCCCGCCACCTGCCGCGGCTGCAACTGGCCGATGGCGTGCCGGAAAAACTGCGCACCTTCGTCGTGGTGCCGACACTGCTTTCTTCGGAGGCTGAGATCGCCGGGCAGATCGAACAGATCGAGGCCCATTACCTGGCAAATCCGGCCGGGGACGTGTTGTTTGCAATGCTTTCCGACTGGACGGATGCGGACTCGGAGAGCGGCCATGATGACACCCGGCTGCTGAACGGCGCGCTGGCCGGCATTTCCGCGCTGAATGCGCGTTACGGCGAGACGCCGGCGGGCGAACGCCGATTCCATCTCTTCCACCGCCGCAGGCAGTGGAATGCCTCGCAGGGAAAGTGGATGGGCTGGGAGCGCAAGCGCGGCAAACTGCACGAGTTCAACCGCCTCCTGCGCGGCGCGCGCGACACTTCCTTTCTCGCGCTGGACGAGCGCCCGGTGCACGCCCCGGCGGGGGTGCGTTTTGTCATCACGCTGGATGCCGACACCCGGCTGCCGATCGATGCGGTGCGCAGGCTGGTGGGCACAGCGGCGCATCCACTCAACCGGCCGCGCTACGATCCAACCGTGCATCGGGTGGTTGAAGGCTACGGCGTGTTCCAGCCGCGCATCACTCCGACCCTGCCATCCACCAGCGAGAGTTCCATGTTCCAGCGCATCTATTCGGGCGCCAGCGGCCTGGATCCCTATGCCGGAGCGGTCTCCGATGTCTACCAGGATCTGTTCGGCGAAGGCAGTTTCGCCGGCAAGGGCATTTACGACGTCGATGCCTTCGAGGCCTCGCTCGCGGGGCGCACTCCCGAGAACTCCATCCTCAGCCACGACCTGTTCGAGGGCAGCTTCGCCCGCTGCGGCCTGGTCAGCGACCTTGATATGTTCGAGGAGTTTCCCTCCCATTCCGAAGTGGCGGCGGCCCGGCTGCATCGCTGGACCCGCGGTGACTGGCAGTTGCTGCCCTGGATCCTCGGCCGGCGGCGGCGCACGGTGCCGGCGCTCGGGCGCTGGAAAATGGCCGACAACCTGCGCCGCTCCCTGTCTCCACCTGCGACCCTGGCAACCCTGCTGGCGACCTGGTGCATGCCTTATGCGCCGCACGGCGTGTGGATCGCCTTCGTGCTGCTTGCGCTCTCGTTCCCGTCACTGATGATGCTGGTCTCCGGCCTGATGCCGCGGCATGCCGGCGTTTCGATCAAACACCACTTGCGCTCGGTGGCGGACGACGCGCTCGTGGCCAGCGGCCATGCGGTGGTGGCGCTGACGCTGCTGGCGAACCAGGCATGGCTGATGCTCGATGCGATCCTGCGCACCCTCTATCGCCTTGCCGTCAGCCGGCGGCGTCTGCTCGAATGGGTGACTGCCGCGCAGGCGAAAGACCTCGCCGGCTTCGCCCTCGGCAGTTTCCTCTGGCCATTGCGGGGCGCCACTGTCATCGCCATCGGCGCAACAGGGCTGGTCCTGTGGCTCAATCCCGCCGGCCTGGCCATCGCTGCGCCATTCATCGTGCTGTGGTGGGGCTCGCCGATCATTGCGCGCCTGGTCAGCCTGCCGCCGGAAAAAAAATTGGCCGTGGCGCCGCTCGAACCTTTCGAGCAGGACGAGCTGCGCATGGCCGCGCGCCGGATCTGGCGGTTTTTTGAAACTTTCGTCGGCGCGCAGGACCACTGGCTGCCGCCGGACAATTTCCAGGAAATCCCGCAGCCGATCGTGGCGCATCGCAGTTCGCCCACCAATTTCGGCCTGTACCTGCTGTCGGTGGTCGCTGCGCGGGACTGCGGCTGGATCGGTGTGGGCGACATGGCACGGCGCCTCGGGGATACGCTGCAAACCCTGCAATCGATGGCGCGGTTCCGCGGCCACCTCTACAACTGGTACGACACCACCGACCTGCGTCCGCTCGAGCCCTTGTATATATCTTCGGTCGACAGCGGCAACTTTGCAGGCCATCTCCTGGTGCTTGCCCAGGCCTGCGCCGATCATGCGCGGCGGCCGTTGTTTTCGGCCGGCGATCTGGCGGGCCTGCGCGATGCCGTGCTGTTATTGCAAAAATCGCTGGCGCGGATTTCCGACGACAAACGCACCCAGACGGTGGGAACCGGGCATATCCACGAAACTTTGCGGGAGATCGAAGACCTGCTGGAAACGCCGCCCCAGGATGAGGCCGGATGGCCGCAGCGATGGCGGGACCTGCAGGCGCGTGCGGCCGTCCTGCTCGATATCGCTCAGACGTTCGCCGCCGAACGCGGCGATGCGCAGGTCAGCGAGATTCTTGCCTGGGCGCGCGCACTGCATGAGGACACTGCCAGCCATCTGCGCGATCTGGCGTTTTGCGCGCCGTGCACCGGGGGAATTCCGATGGGCGAAGGCCGCTTCGCGCTGGCGGATATTCCGCAGCGCTGCCGCGAGCAACTTGCGGAGCTGCAGCGGGAGCAGGACGGCATGCAGCCGGCGGAAGACGCGCGGGTCCGGCGCCTGCAGCACTGCGAACGGGAGGCGCAAGCCCTGCTCGAGCGTCTTGCCGCGATTGCGGGCACCGCGCGCGCCATGTTCGCCGCGATGGATTTCCGTTTTCTGTTCGATCCGGACCGGGGCCTGTTCTCGATCGGCTATCGGATCGCGGATTCCAGTCTCGACTCGGGCTACTACGATCTGCTCGCGTCGGAGGCGCGGCTTGCAAGCCTCATCGCGATCGCCAAGGGCGATATTTCCGTGACCCACTGGTTCCGGCTCGGCCGCGCGCTGACGCCGCTTGCGGACGGGGCGGCTTTGTTGTCCTGGTCGGGTTCGATGTTCGAGTACCTGATGCCCTCGCTGGTGATGTACACGCCGCGGCATAGCCTGCTTGACCAGACCTGCCGGCTCGCCATCGTGCGCCAGATCGAGTATGGCGCAGAGCGCGGCGTCCCCTGGGGTGTCTCCGAGTCCGCGTACAGCGGACGCGACCGTGCCCACACCTATCAGTACAGCGCCTTCGGCGTACCCGGCCTTGGGCTGAAGCGGGGCCTCGAGGAGGAACTGGTCATCGCGCCCTATGCCACGCTGCTCGCCTCGATGTACGACGGCCGCGCTGCGTTGCGGAACCTGGCGGAACTGGAGACGCTCGGCGGTCTCGGCGTCTACGGTTACTATGAGTCCATCGACTTCACGCCGAGCCGCCTGCCCGAGAATGGCAGGCCGGCGGTGGTGCAGGCTTACATGGCGCATCACCAGGGTATGTCGCTGGTGGCGCTGGACAACGTCCTTCACGACGGCATCATGCGTCATCGTTTCCATCGCGAACCCCTGGTGCGTGCGGCGGAATTGCTGCTGCAGGAAAGGACGCCGCGCGAAGTGCCGGCGCGGGGCGTGCGGAGCGAACGCGTCAGGACCGAGTATGTGAAGCCGGCGGTGGCGCCGGTGACGCGCCGTTTTCATTCTCCACGCCTGCACATCCCGTCCAGCCACCTGCTTTCCAATGGCACCTATGCCGTGATGGTCACGGCTGCGGGTTCGGGCTACAGTAAATGGGGCGATCTGTCCTTGACCAGGTGGCGCGAAGACGCAACGCGCGACGCCTGGGGCAGCTACCTGTACCTGCGAGATGTGGGCAGCGGCCGCGTCTGGTCCGCAACCTACCAGCCGACCTGCGTGGAACCGGACGAATACGAAGCCGTGTTTCTCGAAGACCGCGCCAGAATCGAACGCCGCGACGGCACGCTTTCAACATGCCTGGAAATTCTGGTTTCTCCCGAGGACAACGCCGAAATCCGCCGTCTGTCCATTACCAACAGCGGGACACGCGAGCGCGAAATCGAGGTCACGTCCTATTCCGAGATCGTGCTGGCGCCGGCGGCTGCCGACAACGCGCACCCGGCATTCTCCAATCTGTTCGTCAAGACCGAATACCTTGCGGAGGCCTCCGGATTGATCGCCATGCGCCGCCCGCGCAAAACGACCGATGCCGCGCTGTGGGCCGCCCATGTGGTGGCGGTTGAAGGGCGCGCCGCCATCGAGTACGAGAGCGACCGGGCGCGTTTCCTCGGCCGCGGCCGCGATGTGCGCGAACCGATGGCGGTGGTCGACGGGCGTCCGCTTTCAAATACCGTGGGTCCCGTTCTCGATCCGGTTTTCAGCCTGCGTCATCGACTGCGCATCGCAGCGGGTGCAACCGTCCAGGTCGCGTTCGCCACCATGGCGGCCGCGACGCGCGATGAAATAGTCGGGCTTGCCGACAAGTATCACGACCCGGCGACCTACGAACGGATCTCCAGCCTGGCCTGGACGCAGGCACAGGTTTCGCTGCGTCATCTGGGCATTGCGCCGGAAGAGGCGCACCTGTTCCAGTACCTGGCGAACCGGATCCTGTTCAGCGATCCGCAGATGCGTCCGGCGGGGGAGGTCCTCAGGCGGAGCACGCTGAGTGTCCGTGCGCTCTGGCGCCTGCGCATCTCCGGCGACCGGCCGATCGTGCTGCTGCACGTCGACGATGTGGAACAGCGTGCGATCGTCTGGCAACTGCTGCGCGCACACGAGTACTGGCGCAGTAAGCGCCTGGCGGTGGACCTGGTCATCGTCAACGACAGGAAGACCTCCTACAACCAGGATTTGCAGCAGTTCCTCGAAGGCATGGTCAGCGGCAGCCGGTCGTCGGCTGAGCCGCCGGAACTGGGCGGCATCTTCGTGCTGCGCGGAGATCTCATCGACGTACGGGAGGCGGACCTGCTGAGCTGCGCGGCACGCGTGACGCTCAGCGCCCGAGAGGGCAGCCTGGCCGAACAGGTCACGCGCATGCGCCGCACCCGCCTTGCCGCGGAAGCCCAGCCAAAAGCCGCGCCCTCCGCCGGCACGGGGCCTGTGATCGCACTCGAGATTCCGCAACTGGAGTTCTTCAATGGCCTCGGCGGATTCGCCGATAGCGGCCGCGAGTACGTGACCGTGCTGGGTCCGGGCCAACACACGCCGGCCCCATGGATCAATGTAATCGCCAATCGGCAGGCCGGATTCCTGGTCTCCGAATCGGGCGCCGGTTATACGTGGTGCCTCAACAGCCGCGAGAACCAGCTCACGCCGTGGTCGAATGACCCGGTCGGGGACCCCTGCGGGGAAGCGCTGTACATCCGGGACGAGGACAGCGGCGAAGTATGGACGCCGACGGCTGCGCCGATACGGATCGAATCGTCCCGCTACATTGCCCGCCATGGGTACGGCTACAGCCGTTTCGCAGGCGGCGCCCACGGCATCGCCAGCGACCTGCTGCAACTGGTTGCCTGGGATGATCCGGTCAAGATCTCTTCGCTCACGCTGGAGAACCGGACATCGCGCACCCGCCGCCTCAGCGTCACGGCCTACGCGGAATGGGTGCTTGGCGCTTCGCGTCCGGCGAACGCGCCGTTCGTCAGTACCCAGATCGACCCGATTTCGAATGCGATGTTCGCGCGCAATTCCTGGAACCATGAATTCGGCGGTCGCGTCGCCTTTGCGGACATCGGCGGCGATCAATCCGGATGGACTGCCGACCGGACGGCGTTCCTCGGGCGCAACGGCAGTCCGGCTGCGCCCGCGGCGCTGGCGGCGGAGCTGGATGGCCGCACTGGCGCCGGCATGGATCCCTGCGCCGCCTTGCAGGCCAGATTCGATCTGGCGCCAGGCCAGAGCCTGCGGATCAAGTTCCTTTTGGGGCAGGGCGATGACACCGCGCATGCAAGGACGCTGGTTGCGCGTTACCGCGCCGCCGATCCGCTGGAGGTGCTCGCCGAAGTGAAATCGAACTGGGATGCCATCCTCGGCAAACTGCAGGTGCGCAGCCCCGAGCGCGCCATGGACCTGATGCTGAACGGCTGGTTGCTGTACCAGACGCTGGCCTGCCGCATGTGGGCGCGTGCCGCCTTTTACCAGGCCGGCGGCGCTTATGGGTTCCGCGACCAGTTGCAGGACAGCATGGCTCTGGGACTTGCGCGGCCGGACCTCGCGCGCGAACAACTGCTGCGCGCCGCGCGGCGCCAGTTCGTGGAGGGCGATGTCCAGCATTGGTGGCATCCGCCTTCCGGACGGGGTGTACGCACGCATTTTTCCGACGACCTGCTGTGGCTGCCCTATGCCGCCGCGCAGTATGCATCGGTCAGCGGCGATTACGATGTGCTCGGCGAGAGCCTGCCCTTCCTCGAGGGGCCCGCGCTGGCGCAGGACCAGGAAGACGCCTATTTCGAACCGGAGGTGTCGCTGCAGCAGGCCACGCTGTTCGAACATTGCGCCCGCGCCCTGGATCGCAGCCTGGCCACCGGCGTGCACGGCCTGCCGTTGATGGGCACCGGCGACTGGAACGACGGCATGAACCGCGTGGGTCACCAGGGCCAAGGCGAGAGTGTGTGGCTGGCGTGGTTTTTGTACTCGACCATCGAGAAGTTCGCCCCGCTGGCGATCCAGCGAGGGGAAAGCGGGCGCGCAGAATCCTGGCTGCGGCATGCACAAGCGTTGCGGGCCGCGGTCGAGCGCGAAGCCTGGGATGGCGCATGGTACCGCCGCGCCTATTTCGACGACGGGACGCCGCTCGGATCGGCTTCGCAGGCCGAGTGCCGGATCGATTCCCTGGCGCAGAGCTGGGGGGCGATTTCCGCGGCGGCCGAGCCCGCCCGGATCAGGCGGGCCATGGAGTCCGTCGACGAATACCTGGTGCGTTCCGGCGACAACCTGATCCTGTTGTTCACGCCGCCCTTCGACCGCACACCGCTGGATCCCGGCTACATCAAGGGCTACCTGCCGGGGCTGCGCGAGAACGGCGGCCAGTACACCCACGCGGCGGTCTGGTGCGTGATAGCGCATGCAATGCTCGGCAACGGCGACAGGGCGGGTGAGTTGTTCGACATGCTCAACCCCGTGAACCATGCGTCATCGAGATCGGGGGTCCAGGCCTACAAGATCGAGCCCTATGTCGTCGCCGCGGATATTTACGCCGAACCGCCGCACGTGCGGCGCGGAGGCTGGAGCTGGTATACCGGTGCGGCCGGCTGGATGTACCGCGCCGGTGTCGAGTGGATACTCGGCATTCGCAAGGCGGGCGAATCGCTGGCATTCGATCCCTGCATTCCCGCCCACTGGAACGGCTTTGAAGCCAGCTATCGACACGGTGCGGCGCGTTACGAAATAAAGGTCGAGAACCCCTCTGGCGTATCGCGCGGCGTGGCGGCGATCGAATTCGATGGCAAATCGTTGCCGCCCAACTCGGCAATCGAACTGCGGGATGACGGCGCCGTTCATCGCGTGCGCATAGTGCTGGGGAGTCCGGCTCAGGCCTGACCTCGAACATGCATCCGCGCCGGATGTGTTGTCAGGTAACGGTTACAACGCGTCCTGTAATTCTTACCTTTACATCCGTTTCAAAAAAGCGGTGCCTGAAGGGCCGTTCAGCGCCAGGTACTTGGCGCAAAAGCGACTCTGGCGGTTTGCATTCGCGTGGCATGTGGCTTGCTGAATGAGGCGAAGGAACCGGGCCGCGGCCCGGTCGCCAATGCCGTGCGCACGATGACCATGCGGCGGTTTTCCAAACATTTCAGTCAGGAGGCTCGCACATGAAGATATCGAAAAGCATTACCTGGATCGGCGCCGCATTGTTTGCCGTGGTGCTCACGGCCGGCTGCAATCGCAATGACGACACATCCGCTGCCGATGCACGCCGGCAAATGGACCAGACGCAGGAACGAGCGGGCACAGATCGGGCGCAAGCGCCGATGAACAAGCAGTCTAACATCAGCGATAACATCGATGACGCCGCCATCACCGCCAAGGTGAAGACCGCAATCATCGGCGAACCGGGCCTGAAGGCCTTGCAGATCAATGTCGATACGGCGAACGGCGTCGTCGTCCTGAGTGGAGCGGTGGATTCGCCGACCAGCGTCGATCGCGCCACCCAGATCGCACAGGCTGTCGAGGGCGTGAAGTCGGTCGACAACCGCCTTACGGTCAGGCAGGGCTGACCCAACCAACCCGCGTCCCGTGCTTCCTCCGGCGGGACGCGATCAACCAGGAGCGTTCGACATGTTCACCAGACTAATGGCAATACTGATGCTGGCGGGTTTCATCGCTGGCTGCAACACCATGGAAGGCGTCGGCAAGGACCTTGAGCGAGGCGGCGAGAAAATGCAGGGAAAAGCCAAGAACTGATCGCCAAGAACTGATCGCCAAGAACTGATCCCTGCGCTGCCTGAAAATTCCGCCCTGACCCATCGCCGGGACACCGCTCCCTGGAATTCCCCATGAAACCGCGTGTCACGGCTTTTCGTTTCTGGACGATGCCATCGGCCTGGTTGTGCCTGCCGGGGTGCATCGTCCTTCTCGTTACGGGGTGCGCCACCGGGTCCCTGCCCGACATCAAGCGCATCGACACCAGCAGTGCGCGCAGCGTCCAACTGGAAAACGCCAGGGGTCCCCTTTCGCGGGAACGCAGCGCTGAAATCATCGGCAAACTGAAGGAGCGGGCCGGTGACATCAGCATTCTCGACCGGCACGTCGCTGTCGAGCAAGCGGCGGTCGACAGCCCGCTTGTGGTCGGCAACAAGGCGACCTTGCTGCAGGACGGGCCGGCGACCTACAAGGCGATGCTCGCGGCCATCCGCAGTGCCAAACACCATATCAACCTCGAAACCTACATCATCGAAGACGACGAGGTGGGCCGCGAATTCTCGAACGTCCTCATCCGCAAGCGCGAACAGGGCGTGCAGGTCAATCTCATTTACGACAGCGCCGGCTCGATCAACACGCCGCGCGAGTTTTTCGACCGGCTGCGGGACAACGGCATTCAGGTGATCGAATTCAATCCCGTCAATCCCCTGGAGGCGACGAAAGACTGGGCCCTCAACAATCGCGACCACCGCAAGCTGCTCGTCGCCGATGGCCGGGTCGCATTCGTGGGCGGCATCAACATCAGCAGCGTTTACTCCAGCGGTTCGGGTCCGGGCTTGAGCCGCAAGTCCCCGGCCAAGGCCAGGGCCAGGGCGGCGGCGGCCGACAAGAGCAAATCCGCGGCCTGGCGTGACACGCACATCCAGATCGAAGGTCCGGTGGTCGCGGAATTCCAGAAACTGTTCATGCAGACCTGGGAGAAGCAGGGGGGGCAGCCTCTGGATGGCAGCGGCTATTTTCCCAGACTGGAGGAACGTGGCAAGGACATCGTGCGGGCGGTGGGCAGTGCCGCCGACGAACCCTACGCCCAGATTTACGTAACGGTGGTATCGGCCATCAACAGCGCGGAGAAGCAGATCCACATTACCAATGCCTACTTCGTGCCGGACGATCAGTTGCTGGAAGCCTTGCAGAATGCCTCCCGCCGTGGCGTGGACGTCAAACTGATCCTGCCCAGCCATACGGATTTCTGGGTCGTGTTCCATGCCGGACGCGCGCACTACACCGCGCTGCTTGAAGCCGGCGTGAAAATCTATGAGCGCCAGGGGCCATTGCTGCATTCAAAGACCGCGGCCATCGACGGCGTATGGTCCTGCGTGGGGTCCACCAATCTCGACTGGCGCAGCTTCCTGCACAACAACGAAATCGATGCCGTGGTTCTGGGTGACGGATTCGCCGCACAGATGCAAGCCATGTTCGACAACGACCTTGCGCAATCCCGGGCCATCGACCTCAAGACCTGGAAAAAGCGTCCCGTCGGCGACCGGCTCAAGGAATGGTCGGCGGGGTGGTGGGAGTATTGGCTGTGAAACAGCCGGGCGAAGACAGGTTAGAGGTTAAAGGGGAGAGGTGAAAGTAAGAGCCACGTACGCCTTTACTCTTACCTTTCACCTTTTGACTGCTCTTCTCGAGCAAGGCGATCGCCTTGAGAGGAAGTTTGTCCCTGCTGGCCGGTAATAGTTGCGTGGCATGCCCGGATGCGCTACTCGACATGCATGGCATGGCTTATGCGGAGCATTGTTGATTCCGTCACCGGAGCTTGCGCATGCCCGACATCAACTGGAACGAGATGTGGATTCCGTCACTGTCGCTGTTCGAGATCTTCATCCGCGGCAGCGTGGTCTATCTGGCGCTCTTTCTGTACTTGCGGATGCTGCGCCGGAGCGCCGGTGGAATCGGCTTGACCGATGTTCTGGTCATCGTACTGGTGGCCGATGCCACGCAAAACGCAATGGCAAGTGAATACAAGTCGATTACCGAAGGGATCATGCTGGTCGCGACGATCGGTTTCTGGGAGGCCCTGCTCGACTGGTCCTGAGGTGCTATCTCGAGGGCGACGGCCATCTCAGCGTCATACCGGGCGGGTCCCGCCGCGAGCACAATGCCGACCGGTGACTATCCGGAATCAGGGGTGACCGCGCACTTGCTTGCAGGAAAATTTTTCAAGCGCCCCGGTAGCGTTTACCGGTCTGGCATTCCCGGCGCCGCACAACCCGCTGATTCTACGAATATGAGTTCGTGGCACGGGCGTTGCGTTATTCCTTTACGTGGACATGTTCGCGTTGTTCGCATACTCAAACATCATCTAGGAGACCACCATGAATTGGGACCGCGTCGAAGGCAACTGGAAGCAGTTCAAAGGCAAGGTGAAGGAGAACTGGGGAAAGATTACCGATGATGAACTCGACAAGATCGGTGGCCGCCGCGATCAACTCGCCGGCAAGATCCAGGAATCCTACGGGGTCAGTCGCGATGAAGCCGAGAAGCAGGTGAAGGACTGGGAAAGCCGGCTCTGAATCGTAGAGGTCCGGCAGGGAACTTTGGTATGCCCCCGTGCCGCGCCGTTAGCAAATCTCAAGGAGAAGAACATGCTGTTACGAAACGATGATCAGTTGCGCACATCCGCCGAAGTCTGGCGCGATCGCCTGTTGGCGACTGCCGCCGCCGTGATCCTCGGCCTGACGCTCAGCAGCGTGGCGCCGGCGGACGAAATGTCCAAGGAAACCAAGCGTACCTCGAAAGCGGAGTACAAGGCCACGATGGACAAAGCCAAGGCTGAGTACAAGGTGGCCAAGGAGCGTTGCCAAAGCATGACCGGCAACGAGAAGGATGTATGCCAGAAGGAAGCCAAAGCCGATCACACGCGTGCTGAGGCCGACGCAAAGGCCATGCATAAATCGAACAGGGCCGGTGCCGAAGCGAACGAGGAAAAGCGCGAAGCCGAGTTCAAGGTGGCCCGGGAAAAGTGTGATTCCATGACCGGCAATTCCAAGGACGTCTGCGAGAAGGAAGCCGACGCCAAGTACAAGCATTAACCTGAAATCCGCCGACAGGCGGACGGCGCTCAGGTCGTCCGCCCGCCTGCCGGTGAACCGAATTTAACATCCCCCTTTGTCCTCCGCATCGCAAGGTGCCGGGGGATTTTTTTTGTTCGTTGGACAAGCCCCGGATATCGAGAGAGTAAAGAGGTAGAGGTGAGATCGCACCTCTATCCTGCTCGGCCTTTGGCCTGCGGCCCTGGTTTCCTCTTTTCTCTTTTTCTCTCGTCCCTGGTTTCTTTCTCTCCCGGGTAAACCTTACACCGCCTCTTTGTACGCCTTACCTGCCGCTCTGTCTGGCCCTGCACCTCCAAAGCGATGGATTACCTCAAACCACTGAATTCCGTACACTTAGTTGGTTGGCGTAGCGTTGGCATGGAAGGTGCAAAGTTATTGTCAGACGCCGCAGAGTTTTGCCGTTGTCAGGACACGCGGATGACATTGCAGTTGCATCCGGTGGATTCACGGAATGCGCTGCCATTGACGGCGCAGTCGACACGAAGGTGCGGGCATGACGAAGATGGTGATGATGTGGCTGTTCGGCGTTCCGGTTTCGGTAATGCTGCTGTTCATGATGTTTGTTGTGCTGTGAACTCATAAGTCGAGGAGAACGATATGTCGCTCGGGACCGTGTTGCTGATCATCGTGATACTTCTGCTGATCGGTGCAATTCCAACCTGGCCGCACAGCAAGGGCTGGGGTTTCGCGCCGAGTGGTGTCATCGGCGTGGTCCTGGTGATCGTCGTGGTGCTGCTGGTCGCAGGGCGCCTATGACGCATGGCGCCTATCACGCATGGGCGCTATGACGCTGGGCCCTATGACAAATGGGCCCTATGACACATGGGCGCTATGACGCGTGGGCCCGAGGACCCGGTCCCGTCACCCGGACATTTTCGGAGTTTCGGGAAGTGAGACTGCCATGAAATCAGTCAGGAATTTCTCCCGCCCCGGGCTTGCCGCCGTGCTCGCCATCGCGATCTCCGGCTGCGCGCCGGTGCAGATGAAGCAGACACCGGCAGAGTACGCCGACGACGCCTGGATCACTTCAAAGGTGGCGCGCGCGTTCGTCAAGGTCCCCGAACTCAGCGTCTCTGAAATCAAGGTTGACGCCTTCCAGGGCGAAGTCCAGCTCAGCGGTTTTGTGGCCGATGCCGGCGACGTGGGCAGGGCTGCTGCTGTCGCTGGCGGAATCGACGGCGTCAAGGCAGTGAAGAACGACATCCTGGTGAAGTAAGCCTGGTGAGAGCCTGTTGAAGAAAACCTGACGAAGCAAGCGCGAAGATCAATCCGGGCGGCTGTCAAAAGCGGCCACCGGCAACATGGAACGAGGGCGAACATCATGAGAGCGAGTCCAATTGCCAGCACGCTGTTGCCGGGCCTGTTCTGGTCAATGCTTCTTTTATCCCTGTTTGCGGCGCCGGTGCTCATGGCGGCGCGCGATGGAGGGGGCGACACGGGAGTGCATGACACGGACGGGCACACCGCAGAACTGATTCGGCAGCACAGGGAGGCAGTGTCGCCTTTCTTTTCGGTGCCGGATACGCAAGGGCGCCCCACCGATTCTCTGGCAGGCAGACAACTGCGGAACGGACCGGCCATGACTGAAGAATGGTCGTTCCTCCGCGAGGCGCGACCGGAGATCGAACCGATGATCCGCCCGGTGGGAAATCGCGCCAAGCGTATCCGGGTCTAACGCCGGCAGCCGCCTTCGCCGCCAACTGCGTACCTGCAAAATGAGGTAAATATGAGCCAGATCATCGCCGGAATATTTGACACCATCAATCAGGCTGAAGATGCGGCCGAATCGCTGCGCCGGCACCGGTTCGCGGCAGACGACGTTTGCCATTTCGCGAACAACCCGCCAGGGCAGCATGACCAGTTGCCCCTTGGCGGCGACGAGAATTCCGATCCCGGGGCAAAGAATGCCCACGGTGGTGCCCTCGCTGGCGTGGGCGCGGGAACGGGAGCCGGCGCGGCCATTGGCGCGGTAGTCGGCGGGCCGCCTGGGGCGGCTGTTGGGGCTGGCGTCGGCGCCTATATTGGCTCACTCGTCGGCGCGCTGGGAAATCTCGACGGCAAAGGCAGCGCACAGCAGCCGGTGCGCCGGCCCGCGGGTGCCATGGTGGCCGTACGTGTCGACGGCGCCAACCGCGAGCAGATGGCGATTCGTGTACTGCGTTCGGAAGGGGCCAGGCTTATCGAGGCAGCCGAAGGCAATTGGAGCGGGGGCAAATGGACAGACTTCGACCCCGTGGTCGCGCCGCGCCTCGTATCCGATTTGGCCGCCGGTCCGGCCTTGCTCTCGGAAGACGTGGAGCCTGACGTCGCCAGGGTGGTGTACCGGGTGCAGCGCCATGGCGACAAGACATGGGAAGTGCAGGAGCGGGGCTCGGCTGCTCCGCAGCCCGAATTTGTCCTGCGACAGGATGCCGTCGCCCATGCGATTTCTCTGGCGGAACGTACTCCGCATGCCGCCGTGGAGGTCTGGGGCAAGGACGGCAAGCTGATCTGGCGCGAGTCCTACGATGGCGCCGCGCGGAGTCAGCGCCCGTCAGCGGGCAACCCGGGCCCGGGTTGATCAGCCACGGGTGCGATTCCCCATCGCCCTCGCGGCCGTGCAAGAATGACGAATTGAAACGGGTCGTATCGATTCCCCATCATGCGACGCGGACAGGGAGGATGCACGCATGGAAAGGTTTGCGGCCGGCGTTGACGGGCAGGTCTGCGCCGCGCTTGACGGTTTGGCCACGAAATTAGGCCTGGGACTTATCCTGCTCGATTCGGCTTCGCGCCCGGTGTTCTCCAATCGCACCGCTCTGGAATTGCTCGATTGCCGCGCCCCCGGATCGCTGGCGGATCGTTGGGCCGCGCTGCAAACCGCGAAAGCGTCCGGCCCTGCGACGGAAATTACGGCTGCTCACCCCTTCACAGCGGACCTGCCAGTCGAAGGCGCAACGCGCTTCCTGCGCGGCGAAGTCCGGCCCTCGGCTGGCGGCTTCGAAGTATTTCTCAAGGACCGTCGCAAACTGGGAGAACTCGACAGCGAGCTTCTCTGCGCGATCCGTCTGCGCGAATGGATCCACCACTGCGACGCACTGGTCCACGATGCCAACGGCGCACTGAACACCGTTCAACTCACGCTGGAGGTGCTGGATGGCGGGTGGCCCGGTTCGAAGGCGGGCGAGCAGTCCCGCGAGCCGAACCGAAGCAACCACGCAGCAGTGATCCGCGACAACCTGGACAAGCTCCAGGGCACGCTGAGTCAGTTCGTCACCGCCCACGAGGCGGCGCCGGTGCCGGCTGTGTTCGATCTGCGCGAAGTGGTGAATGAGACGGCATCCACGCTGCTGATGCCGGCGCGCCGGCGGCGGATCGATCTGCGGATCAGGCTCGGCGATATGGCGCTGCCGGTACGCGGCAACCGCGCCCGCATTCGGCAGGCGTTGTTCCGCGTTGTGCTCAGTCGGGTCGAGAGCCTGGCGGAACGCAGCCACCTGAACCTCGAAGCGATCGGTTCCGGCGATCGCCCGGAGGTGGTCTGCCTCGATGACGGCACGCTTGCGGAAACTGCAAGGGCGGGGATCTTTCACCTGTTTCTTGCCGAGTCCGGCGCGGGATCCTCCACCGACGGCTTGCGCCTGGCGCGCGCAATGGTGGAGTGCGAAGGCGGTGAGTTTCAGGTGCGCAGCGATGCCGCCGCGGGGACGACGTTCCGCTTCCTGTTTCCGCGGGCAGTCTGAGCGGCAACCGCAGTTTCTCCGCGCGCCGGTAAGCCTTACACTGGCACCTGAAAAACTTTCCGGCTGATTGCCGGGCGCGGTCGGGCCGTCTATCCCTTTCGCATTTACAAATCTTCTATCGATTAGGGAGTTGTAGTGCAATGTGTGCCGCGAACTTTTTTGGCATGGACGTTGCTGATCTACTTTCCAGGAAATGCACAAACGGTCGCCCATGCCGAGGAATCCACCAGACAAAAGAACCGCGTAGGGTGCTCATATTTCAACAGCAATCCTCAGGAGACCACCATGTTGCAGGCCGCAGCTGTCTTTTTCATCATCGCCATCATCGCCGCGATCTTCGGCTTCGGCGGCATTGCCGCCGGCGCGACCGAAATTGCAAAAATCCTGTTCTTCATATT
>Ga0163151_10000226_pt1 | contig 99636 bp, 88 predicted proteins | sample OliLakLV19MP5IB2_FD_145596 | JGI IMG/M metagenome (GOLD analysis project Ga0163151, IMG submission 145596) | Freshwater microbial mat bacterial communities from Lake Vanda, McMurdo Dry Valleys, Antarctica - Oligotrophic Lake LV.19.MP5.IB-2 | ecosystem: Environmental > Aquatic > Freshwater >...
AGAAAGGAAACCTATTATATACGGAACTCGTGCGGCTGGCATCGTTTGGTAAAGATTTTTATGACGATACCAACGAGGCCAAATACAATAATTATGTAATCTACGAAACCAGCAATGCCATAGGCAATATCCGCGAGGATGACCTCAACACGGGCCTCAAAGCCAATCCCGATTTCCCGGAAATACAGGGCAACCATGTATTTAACTTCATAGGCGACCCCGTAAACCCATACCAGACAGGCTTCAGCGCCACCACCACAGGCGAACCCGCCACCCTCATCACCATTGCCGCAGGCACCTCATTAAATAATGCCACAGCGTTAAGTTTGGGTTGGGCAGAATTATCACCGTATATGATAATAAAGAATGCGAGTGGAGCTACAGTGCATTATAAAGTGGTGAAGGTGTAGGAATTAGCCGCGTCCCTCAAAGGGGAGAACCGCCTAACCGTGAAATGGCAACTGCGGCACCACCCCCTTTAGCGGGTTGGGGGTGAAAGGGTTTTACTTCACAGCATTTGATGCAGGAACCCCCCTGCCCGGCCGTGCTCCTATTTAATGCATAACCGGATTAGACATACCCTAGCTGGCTCTTTCAGTTCTATTAAACGCAAGAAATTCCTCACGTATTTGTTTCATTGCTTGCGGTCGTGTCAATCCATTCTCTATGCAGTGGCTTTCCATGCTCACTTGTTCGCAAAGAAACTTGTGCAGCAAAGGATTTTTCTCAAATTGACTTAACCGGAAATTTCTTTTTGTTGAACTGTTGTTCAATCGCTCCCGTGCTATGCTGATCACCAGTTTTATCAAGGCCATACAAGTCGCTACATGGTTCTTTACAAACAATTGAGGGCTATCAGTTTTTTGGAACGACCTTATCAATAGCTCTTCAGCTTCCTGCTCATTGGCGGAAAGGTCCAACGCAATACCATAGACCATGGGGCCGTACGTGTCATACAACTTTTCGAGGGCGGAGTTTGAAGTACTCAAATTGTTCACGTATTTAATGGAGTGTATAAAAATAAGTTGGCGTTTAAAAGAGAAACCCCACGCGGGGCGGGATAATACCCGCCCCATGCAGAGTTGTTGCACACAAGCTATGAGAGTTTGAAGTAAGGCTAAGTAGTTTATTAAAACAAAGAACTCCCGCTGTGGCAGAGTGCGCCAGAACTTTTTTTAATTATAGTCCCCGCTTGTTTGCATTTTCACTTCCAGACTTGTTTCCGCTGTCTTTCGATGCGGAGTCTGATGCCTTGCCCCGTTGGCCATCTTCCTGGCCGCGGGTTGAAGATGCACCTTTCTTGTCAGGATTTTCTGATTGATCCCGTTGTGCTGCTGTCTTCTTAGAATCAGTTTCCTTAGTGCCGTGATCCTTTGACGAGGATGAACTGGTTTGGCTACCAGATTTCTTCTGGTCGCGCTGGTCGTTTTTGCTGTCTTTCATGTTTTGAGTGAATTTAGTTTTTGCAACTGAATTATTGCACGGCAAAACTGGGCTTACACTGTTATGCAGGCATTACATTATGATTAAAGAAGATTGTAGAAATCACACGGAACCTGGAGAGGTTCCCGTTGCACTCACCGGTGATTTTTTGCCACCGGCAAACCCGCGCCAATCCTCAAAAACAGAAAATAGTTGAAAAAAAGTTGTGGAAAACGAAACCCTCCTTCCCTACCTCCCGTTTCAAGGCATGTAGAATGTTTCATTGGTTTAAAACAATCTAGAAAAACTTCTCTGAATAAGAGTAGTTAAGGTTAATTAAGGTTAAGCAAGAAAAAGCCCCGCTAACGAGCGGGTCTTTTTCTTTTTATGAATTTCGTAATTCCTGCTCAACCCACGTTTTGGCCCATCCCTCCACAAAGAGGGATGGGAATTAGGCAGGGCAATTAGCTTCCATCGTCATTCGTAAAATTCATCAGGCGCCTTCTTCTTCCAATCTCAGTTTGCTGCGTTTGCGGCTGTAGAAGAAATAAATTACCATACCTATGGCAAGCCAGATAATTAGTCGCAGCCACGTATCGGCTGGCAGAAATGCCATCATAAACACGCAGGAAAGCACCCCCATGATGGGCACAAAAGGAACCCACGGTGTGCGGAAAGCACGGGGTGCATTGGGCATATTTTTTCTCATTATCATCACTCCGATACACACCAGTGCAAAAGCAAGCAGAGTTCCTATGCTGGTCATTTCGCCCACCACCCGCACCGGTACAAATGCGGCAAACAAACTCACGAAAAGCATAATAATAAGATTGCTGCGGGCTGGTGTACCAAAGGTGGCATGAACCCTTGAAAAAATGGAGGGCAACAAACCATCTTTCGACATAGAAAAGAAAACGCGCGACTGCCCCATCAGCATCACCATGATCACCGAAGAATATCCTGCAAGAATGGCAATGATGATGGCTTTATTGAGCCAGGGGTAAGCGGGTGTAACGATACCATCAGGCCCCACCGGCCCCATCTGATCAATGGCCACTGCCACCGGGGCAATACCATCTTGCCCTGCAAAGGAGGTGTAGGGTGTAACTCCAGTCATCACATGTGCAAATAATAAATAGAGAACGGTGCAAATTGCCAGCGACCCAAGTATGCCAATGGGCATAGTCTTCTGCGGATTTTTGGCTTCCTGTGCAGCGGTACTCACCGCATCGAACCCTATAAATGCAAAGAAAATAATGGCCGCTGCCCGCACCACTCCACTGAAACCAAATTCGCCAAAATTGCCTGTGTTTTCAGGAACGTAAGGCAAGTAATTCGCTGTATTGATATAGCCCCAGCCGAGGATAATAAATATGAGGACTACAGCCACCTTCAGCGCAACTATAATTCCATTGAGCCTGGAAGAACCGCGCGTACCGCGAATAAGAATGAGCGACATCAGCACTACAATGAATACCGCAGGCATGTTTATCATACCCTGAACCAATTCCGCTCCCTGCCACACCCCATCAGTGAGTTGGCCGCCCATAAGGGCGCCATCAACAACGGTGGCTTGCAGCTCGCCATCCACCAAGGTGTCTTTTGCCACTAAACTACCATTAATCATGGTATCATGTGCAAGGGTGGTGGTGGTGAAAGGTGACATAGTCATTGCCGGTGAAAGTTCCATGTCGTAGTACCCAAGAAATCGTTGCAGATACCTGGACCAGGAAATGGAAACTGTTGCCGCCCCCACCGCATACTCCAGCACCAAATCCCAGCCGATAATCCAAGCAATGAATTCGCCCATGGTGGCATAACTATAAGTGTAGGCACTGCCGGCCACCGGTATCATGGATGCAAATTCCGCATAGCACAAACCTGCAAATGCACAGGCCACGGCAGCAATCAGGAATGATATGGTGACAGCCGGACCCGCGTTGTTGGCGGCAGCGCCACCCGTAATAGAAAACAGGCCTGCACCTATAATGGCGCCTATGCCCAAAGACACCAATGCCCGGGAGCCAAGGGTTCGTTTCAATCCGCCTGATTCGTTTGATTCGGCCAGCAGTTTCGCCAGTGGTTTTTTTATCCAGAGATTCGCCATAAATTTTTTTTTTTTTTGAATGATGGTTATGAAAATTTGGTAGTGCGCAAGAATAAACAATTTGCAATTAGCAACAAACAGTTGGCAGTAGGCAGTAGGCAGTAGGCAGGCTCATGTTCAGAAGCCACAAGTTGTTGTCTGCGGACTGCCTACTGCCAACTGCCTACTCCCTACTGCCGCTTGCCTATTTCTTTTATTTGCCCCCATGGCAATGATCGAAGAATTCAACTCAAGCGGCAACATGCTTTTTCGCTGGCGCAGTTTCCTGCCGCTTGTTCTCTACATACTTGCAGCATTGGTTGTGGCAATGCAGTGGGACACGCACTACGAACATTTCGACTTGCGATGGGCAATAGGATGTTTAGGCGTTTCGCTTTTTGGTCTGCTCATTCGCGTCATCACCATCGGCTACACACCAAAAGGAACATCGGGCAGAAACACGAAAGATGGCCAAGTGGCCGAAGTGTTGAACACCCAAGGAATTTATTCTGCTGTTCGTCATCCGCTCTACCTCGGCAATTTTTTCATGTGGCTGGGCATCATCATTTATGTGGGAAACTGGTGGTTCACCATTGTGTGCTCACTCCTATTCTGGCTGTATTATGAACGCATCATGTTTGCCGAAGAATTTTTTCTTCGCAACAAGTTCGGACAACAGTATTTGAATTGGTCAGCAAAAGTTCCTGCTTTCGTTCCAAACGTTTTTCAGTGGAAAAAATCGGGCGTTGAATTCTCGCTGAAGAATGTTTTGAAACGAGAGTACAATGGTTTCTTCGCCATCTTCATTTCATTCGCACTTCTTGACGTTATGAAAAATTACATGTTCACGCAGAGTTTCAGCACCGATGTGCTGGATGATTTCTGGAAGTATGCTCTCATCATTTCGTTTGTGATTTTCATCACACTTCGTTCATTGAAAAAGTACACCAAGGTGTTGGATGTAGAGGGAAGGGAGTTTGTGGAATGAAAAAAGCCTCACACGTTGGTGCAAGGCTTTTGACTTTTATCCTTTTGACTTAAACATCAATCTTCGCATACTTCGCATTCGCTTCGATAAATGCCCTGCGTGGCGGAACATCATCACCCATCAGCATGGAGAAAATGTGGTCGCACTCGGCAGCATTTTCAATGGTAACTCTCCGCAACGTGCGGTGTTCTGGATTCATGGTGGTTTCCCATAGTTGCTCTGCGTTCATTTCACCCAGACCCTTGTACCGCTGAACGTTTACGCTGCTGTCTTGTCCGGCACCTTTCAACTCGGCAATAAAGACATCGCGTTGTTCTTCGTTCCATGCGTATTGCGCTTTGGTTCCTTTCCGCACTAGATAAAGGGGAGGCGTGGCAATGAAGATGTGGCCTTCTTCAATCAATTCGCGCATGTGGCGAAAGAAGAAAGTGAGAATAAGCGTTTCAATGTGTGATCCATCCACATCGGCATCGCACATTATTACCACTTTATGGTAACGGAGTTTTGTAATGTTGAGCGCCTTGCTGTCCTCTTCCGTTCCCACAAACACACCGAGGGCGGTGTACATATTCCTGATTTCTTCGTTCTCAAGAATTTTGTGTTGCATGGCTTTCTCCACGTTCAGGATTTTTCCACGCAATGGAAGTATCGCCTGGAAATTACGGTCGCGCCCCTGCTTAGCAGTTCCACCGGCCGAATCTCCTTCCACTAAAAACAATTCTGATTTTCCGGGGTCTTTTTCAGCACAATCTGCCAGTTTGCCTGGAAGTCCTCCGCCATATCCAACACCTTTCCTCTGCACCAGTTCACGGGCTTTTTTCGCTGCATGACGGGCCTGTGCCGCAAGCACCACTTTATTTACAATCTGCCTGGCATCGTTGGGATTTTCTTCGAGGTAGGCTTCAAGCATTTCGCTCACCACCTGACTCACTGGTGCCACAGCTTCTTTGTTTCCGAGTTTGGTTTTTGTCTGCCCTTCAAATTGCGGTTCCGCAACTTTCACTGATACAACGGCCGTAAGACCTTCACGAAAATCATCCGGTGAAATATCAATTTTCAGTTTCTCCAGCAAACCACTTTTCTCGGCAAAATTTTTCAATGTGGCAGTGAGTCCTCTCCTAAAACCACTAAGATGCGTTCCACCTTCGTGCGTATTGATGTTGTTTACATAAGAGTGAATATTTTCATTGAAAGAATCATTGTAAACCATCGCCACCTCCACAGGAATCTCGGCATTGGGCCTGTCCATATAAATTATTTTCTGGATAATAGAAGGACGGGTCTCATCAAGATATCTTACGAATTCAACAAGGCCTTCGGTTGAAAGGAAGGTCTCTGATTTTGGAATTCCGGCATCGTCAACATTTCTTAGATCAGTAAGCACAAGCGTGATTCCCTTATTGAGAAACGATAATTCGCGCACACGGCCGGCAAGCGTATCGTAGTTGTATTCCACTGCATCGAAAATGGTATTGTCCGCTTTGAATGTTACGATGGTTCCCCGCTTGTTGGTATCACCCATTGGGCGAGCCGGATAGAGTGGTTTTCCTTCGCTGTATTCCTGCTCCCACACTTTTCCATCGCGATGTACCTCCGCACGCAGGTGGGTGGAAAGTGCATTTACACAACTCACACCTACACCATGCAATCCCCCGGAGACTTTGTAAGAGCCTTTGTCAAACTTTCCACCTGCCCCTATTTTGGTCATCACCACTTGAAGTGCAGAAACGCCCTCCTTCTTGTGCATGTCCACTGGAATGCCTCGTCCATTATCTTCCACCGTAATGGAATTATCAGCATTGATCGCAACAGTGATGGTATCGCAGTAGCCAGCCATTGCTTCGTCAATAGAGTTGTCAATAACTTCATAAACGAGATGGTGGAGGCCACGGGTAGAAATATCCCCGATGTACATGGCCGGACGCATGCGCACGTGCTCCATGCCCTCGAGGCTTTGAATGTTATCCGCTGTGTAGTTGGAGGCTGTTTTTGCATGGGTGTCCTTTGTCATAATTGTAGTTTCTTCCACGATAGTGTTTTTTTAATGCCTGATGTCCTGTTAAGCAACCTGGAAAGACTTGGTGCCATTCTCTGGTTGTTCATTCCGAAATACTTGATTTCACTGGTGATTTACATACGAAAGGGCTGAATGCAGCCCCCCGTTTTTGATGTGAACAAAAGTAGTGAATGAGATGGAGAATTCCAACACCAAATACAACGAAAACACAAAGTATTTTTCACAAAAAATCAACACTGGAATAATTTCTCCCAAAGACGCAAAGACGCAAAAATTTTGGTTCGCAATTGAGGCCTAGAACGCATAAGTTATTCCCAGCAGTGCCCCGGGGCGTTGCACACGGTAGCCACTCCATCGCTGATACTTCACAGTGGCTATGTTGTTAAGGAGTACCCATCCCGAAAGCCTTTTATTGTAGCGATACTCAATCTTGAAGTTCGCATCCACAAATCCATCAAGTTTGAATTGTGTTGAGCCATCAGCTAATGGTGTAATTCCTTCCACAGGAAAAAGTGATTTCGCCCAACGTTCACCCACATAGATTATCTCGGTTTGAAGAATAAATTTGTCTTTGAGGTTGTACTCAGCAGTTGCGGTAATCTTCAAATTGGGCTGGTGCCACGGATGCTCCTGGTTGCCAAAATCGGAATACATGAAATAGTCGCCACGCAAATACGCAGTCCATTTTTCAGGAGCCTTGAGTGAAAATTCACCATACAAATTGAGAGCGGTGAGGTTGTCGTAAACCACTTGCATTTGATTGCCAGGTCGCCAAACTGAATCATTGATGAAATAATTGAAGTTCTCGTATTGGGTATGATTTACCCCTGCATTGAAAGAGGATGATGCGCTTGCGCTTCCGCTGATACCTCCGTAAAGTTCTAGTTTGTTGTTCACGTTAACAAGATCGGGGTAATTCACGATGAAAGGATTTTCGCGATACAATCCGAGATAAGTGGTTTGATTCAAACTACCACGAACACCAGCATAAGGAACCAAAAGTCCTTTGAGAATGTTGTAGCGTAATTCGGCAATTGGGTAAAAATGAAGGGGCACTTCTCCCCTCGCCTGTAGGTAGAATCCCAACCCTGCTGTCACCCGTAAATCATTCCAAACAGTGAATGCGGTGGGTACTAGTTTTATGATTGCATTGTCTTCGGTGTGTTCCATGGTATCGAACAATGCGGGTTCGAAATTGAGGAACTGGTTGTAGTTCACGCCAAACTGAACCTTGTACAATTCAGTTTCCACCAACTCACTTACTCCCACATTAAGATCCACATTGGTTTCTTTTCCGGAAAGAAAATCTGATGTATTGCGTATAGCAATTTCGGCTTTGTAGTTCATGCCCACCGAATCGCGTCCATAAGTATGGTAAGTGAGGTTGCCACCCAAAGTATTCAATCGCTGTTTCAATCCGGGTAATGAAATTCCAGCACTGTCTATCAATTCAGGATTGAAGCCATACCAGTTCGTAAGGTTTCTTTCCCAATTCACACCACCACCGAAAGCAGTTTTCTTAAAAAAGTATTTTCCCCAGAAATCAAAACGGTTGTCGCTGAAGTGGTCTGGAATGCTATCGTCAACTGCCACTCCACCAGCGCTGCTCAGGTGGTTGTAACTGAAACCAAATGCTCCCTTGCGCGAACGTCCATCGGTGTAATACATGTCAACCAGAGGGGTGAACCACAGACCATATCCTGCCTTGATGTAACCGCGATAAAGTTTCTGTAACTTGTCTTCAAAATTGATTTTAGCAGGAGTTATGGGTTTCACTTCAATGTTGAAGTTTTTGCGTGTTGGAAGAAGTGAGTATTGAATCTTCATCATCTTCACAGAATCTTCATAGAGTTGTGCGTTCACAGGAAGTTTGTTTGCATCACGCAATTTCAATTCAAGATCACCTGTGAAGGTGTAGTTGGACGTGAGCGTGTCTATTTGCGCTGACACTTGAGATGAAACTGCAATCAGCACACCAATGAAAAAAGATTTCAGTCTACTGCTGTAATGCCCTTTGCCTTTTGCCAATTGCATATTGTTCATTGCCTTTTGCTTTTCCATTTCTAGTTTCCTCCATCATTTAAGTTAATCTCCACATCACCATCTCCCCCACTCTTTCGCTCACCGTTTGACTTTTCCAGCTGGTCGAGTTGTGCGAGTTTCGCATTGGCTTCGTCCAGCACCCATTGTTCTGTCACATTTTCCTTGATGGCATTTAGCGTTGCACGAGCCTGGAAATAGTCTTCCATTCCAACGTAGGTATCTGCCAGCAACAGAAATCCCTTGTACTTCCATTCATTGAACGAAGCGTACTTGTCCACCAGTTCAAAAATTTCTTTTTCGGCATTCTTCCACATCGCTTGCCTGTACTCGATAAGTGCGAGATTGTATTTGGCCTCTGCCGCCATCACGCCACCTTTCTTTATCACTTCTTTGAAGTCCGATTTGGCCGCATCGTATTCAGCGACATCCATCGCAATACGCCCTCGCCAGAGTTGTGCAGTGTACTTGATGTCCTGAGGAGTGTTTGCATTGGCAATCACTTTGTCTGCATATTGTTTTGCATAGGTTTTATCCCCCAGAAAATAGCTGCACCGCATGATGCCAATCTGTGCTTCAAGTTTGTTCGTTGTCATCAATGCAACATTCTCCAGGTCGGCATAGTGGTCAAGTGCTTGCTGGTAATTCTTGTTGTTGTAATTGATGGTTGCTGCGGCCACAAGACTTTCTTCGGTATAGTCGCTCAGTGGTTTGGTGATAACGAAGTTGTAGGCCGAAAGTGCTTTATCGGTTTGCCCCTTGTCGAAGTAACAATTGCCGAGATAATAATTCGCTTCAATTGCGTTGAGTGCTGGCTGGTACTTTGCCAGATAATCGGTGAGTCTGGTGATAGCTGTGTTGCAATCGCCATCCAACGCATATCCTTTTGCAGCAGTGAACACATCGTTTTCCAACTCGTTGTCTGAAACATCAAGTACATCAATTTCTTCCACATCGTTCACGAAATCTGCATCATCAATCAACGTGTTCTTGACAAGAGCATAAGCATCTTTCAAGACCTTGTCATTCGGATAATCTTTTTTCAACCTGTTCCATGTCTCCTTCACTTTTTGTTTATTGTCCTGCTTCACATAAATAAGGCAGAGGTCAACCAGCGAATACTTCACGTACTGCGAACCGGGGTGATTTTTCAGGATGTCATCGTAATAAGTTTTAGATTCACTCAGGCGGTCTTGCGAGAGGTAAGTCTTCGCCATTTCGTATTTTGCATCCACTTCGTATTTCGAATCGGGCATATCAGCAAGAAGTGATTTCAGTACCCACGCTTTTTTATCCAGTTGACCGTCAAAACCGTAAGACAATGCTTTCTGGAACATGGCGTAATCGCGCATGCCCACGCCCATTTCAGCGCTTTTATCATAGTAGGCTATAGCTTGGTTGTAACTCTTCGCCACGTAATAACAATCTCCAATTCGCAGGTATGCATCGTTCAACTTTTTGGGGTCTTTTGTACCGCTGGCATCGGCATATTTCCGGAAGTTTGAATTGGCTTCAGCAAAGAGATTTTTCTTCAACTCGCCATGAGCTGCAAGCGCTTTCTTGAATCGTGTATAACCATAACCGTAATTCCCCAGTCCATAGTATTCCGAGTTAAAAGCACCGGGCTCACTAAGGAATTCCGAGTAGAATGTTTTCGCTTCGTCCCATTTTTCATTGCGATAGGCAATTTCTCCCTTCCAGAATTTCGCTTCGGCATTGAGCAACGGATTGATGGGATATGTTGCAACCTTGTCGAAGAATTTTTTCGCATTCACCAAATCATCACTCTGGTAAAGTTCAACTCCCCGGTTGTACGCAACAGTTTGATATGCTTCTTTAATACGTGCATCCTTATTCTGGATTTTATCGAGCGATGCAAGTGCTTTTTCATACGCCCTGGATTTCATGTACACGTTCAAAAGAAACTCGTATGCCTCTTCTCTTCGTGGTGAGTTAGGATAATTCTCCAGGTATTGCTCAAACGCGGTGATGGCTTCGTGAAATGGATTGTAAGAAAGCTCGAAGGCGAGTTTCGCGTAGTTGAACATGGCATCTTCCTTCACCTCCAGGTTGTGGTTCATTTCCGATGCTTCTTCGAATGCACTTCGGGCGTAGGGTTTCTGGTCGAGTTTCAAATAACAGTCGCCCATGTTGTAAGAAGCCATCTGGTGCAGTTCATCATCTTCTTTCACGCATTCATTAAAAGCATCGAGGGCTTTGGTGTAGTTGTTTACACGATAATGGGTGTAACCGAGTTGGTAGAAATCTTCGCGCGAGCGTTCGCTTTTATCTGTTTTTTCGTGGAACATTTCAAGATACGGCAGTGCTTCGGTGTAGCGGTCTTTCCGGTAGTAGGAGTCGCCAATTAATCGTGCTATTTCGGGCAAGCGCTTTGTGTTTTGGCTGGCGGCCGAATCGAGCACCGCAGGGGCGTAGGCTAACACCTGATCGTATTTGCCTTGCTTGTAATAAATCTGCGTGATGTAGTAAGGAACAATCGGTTTGAAATTGGGATCGTTATCCAGGTAATGAAACCCATCGAGGGCGGTTTGGTAGTCGCCCATCTCATAGGAAATGTGCGAGTAGTAATAAGTAGCAGGCTGGCGGTAATCACCTGAAATGCCTTTGACTTCGGCAAAGTCGGTACGTGCATTGGCGAAATCTTCTGTCTCGAATCGGCTGTGACCGCGCTGGTAATAAAATACGGTGCGTTGTTTTTCGCTGAGGTCTCGCGGATCCACTTGCTGGAACCATTCCAGGGCGCGTTTGTAATTTTTCTTCTTGTAAGTAAAGGTGGACAGTTCGTAATACACCCCGCGCACATGGGGCGAGTCCGGATGGTCGCGCACAAATCGCTCGAGGAGAAACTCGGCATCTTTATGAAAAAGATAGAGGGCGCTTATGCCTTTGTAGTACTCTGCATTTACACGGAATTCTGATTGCGCATCGGTATTGAGCAGCAGGTATTGTTCAAATTTTTCTTTGGCGGGAACGTATTTCTCGTGGTCGAAAAGCTCTAGCGCATCGCGGTAGAGTTTGTCTTCGGTGTAGAAGTAAATTGGCTCCTGTGTGTGTGCTATCTGGCTGACGATGCAGAACGACATGATCAGCATTGGGTTCCATTTTCCTTTCATAACAAGTGGGTATCACTAGTGAGCGAAAGTAAAATCAGGCCATAGTTTCTGTGGTGTTAGAATTTGGATTTGCCAACGGTGGAGTGTGGAGAGATATTGTGGCTAGTTGACACTTAAGCCCAGACAACTATCGTGAGGCCAACGGACAATTACGTACGACAAGAATTGTCAATTACGAAATGGGTCGTCCAATGTGCCAATGGATGGCCGTGCACTTTGCCCCACGTATTGAGCTTCGCCAAAGCCAAGTATAGGAACGAAAACTATTCCAAGCAAAACAAGTCCAACTGTAAATGCTTCATCCTTGCCAAAACTCTTTGACAAAAGGTTTAATGCCCAGATCAAGAAAATGATATTGGCTAAGGGCAAAAACATCATCACTACCCACCACCCCGGTTTGCCTATTATTCGGGTGATGATATAATAGTTGTAGATGGGTATTATAGCTGCCCATCCAGGTTGCCCGGCCTTTTCAAAAATCTTCCACCAGGCGGCAACATATAAAACCAGAACTGCTAACCAGATAATAATTACCGACATATTTTAGAATATTTATTGGTGCTTACTGTTTCCCGCCTGCCTGTCGTCAGTCAGGGATTTTATCCCAATAAGAATCGGGATATTCCTTTTTACTCTTAAGATAAAATCGTTCAGACCAGGTTCATCATCAGCTATTCCAGTTCAATGCGACTAGAGTTACTGATAGTCGCGGCAATAATAAGAACTTCGCCTTTCACAATTTTCTTTTCAAGAAAACGTCTGATTCATTTCATACTTCACTCCACGCTCTTTCAAATACTCGGACACAAATTCAAAACATCCCTTCTCATCGCCCACATATTCAGGTGGGCAAATTCCCTTGCGCGAAAATTTTTCATCGAGAACAAGATGTGATACCGCTGTGCATGTGTAACCAGTAGTTCGCGCCATAGAAATGGTACTGGAGTTTTTGTCAAAACGGTCAAGCAAATGATATGTGATTTTTTCTTTTTCTTCGCGGCTCTGTCCCGAATTTGCGGGATGAGGCATTCCTTCAATCACGATCCTCATTATCGTAAAATCTTCCTCGCCCGGTTTCAATTTCCATTTTGGGAACAGTAGTTTCGAGGTGACATCAATCGGTCGAATCTTTTGTCCATTCACTTCTATTTCATCGTAAGAGAAAAATCCTCCTGCACGAAGCACACGCAAGTATTCAATGCATCCGGGATAGCGCAATGTTTTTTCAATCATGTCGGGAATGTGCGGCATGGTTCGGATGAGTGAACGCAGTCCATCACTATTCCATGACTCCAGCGTTCCGATAACAGGAAACTCGACAAGTTCTGCATCGCTCAATGCTTCGCGAACTACCACCGAACCATTTTGTACGTAACGCGCAGGGCGCACGTATTCTTCAATCACATCAATAGGCGAAAACACCGCTTTATATTCCCACGGCCATTCGCGTACCACCGGCAACCCACCCACAAGGCATTCGTATCGCGTCACTTGCATTTGTGTGTTGTGGTAACCGAGAATGATATTGCCCATGCCAGGAGCCACTCCGCAATCAGTTACCACCGTAACGCCTTTTTCTTTCGCAAGATTATCGAGACCAAATGGATCTTCGGGGAAGAAACTTATGTCCACCATGTTCTTCCCGGCATGAATCACTGCCTCAACAGTTTTGTATCCCATGAAGCCGGGAACCGCACCAACCACGAGATCAAAATCCCCAACAAGTTTTTGCGTGGCTGTGTAGTCAGAGAGATTTGCAACGGTGGTTTTGATTTCATGTGTCTCAAGTTTTTTCAACGCCTCTTCATTGATGTCCACTGAGGTCACATCAAAAGATTTTTTCAGATCAATGGCAATCGCTGAACCCACCAGCCCTGCACCCAGCACAACAACTTTCTTCATCTGCTTAATTTTTTCGGGGCAAGATATTCAGGGCAAATACATGCGACTGTTCATCGCAGCTAATGCAGAGGATGCACAGCGATCGCAGCGACCTCTCCGCGTTCGCTCGGTTTTCATCAGGCCTCGCCAATCATCACAACATCAAATCAGCAGATCTGGCCATCAATACTTTTGGGCACTATCAATCCAAACGATGAAAACAATTTTCTGCTTAGTGCTGTTGATTCCCGTATTCGCCTTTTCACAAGAAGAGAAAAAATGGGAAGACAAATTCAAGCAACTCGGCCCCGAGCTTGCCACCCCCAACGATTACCGCACGGCCAGCGGTGCACCAGGCCACGAGTACTGGCAACAGCAGGTGGACTACCAGATGAAGATTAGGATTGATGATAAAATCCAAAGACTCTATGGCGAAGAAACTGTGACTTATCACAACAACTCACCCGATGTGTTGCACTACATCTGGCTGCAACTCGACCACAACATTTTTGACAAGGAAAGTGATACCTACAAAATTGAGCAAACCACCATTGGTGAAAAACTCAGCTACAACGACATTGTAGATCTCGAGCCGTGGTTCGATGGCGGATTCAAACTGGATTTTGTGCGTGACGCAGCAGGCAAAGACCTCAAGCACACGGTCAACAAAACTATGATGCGCATTGATCTTGCCCAACCGCTGAAGGCAGGAGGAGTGTTCGTCTTCAAAATCAAATGGTGGTGTAACATCAACGATCGCATTCGTGTGGGTGGAAGAAGCGGTTACGAATTTTTCGATACCGATAGCAATTATCTCTACACCATGGCGCAGTTCTACCCGCGCCTTGTGGTGTACAGCGACAACCAGGGCTGGCAGCACAAACAATTCCTCGGTGCCGGAGAATTCACACTGAACTTCGGGAACTATAATGTGGAGATTACTGTTCCCTCGGATCACATTGTAGCTGCGACCGGTATGGTACAGAATGCAAAATCAGTTCTCACTGTAGAACAAAACTCGCGGTATGAAAAAGCAAAAACTTCTGACGAGCCTGTCATCATCTGTACACAAGACGAAGCCGTTGAACGCGAGAAACACAAACTCACATCGGAGAAGACATGGATATTTAAAGCAGAGAATGTGCGCGACTTTGGTTTTGCCACATCGCGCAAATTCATTTGGGATGCACAAGTGGTAAAGATTGGCGACAAGCGACCTCTTGCTATGTCGTTTTACCCGAAAGAGGGAAACCCGTTGTGGGAACAATACAGTACACGCATTGTGGCACACACACTGCGCACCTATAGCAAATACACCATTGACTATGGGTATCCGCAGGCTACAAGTGTTCACGCCAAATGGATTGGAATGGAATACCCAATGATTTGTTTCAACGGTGGAAGGCCGGAACCCGATGGCACATACAGTGAAGGCACTCGTGGCGGAATGATGAGTGTGATCATTCACGAAGTGGGACACAATTTCTTCCCGATGATCGTTAACAGTGATGAAAGACAATGGACCTGGATGGATGAAGGGCTGAACACTTTTGTGCAATACCTCACGGAAAAAGAATGGGACAGGAATTACCCGACACGCAGAGGCCCAGCCCGACACATCGTGGATTACATGAAAGGTGACAAGTCGAAGATGTGTCCTATCATGACCAACTCCGAAAGTATTTACCAGTTCGGGAACAATGCGTATGGAAAGCCCGCCACGGCATTAAACATATTGCGAGAGACTGTTATGGGTCGAGAACTTTTTGATTTTGCATTTAAAGAGTATTGCAGAAGGTGGGCGTTTAAACATCCCACACCTGATGATTTCTTCCGCACACTGGAAGATGCCAGCGCAGTGGATCTTGATTGGTTCTGGCGCGGATGGTTTTACGGAACCGACCATTGCGACATGGCTTTGAAAGAGATGAAACTCTTTCGCCTGAACACGAAAGACCCCGTGGTAGAAAAAGCATTTCAGAAATCGTTGAAGGAAGATCAGCCTATTGACATTTCGCTGGAACGCGACAAACAGGAAGGCATCAAACCGGAATTTGAAACTGATGCCGACCTCCCCGATTTCTACACTACTTATGATCCGCACAAAGTGACTTTCATGGATCAGAAGGATTACGAAGAGTACAAGGAAAAAATGAACAATGAAGAAATAGCAATGTTGAAGTCAGGAAAATTCTATTACCAGGTGACGGTGGAAAATGTTGGTGGCCTCATCATGCCGCTCATTTTCGAAATTGAATTTACTGATGGTACAAAAAAGACACACCACATTCCGGCTGAGATATGGAAGATGAGCGACACGAAAGTGAATAAAGTTTTTGTGTGCGACAAGGAAGCGGTGAGCATCACACTGGACCCGCTGCTAGAAACCGCAGATGTTGATCTCAACAACAACTCATGGCCTCCTGTGCTTGTGCCTTCGCGTTTTGAATTGTTCAAAGAACAACAAGGGCAATGGCAACAGGAAAACCCGATGCAGAAAGCGAAGAAGGAAGCGGAGATGAAGAAGTAAATGAAAACGTTTTAACCAAAGAATTCAGACAAGCTCGGATTATTCTCAAGCAGCCTTCTACTATGATGCACAGTTAGAATTTCAACCTTGCTTTCCGTTCGGAGTAGATCGATGATGCGATAGCTCCCAACGCGAGTTTCACGGATATCGGTTCTTCCCAATTCAGAAACCTGCCTGCCAATCTTTTCATGTTCCTTCAACACCCGGGTTGCGGAGAAAAATCTTTCCAATTGAATCGTGAGCGATGTATCCAGCAATTTCATTGGCATCGTCAAGTAAAACAATCCGGTCAAGAATTTCTTCGATGCTTACCTGGTCAGGTAGATTGCTGAATGATTTCAGCAGTTGTTCTTTCGCGATCATTGATAGATTTTTTTTTAAAAGTAAATAACAGAGTAAAGGCATAAATGCAGAAAGCGAAGAAGGAAGCGGAGTTGAAGAATTGAGAAAGGTCGGGATTGAATAAGTCATTGAAGTTGTTGCTGTATGATTTTCCTCAACTCCACCACCGCGTCATCCATAAACCACGGATTCCTTTTTACCCAGCCGATGTTTCGCGGTGAAGGATGAACCAGTGGAAAAAACTTCGGTAGGTAGTCCCGGAAGTTCTTTACTGTTTCAGTAAGCGTTTCTTTTTTTCTGTCGCCCAGGTAATGGTTGATGGAATAAGAACCCACCAGCAATATCAATTCAATCTTTAGAAGATGCTTCAGCACACGTTCGTGCCAGAGTGGTGCGCACTCAATGCGTGGTGGCAGGTCGCCACTGTTTCCCTTGCCGGGATAACAAAAGCCCATGGGCATGATGGCGAAGTTCTTTGCATTGTAAAACATTTCCTTATCCACACCTAACCACGTGCGAAGATTATTGCCAGATGGATCGGTCCATGGAATTCCGCTGTGATGAACTTTAGTGCCGGGTGCCTGGCCTATGATGAGAATCTTCGCTTCGGGATTCGCCCGCAGAATGGGGTTAGGTCCAAGGGGAAGATGTGCCTTACATACTTCGCACTTCAGTATTTCAATAAGTAGCCGGGTGAAGGAAGCAGCCATGTGCTCACTTCTTTTCGAAGTTGAAATCGATCCTGCGGTTTGTACCACCTTCCACTCCTTCCACAAACACATCAAGGACAGAATCATTCTTCAATTCGTAAACGATGCGTTGCGGGAAATCGTGCTGCATGTTTTCGAAAACAATTTTAGAACCTGACTGGGTCTTCATCGGGAAGCGGATGATTTCACCGCTGTTCTGACTGCTTACCCTTGCCAGGTAACTGAGCGTATCATTTACAGGTTGAATGGCGAGGTACTCTATAAAGGTTGTATCGTTTCCGTCAAGAACAAAACCCCGTCCCCATAAAGTTTTGTCATCGTGTCTTGTCCACACTTCCACCTGGTCGCTCTTTGTACCAGTGTCCTCCCATCGGCCAGCCAATCGTTGAATGTCAAAATCCTTATTGTCCTCCACCACCTGGCAGGCCACGAACAACATTGTAAATATTAAAAGGATATGTAGAAATAATCGCATGGCGCTGGGGCGAAAAATACTCAGATAAGACCAGCACCAAGAGCAAGCGCAAACAACACAAGCGAAACTGTAACAAGATTCTGAATCCACTTTAGTGTTGATTTTTTCATGTAGCGATTTCCCAGGTAGGCTCCTGTAAGAGCAGCCAGGGTTGCAACAATGATGATGATTGGATCAATTTCATTCCAGCCTCCTGCCAGGTAACCCATCTGAGTTGAGTACACTGCTATTCGCGATACATCTACCATAACTGCACACACCACACGAGTACCCATAAATGCTTCTTTGCTTAAGCCTGCTTTCATCAGAAATGCGCTGCGTAACGCGCCCTGGTGTCCGCTCAGTCCGCCAAAAAATCCGCTCAACAATCCACCAGCTGGTAACCAATTGCGAGGCATTTCCAGGGAGTTGAAAACAGGAAGTGTTTCCAACAAACTAAAGACAAGAATGAGAATGGCAATAACCAGTTTTATCCAGGTGATTTCAAAAACGTGATGGCCGATAGAGTACGAGACAAGTGTTCCTGTATTCATCATCACATCCAGCAACAATGCTCCACCAATGGCACCGACAACACTGAGTGCGCCAAAGGTGAAAATGATGCTACGATCAGCATAACGCCCTACAAGAAAAAGTTTAAAAATATTGTTGAGCAGATGAACCACTGCTGTGGCAGCAATGGCAATGTGTGGTGGAAACACCAGCATGAAGGCAGGCAGCAACAGGGTTCCTAAACCAAATCCTGTAAAGAAACTGAGAAAAGATCCAGCAAGTGCAACAGAAATAACTATGGCGAGTTCCATATTGTGGCTGTGAATTTAGAACCACGTCTCAAAATTCCATATCGCCTTCCTCAGTTGTGCATAGGGGTAATCATGTGCCGAAGATGCAAATTTGTTGTCTTGTTGTTGTACGCAATGATTTCACGAAGAAGGCAACACAAGATCACAAACAAATCTATTTTGGTTAAGACATCACACTTCATCCTCATGACCAGAAAAGATGCACTGGAATAGAAAGGAGCGGTAGCGCGATTCTTGTATTTTTTCTGAAACAGGCACCTGATAATTTCAAAGAGAATGTTTGAAAATGCCGTTATCGGAAATTTCATCCGGCAATCAATCACGAAAGATTTGTACTACTTTTCGGCATTGTTTAATAAGAGCTGAAAAAAATTAATAGCAACCAAAACCAACATCCATGATCAAAGCAAGTGCAAAATCACTGAAAGAGTTTTACGGCAACCTCGGCTACCTGTTTTACTCTATCGCAGCGGTGGACAACAACATAACCCGCGAAGAAGAAGACCAGATTCACAAAGAAGTGAAGGAGCGCTGGCTGGGTCTAGAAAACTCGCACGACAACTTCGGCACCGATGCTGCTTTTGAAATTGAATTTGTATTCGACTGGATTCGCGATAATGCCATGAGCGCAAAGTTGGCATTCAAAAATTTCGAGTCATTCTATCACGGCAATCCCAACCTGTTCGATGAAGAAACCATCGGACTTATTTATAAATCAGCGACACACATTGCCGAAGCTTTTCATGGTTCAAATAAGAAAGAGTCGGAAGTGATGATAAAACTTCATGCACTGCTGGGCAAGGCTCAGGTAGCGTAAAAGAGGAATCTGTAGGCAGTTAGCAGTTGGTGGTCTGTGGTCGAAGTTCTGATGCTTAGTGCCATCATTATTTAAAATTGCCAGTTGGTCAATTAATATCTTCTTCTGCTTTACTGCCGCCTGCCTACTCCCTTCTCCCTTCCGTTCATCACACCACAACCCTTTTCACATTGGTGCGCATTTTACTTTCGCCCAACATTCAAAAATTAAAGTATGATAAAGAAAATCCTAGCACTTTGCTTTTGCCACGTTGTTTTTTGCCTTGCGGCTTTTACACAAACTGGACTCACCAACGAGTTGATCTGGAACTCCCCCGAATTTTCACAGGAATTTGTTGGCGGTCTCAACTCCATGAACGATGGCCAGCACTACAGCAGCATCGAACAAAGTGACGCATTCGGGAGCAAACTCGTGAAGTATAGTTACACCACAGGTTTGGAAGTTGCCACTCTCACATCATCCAAAGAAATTTTTAATGACGTTGCAACAGCCATCGAGGGTTATGAATTTAGTACCGATGAAAAACAGTTGCTGGTTCAAACGGAAACAGAAGGCATCTATCGCTATTCGTTCCGTGCAAACTATTATGTATACAATCTTGAAACGAAGAAAACATTTCCTCTTGCCGATACCTCAAAAGGAAAACAAATGCTTGCCGATTTTTCGCCCGATGGAAAGCGCATTGCATTTGTTCGGGACAATAATCTTTTTGTTCTCGATACCCAAACCATGAAAGAAATCCAGGTGACGAAAGATGGTGAAGCGAACAAAGTCATTAATGGCTCCACCGATTGGGTTTACGAAGAAGAATTTGCAATAGCCAAAGGTTTCGAGTGGAGTCCAAATGGCGACCGCATTGCATATTATCGCTTTGATGAAAGTGAAGTGCGTGAGTTTTCCATGGACATGTTTGGCGCTCTTTATCCCACACAATACCAATTCAAATACCCAAAGGCTGGAGAAAAAAACAGCACCATACAAATTCATATATGGGATATGAAAACCGGCAAGAGCACCCTGGTGAATACAGGACGCGGAGATATTTACATACCGCGCATCAAGTGGACCATCAACAATAACCAACTGTGCGTGATGCGCATGAACCGGCACCAAAACAATCTTGAATTCCTGCTGGCCGACCTCAGCACCGCACAGCCTTTCCAGATTGACACAAAAGTTATTTACACCGAAAAAGCCGATACCTACATTGACATAAACGATGCACTCACCTTCCTGAAGGATGGAAAAAATTTCATCTGGTTGAGCGAACGCGATGGCTACAACCACGTCTGGAAATTTGATATGAGTGGCAATCCCCAGTTGTGCATTACAAAAGGCGACTGGGATGTGATAGACTTTTACGGTTATGATGAAACGCTCAACATCGCTTACTTCAGTTCAACACTGGTGCAGAAAGCCAGCCTGGTGAAAAAGAAAAAGACTCCGGAGGCAATGATGGAAACTGGTGATGTGGCAAGCCCCATGGAGAAACACATCTACTCTGCCACCTTGGGTAAAAAGGGCGTAACACTCTTAAGGCTCAGCACAAAAAACGGCTCGAACGATGCCGAGTTTTCCAAAGGTTTCAAGAATTTTATTCTTACCCAAAGTGATGCGGGCACACCCGCACACATCTCACTTCATACCAGCACCGGGAAAATGATTCGTGTACTGAAAGACAATGCGGCATTGAAAGAAAAATTGGGGAACTACCAACTCGCGAAAAAAGAATTCTTCACCTTTAAAAACTCAGGTGGCACAGACTTGAATTGCTGGATGATGACACCCACCAACTTCGTTGCTTCAAAAAAATATCCTGTGCTCGTTGCCATTTATGGAGGTCCCGGCAGCAATACTGTAAACGATTCCTGGGGCGGAAGAAATTATTTGTGGCACCAACTGCTCTGCCAGCAGGGATACGTGGTGGTGAGCTGCGACCCGCGTGGCACCATGAATCGGGGTAGGGAATTCAAGCACCTTACTTATATGAATCTGGGCAAATTGGAAACGCAAGACTTTATTGACTTTGCCAACTACCTGGGCACTCAAACCTACGTTGACAAAAGCAGGATTGGAATGCAGGGATGGAGTTACGGTGGTTACATGACTTCGCTTTGCATGACCAAGGGCGCTGATTATTACAAAGCAGGAATTGCGGTGGCACCCGTGACCAATTGGAAATATTACGATACCATTTACACCGAGCGATTCATGCGTACCCCGCAGGAAAATGATGGCGGTTACGAAAACAACTCACCCATCAATTTTGTAGAAGCACTGAAAGGAAATTTCCTGCTCATACACGGAAGTGCCGATGACAATGTGCATTACCAGAACTCCATGGACATGGTGAGCGCATTGGTGAAAGCCAACAAACAATTTGACCTGTTCATCTATCCAGGCAAGAACCACGGAATTTATGGAGGCACCACACGCCTGCACCTCTACAACCAGATGACAGAATTTTTGAAGGACAATTTGTAAAATTCGGTTAACGGTTAAAAGTTCAAGGCTAGCAATGGGAGCCGTGGAGCTATTTGAAGATTTGGAAGTGTGGGAGGATGCCAGGCAATTGCGCATAGAAATCAGGCAACTTGTTGACTCAACAACCATTCGAAAAGATTTTTCACTTGCCGATCAAATCAAAAGGTCATCGCTTTCCACTATGGGAAATATTGCGGAGGTTTCGAAAAGAACACCAATGCAGATTTTATCAAGTTTCTTTACATCTTCAAAGGTGCTAACGGAGAAACACGCTCGCACTTTTATGCGGTTTATGATGACGAACACATTGATGAACAAACATTGTTTGAGTGCTTGAGGAAATGCGAAGTTCTCTCTAAAAAAACTTCAGAACTTCATCCCATACCTGGAAAATTCAGGGCGAGTAAAGAGAAGAGTGACGGAACTCAAGACGATACCAGGTCGGGCAGCTAACCTTTAACTTTTAGCTTTTACCGTTCAATTTTTCCCATTCAACTTTCTACCTTAAACTTTTACCCTTCAACTTTCAACCTGATCATCCTTCGATATATTTCGCCCCATATCAAAAACCAATAATCCAATTACCAATGACCCAAACAACTACTGCTAAGAAACATCCCAAAGGTTTGTACCTCCTGTTCTTCACTGAGATGTGGGAACGATTCGGATTTTATCTGATGTTAGGAATTCTTTACCTCTACATGACCGATAGCCTGAAAGGAGGACTGGGTTTCGGGGAGGGAACAGCCAACGACATTTATGGAACTTATATCGCGCTGGTGTATTTGACTCCTTTTATTGGAGGGCTGCTGGCCGACAGGATTTTTGGTTATCGAAAAACAATTCTTGCGGGTGGCTTTCTGATGGCATCTGGTTACCTCGCGCTCGCCATTCCCGGTGAAACTCCCTTCTACATAGCACTCGGACTTATCATAGTTGGAAATGGATTGTTCAAACCAAATATCTCAACGCTGCTTGGCAATCTTTACAACAAAGAAGAATATGTAGAACTCAAGGACAAAGGCTACAATATTTTTTACATGGGCATCAACATCGGGGCGTTCTTCTGCAATTTCGTGGCAGCATGGCTGCGCAACGAATACGGATGGGGATATGCATTTGCTGCTGCGGGTATCGGTATGTTGATTGGCCTTGCCATCTTCGCTTCCAAGCAGGGAATACTTGCAGAAGCCGACAAGATAAAACCTGTGCAGAAAGAAGACATGTCGATGTCGCGCATCATGATGACCATCTTCGTTCCGGCAATTGCATTTGCCATCTTCGGGTTTTTTGCGGGAAAAATTTTCGGCATTGAAAACATCTTTGGTTCCACATCAAATGATACGTTCCTCTTTGCCTGCATCCCCGTCATTTATTTCTATGCTAACACCTATCGCAAGGCATCAGCCGAAGACAAAAAACCTGTTGGCTCTTTGCTCTACATCTTTGCTGTTGTGGTTGTTTTCTGGGCCATCTTCCACCAAAATGGCAACGTACTTACAGCATGGGCAGAAAACAATACCGACAGGGATATGCCGACTGCACTCACAGGATTTTCAGAGACATTTAGTTTGAAGCAAACCGTAACTGCTGAAGCCGACTCAGCCGGAAAGGTGCATCCTTACCTGGACAATCTTGCGCAAAGCGAGTGGCCCGCTGCCGGTGAAGAAAAAGTTTTGATTTCAACAGAATTGTTCCAGTCATTAAATCCATTCTTTGTGGTCGTATTCACACCACTGGTAATTGCCATCTTCTCATTTCTTGTAGCTCGAAGGCGAGGATTCTCCACACCTGGTAAAATCGCTCTCGGACTTTTGATTACCGGTCTTAGCACTATCGTTATGATCTTCGCTGTAAAGGCGAGCAACAATGGAGTCGAAAAAGTTTCAGCGATGTGGCTGGTGGGAACTTATGCAGTAATAACGTTTGGCGAATTGTGCCTCAGTCCCATGGGTCTGTCGCTTGTTTCGAAACTAAGTCCGGCACGGCTCACGGCAGTAATGATGGGAGGATGGTTTCTTTCCACATCCATCGGAAATAAACTGGCAGGTGTGCTCGGCCACATGGGAAGCGACAATGAAGACAAATCGTTGGTGTTCTGGATAAACCTTTGCGGTGCATTGCTCTGTTCAGTTCTTTTATTCATCTTCGTGAAAAAAATTCGTGCAGTGGTTCGGGCAAAAACAGGACATGATTGATTTTCAGTTTACCTCCGGCAAAAGCCAGTTTGATACATAATTGAGCAACTATGCAAAGACCACTTGACGAAGACCTGATTCCGAAAAATCAGCCGGAAAACATTGACCCGCAACTTGCCGCGATAAGAAATTTCAGCGGCAAATACCCCAAACAACTTTGGTATTTATTCCTTGCTGAAATGTGGGAGCGCTTTTGCTTCTACGGAATGCGGGGAGTGCTCACGGTGTTTATGGTGGAGCAATTGCTCATGGCTAAAACGGAAGCCAATCTGAAGTATGGAGCTATACAGGCGTTTGTGTACACCATGACATTTGTAGGTGGATTTTTTGCTGATAAAATCCTTGGCTTCCGCAAGTCCATTTTCTGGGGCGGATTACTAATGGCCATTGGCAGCTTCACTATTGCAGTGGCACCTGCCGATTTGTTTTACATCGGAACCAGTATATCCATTGTGGGAACTGGATTTTTTAAACCGAATATCTCTGGAGTGGTGGGCTTGCTTTACAATGATGGCGACAGGCGAAGGGATGCCGGTTTTGCATTGTTCTATTCCGGGATCAACATTGGAGCCTTGCTTGGCGGTTACCTCTGTTTCAACCTGGGCGATAACTATGGCTGGCACTGGGCATTTATTGTGGCGGGTATTGCCATGCTGCTGGGACTTTTGGTCTTTGCTTTAACCAAACACACACTTGGGCCGCTTGGCTTTTCACCCTTGCGCAATGGGGACATCAATTCCAACAGCAAAGCCACCATGTACCAAGTGCTGGTTTACATCGGGTCGCTCATTTCCATTCCTTTTATCTTGTTGCTTATTTCCAATACGGCCTACACGGATATGTTTATGTATATAGTAGGCCCGTGTGCACTGCTGTACTTCATCTATGAAATGTCCCGCTCCACCCGTTCTGAAATTTCTAAACTTTCTGCTGCGCTGGTTTTTATTGTGTTCTCCATATTCTTTTGGGCGTTTTTCGAACAAAGCGGAGGCTCGCTGGCACTGGTGGCAAGAGACCACGTTACCCACTCAGTGGGCGGCATTGGAATGGACCCTAACGAAGTAAACAACAGCGTCAATTCATTGTTTGTAATACTGCTCAGTCCGCTATTCGGATTGTTGTGGTTATGGTTGAACAAGAGAAACGCTGAACCCAATACGGTTGTCAAGTTCGGGTTGGGATTCTTTTTTCTTGCAGCCGCATTCTATGTGTTTCACCTCCTTATTAATTATGCTGGCCCAGATGGCATTAGCTCCCTTACCGTTTTTGCTTTTGCATACCTGATTATCACCATTGGCGAATTGTGCCTCTCCCCCATTGGCCTTTCTGCCATGACGAAGCTGGCACCCAAACGATTGTTTGGAATCATAATGGGTTTATGGTTTTTGGCCAGTGCCTACGGACAGTATTTTGCCGGTATCCTGGGTGCAGGCATGACCGAACCGGATGAAACCGCATCAGGCCTTACTAAACTTACAGCTTACACCGATGGGTATCAGCAGTTGGCAATTTATGGGCTGATCTGCGGTGCAGCACTGATAATAATTTCACCGTTGGTGCGCAAGCTTATGCTGGAGGTGAAGTAGAGTTGGCATCACAAACTTCCTGCTTATCAGCACGGCTATTTGAGTTACCTCTTTTTATCTTGGCAACGAAATTGCCAACAGTGGAAAATCAAAAAAACAAACCAGACAAACAATGAATATGAGGGCTCCCAAAAGGCAAGCGCTCATCAACATCATTGAAATAAACTAACGCTGACAACACAACTTAAAAAAACCAACATGACTAAAAAATTTATTGCATTATTCATCCTTGCCCTGCCTGTCTTTATTAATGCACAGCAGGTACAACCGCAGCAAACGCCTGCAACCGTGGCACCACTGGTCGAAAAAATACATTGGGTAACAATTGGGGAAGCGCTGGAACTCCAGAAGAAAGCGCCCAAACAAATAATGATTGACGTGTACACCAAGTGGTGCGGCCCGTGCAAAACGCTATCGAAAACCACCTTCCAAAGTGATGATGTGGCTAACTACGTAAACCAGCATTTCTACTGTGTGAAGTTTGATGCTGAATCGCCCGATCCGGTGAATTACAAAGGCACTAAATACACCAACCCGAATTACAATCCTGCGGCAGCAGGACGCAACGGCACACATGAATTCTCCGGATTCCTTCAGGTGGGAGCCTATCCCACTATTGTGATACTGGATGAAGCCGGTGCTTATCTCAACCAATCACGTGGGTTGCTCAATGCCGGCCAATTGGAAGGTCTGCTAAAATATTTTCATGATGGACACCACAAAAACACATCATGGGCCGATTTCCAATCTGCCTTCCAGCCAACGTTCAAATAATTCCAATTGAAATATTCATGGTGAAAGGTGGGTTTGACAGCCCGCCTTTTTTATTGGCTTATAATTTTGTTGAGGCACTGATCTGATGAAGTAATTGACCGGACAAAGAATAAACGCGTCTTACGGCAATCGGGTGAGCTTTAGGCAGTTTTATGACCTTGTAGTCCTTTGCCTTATGAGCTAAAGTGGATGAACAGCGCACCAGAAGACAAGAAAAACGATAGAACCTTAGAAATCATCCCGCACTATTTTTCTTCAGGGTAAACACCCGCGAAATATTGAAGCCGAAGCTAATGTCGCCTGCGCTCCATTCACCATCCGTTTCGGTAATGAAATAGCTCTCCGTCATTGCGCGGCTGTTGGTGAAATGCAATTGGAAAACGTGGCCCCCTGTCTCAATGTCGAAGCCTACTGAAAGCGAGTTGTTGTAAATAGCATCCAACTGGTCGGGCAACACATAAATATATTCGAGGTTGATGGAGGTGCGCCTAGTTATTTTCTGCCGGGTGCCTATGCCCAGGGCAAATACATCATTGGGTTCCGCTTCGGTTTTCACAAGGTTGCGGTGAACAACAGTGGGTGAAAGTTGTGCTGAAAACCCTTCAGAAAATTTACGGCCAATAATTAATTGATGAACATAGTGCAGGCGTGAACTGAAATAGTTAGTGCGGGTGGTATCAGTCCATTTTAGGGTGTTGCATGCAATAGATGAAAACCATGACATGCTCACGGGCATCTTTTTCGCCCCTTTGCTTTGTCTCAGAATTTTGTATTTGAAAAATGAATCGTAGGTTTTGTTCACGGTGGAACGGCCCACTCCCACCATCAGTCTTTTTGTAATTCCATATTCCAGCCCCAGCCTCAGTGTGGCACCATCCAAGCCGAAAAATTCGTAAGCACCACCGTTGAGGTAATTGAATCGGTGCGATATTTTGAAATCGAGCACTCCTGCGGCATTGTTTTCAAATGATTGCAGGTTGATTACACGGGTGGTCTTGAAACCTGCGGTTACGTAGTCAACAGTGGAATCTTCACCAAGAAGTGCAAGCAGGTCATCGTCTTGAGCCTGTGTGGTAAAACAGAAAAGGGTCAGCATAGCCGACCCTGTTATTGCAAACAATTTTTTTGTCACCATATCATTTTTACTTACCTGGTAGTTCATCGAGATTCACTTTCACAGTCACTTCAATGTTGCCTGATATTTTGTCCTTGACCACTTCAGGAATTGAAATGTTGTAGTCTTTAGGATTTACATAAAATTTTGATTCAGCAGATACTTTTCCGCCAGTCACTTTATACATGGTGTCAATGGTAATGTTTTTAGTTACGCCATGCATGGTGAGGTCACCTGTTGCTTTGGCGGGATATGTACCGTCCTTTTTCAGGTTAACTGCACTCATGTCATTTACTTTTCCTTTAAACTGGGCCTTGGGATAAGTGCTGCTTTCCATGTAGTTTTCGTTGAAGTGTTCTTGCATAAGGGCTTTCTCGAATTCAAAAGATTTGATGAGGGCTGCAAATTGCAGGTCGCCTGTTGAGGCATCGAGCACTGCGTTCACTGCGTGATTGTCGGCTTTTATGTCTTCCACCTTCGTGGATGAATAAAAATTTATGTGACCGGCTTTAGTGCCAAATTTTTGCGCAGCGGATGGCAAGGAAATGATAAGGGCAACTGCGGACAGAAGAATTGTGTTTTTCATATTTTTTTTTTATTTTTGTTTAATTTGTTTTGCGGCCTTTGGCATTATTCAGGCCAGTTCTTAATGGGGTTTTACTTCAGAACATTTTGTAAGCTGCACATCAGAAAGAAATCCTGAGCAAATTCCTTTCAGTGTGATTTCAGTACCTGCCGCACTTGATTTTTCGCCCGGGGAGTAAGTGCAATGGACGACACCCATGGGGCTTGAAGTTTCAAGTTGCACCACGGCATTGCCAGCAGCATCAGTCTCGGCAACGGAAACTTTTCCGCTCACCTCCACCACTTTGTCAATGTACTTTGTATTGCTTGCTGTTTCATCGGCTTCGTATTGTGAAAGCAGCTCATCGGCTGTAAGGGTGGCCACGGCTTTTTCACCAGCGGCCTCGCGGTGAGGCTTATTCCACAGGTAATAGCCAATGGCACCACCAACTATGGCGAGTGCAAGAAGTATCCAAATAATTTTTTTCATGCTGATGTTTTTTAATCGTCTTGTCTGCCGTTTTCAATCCACTTTGTTATTGCATTGATGTCGCAATCGCTGAGTTTCGGCCTGTTCTTGGGCATTGGCTCACATCCTTCATTATGGTTGATCGTACATAGCAATGTTCCGTCACCGGTGTTGTCGAAAACATTGGCGTGTCCTTCCAGTACCACATTACCGTTTGCGGTAGCTTCAGTGTGGCAGGGAAAACAACTGCTTTCAATGATGGGATTAATGCGGCTGCTGAAAGTGAAATCGGTAGTGTCGCAAACGTTCAGGCCATAGAGGTATTCTTCATTGTCGAAATAACATGAGTCGAGAAACATTGCACCAGCAAACGCAAGCGTGCTGAAAATGAAGATTTTTATCTTAGTTGTTGGGCGCTCCATCGTTTATCCAGATTTCAATCATATCAATTTGACATTCACTTAGCGGTTCGCTCTGATATGGCATGGGTTCATAACCACCGGTTCCCATCAGGGAATGGAGCATTGAACTATCCAATGCCGCTGCCTTTATTTCGTCATAATTGGTCAAAGATAAAGTTCCTGAGGGGGTGTTTCCGCTGTGGCAACCTTCACAGTAGTTAGAAATCAACGGTGCAATCCATGCAGCGAAGGTCACATTCGTGGTATCACAATCGGCAGTGCATGAATTGTTGAGTGCTCCTTGCAATATCCATGTTTCAATGGCCGCGATTTCATCATTACTCAAGGGTCCTAAATCTGATGTGTCTGGAGGCATGAGCTTGTCGAGGTCTGTTTCGGTGATTACTTCCATCAACTTGCTTGCCCAAGGGTCTCCTGGAATTACAAATTCCCCATTTTCAGCACTCATAATGAAGTTATAGGTAGTAAGGTTGACATCCTCTTCAGGGTTTATTGCATCATGGCAATCGGGCAATGCACAATTGGAAACGAGGAGTGGAAGTATGATATTGGCGAAATATACAGAGTCAGGATCACAAGGGTCACCATTCACGATGCCGTTTCCATCGGGCGGGAGCACAATGTCATCAGGCTGGTGCCTGCACGATGCAATTGTGATAATGCTAAGAAAGGAAAGAACAAGTCTCAATTTCATTTTCATTTTCAATTGTGGGCAACGAATTTCATGCCGTTAAACAGGCGTTGTTGTTTTAGTCATCCCATGTGATGCGCACTACTGGGGTAATAGGATGCGATTGGCATGCAAGGATATAACCCTGGGCAATTTCTTTATCGGTGAGGGCGTAGTTGGCATCCATCTTCACCTTGCCTTCCAGCAGTTTTGCTTTGCAAGTGGTGCACACTCCCCCCCGGCATGAATAGGGAGCATCCAGCCCCTTATCCAGCGCGGTGCCGAGAATGGTTTCGCTGTTCTCATCGAGTTCGAATGTGGTTTCTGTTTGGTCAAGGATAACTGTTACTGTGGACATATCTGGGTGTGATGTTGTGTGTTTTTATTGGGCGACAAATGTCTTGAGGGAATTGAGAAACCCGGCATCTTTCCATTTGCATGCTCCTGTTGTCTTGTATTTAAGTTCGCCTGAGTTGCTTATTATTTGTGTTCCTGGCAATGACCGCACACCGATGTCGCGCAGGGAATGTGTGCGGTAGTGTTTTCCATCCAGGCCAAAACTTTCTTTGATGTTGTACATGGTTTCAAATTTATCATCGGTGATGAAGTAGAGGTGATAGCCCATTGCTTCTAATGTGTGTTGAACGGATGCGATTTCCGGCAGCTCTTTCATGCATGGCCCGCACCACGATGCATGGAAATGGATGATGGCCGGAGTTTCGAGTGAATCGGAAAGGGAGAAGGCGGTGTTGTTTTCTGTAACGAGTGCTACTTCGGCAAAGTCGAGTGAGGGTGCACGCATGTAACGGTACCAATAGAACACAATAAATGCTGTGAGAAGAATTGGGAACAGGAATTTTTTCATCTGCTTCAAATCAAAAGTCCAGCAATTCTTCCAACACCATAGCAACTTTTTCTGCATTGGGCAAAAGTGTTTCTTCCAATGTGCTGTTGAGTGGAATGGCTGGGGTGGGAACTGAGCCAAGTGTTTTTACGGGTGCATCGAGGGATGAGAAACAGCGCTCGGAAATGAGACCGGCCAGTGAACGTGCGAAGCTGTTTTCTGCTGGTTCTTCGGTGAGGACAAGGCAACGGTTGCATTTGCGCACTGCCTCAAATACCATTGCTTCATCTAGCGGTGAAAGCGTGCGCAGGTCTATCAGTTCTATCTGACCCGGAAAATTTTTTGCAGCAGCTTTCGCCCAGTACACTCCCATGCCGTAGGTGATGATGGCTACACTTTTTGCTTCTGTTGCTTCGAGAACTCTTCGCGCTTTGCCCAAGGGGATGACATAATCTTCTGACGGGTCAATTGTTTTTGCATCTTCTGTTCCCTTCACCTTCGACCAGTAAAGTCCTTTATGCTCTAGCACCACCACAGGGTTGTTATCGTAGAAGGCGGCTTTTAGTAATCCTTTCAAATCGGCACCGGTGGATGGATATGCGACTTTGATTCCTCGGATGTTGCACAATACACTCTCGACACTTGAACTGTGATAGGGCCCGCCACTGCCGTAGGCCCCGATGGGTACGCGGATTACTGCGCTCACCGGCCACTTGCCGTTGCTTAAATAATAACTGCGCGATGCTTCGGTAAAGAGTTGATTCAATCCGGGCCAGATGTAATCGGCAAACTGAACTTCGACTATTGGTTTAAGGCCAACGGCACTCATGCCCACTGTGCTTCCTACAATAAATGCTTCCTGAATGGGTGTGTTGAATACGCGGTCGTCACCGAATTTTTCGGCAAGTGTTGCGGCTTCGCGGAATACTCCACCGAGCCTGCGCCCCACATCTTGCCCATATAATAAAGCCTCGGGGTGTTTGGCCAACAACTCCTGCATGGCGAAGAGGGCGGAGTCCACCATAACGGTAGGCTCTTTTCCAGCGGGTGCTCGTTCTCCCTTTTCTTCGGTGATGGGTGTGGGTGCCATGGTGTGAGTGAGGAGGTCTTCGGGGCGCGGGTCTTCTGCCAAGAGTGCTTTGGCATAATGGCTATCGACCAAGGTGCGTGATTCTTTTTCTATGGCATCGAGTTCTTTTTTATCAATACCCAATTCCATTAATTGTGTGCGGAACCTGGGGAGCGGGTCGCGTTTTTTGGCTTCTTCCAAATCATGCCGATACCATTCTCTTCTTACTCCGCTGGTGTGGTGGCCGAGGAGCGGAACTTTGAAATGCAGCAACCAGGGCCTGCGGTTTTTGCGGATGTCACCGATTATTTCTTCCAGTGTTTTGTAGCACTCGATAAAATCGGTGCCATCGAGGGAGCGGGCGCGGATGGCGGAATAAGCCCGCGACATATCAATGGCATTTCCGTTGCGGATTTCGGAGGCGTGTGCGCTGATGTCCCACTCGTTGTCTTGCACGAAATACAAAATGGGAAGCCGCTTGAGTGAGGCCATGTGAAGGGCTTCGGATACTTCGCCTTCGGTGAGGGCGGCATCTCCGATTGAACACACTGTGATGGGTAAGAACCTCACCCCCTGCCCCTCTCCAAGGGGAGAGGGGGATTGAAGCCCCATTTTTTCTATGTACTGCATGCCCATGGCAATGCCCGTGGTGGGTATGGCCTGCATTCCGGTGGCGGATGATTGATGCGGAATTTTGGGCATATCATCTCGCCTTAATGCTGGATGAGAATAGTAAGTGCGGCCTCCGCTGAAGGGGTCATCGCGCTTGGCCATGAGTTGAAGCATGAGTTCAAACGGCTTCATGCCGATGGCTAATAATATAGAGTCGTCACGGTAATACGCGCTGAGGTAATCTTGCGGAAGAAGCTGGAGGCCGAGTGCAAGTTGACATGCCTCGTGGCCACGCGAACAGGCGTGAACATACCTGGAGGTGACCTTGGCGTTTTCTTCGAAGAGGTCGCTCATGGAGCGGGCGGTGGTCATGAGCCGCCATGCGCGAAGGAGGGTTTCACTGTTGAGTGATGAAGTATGTTGCGATGATGGTTTTTGCAGGGTGGACATCGGGCGCAAAGAAAGGAAAGAGTGATTGATGCGTTGCGCCCCCCAGCTAACTAAAAAGAGGGCGAAAGGAGAGGAGGTGGGTGGAAAAGCAAATGAGATAGTTCGATTCTACCCAGGCTTGCGTACGCGCTTTTGCAATTCTTCGGCAATACGCCAGATGCGCGTTTGCATGATTCCGGGTTTGAACGGATGGGGATCTGTATCGGTTTGCTTCGAGCGCTGGATTGCTTGGTTAATGCTCCTGATCCATTCAACAGGATGGTAATTGTTGAGTGAACCTTTCAGTTCAACGCATGTCTGGTTGTTATTATCAATTGATTGATGATGGTGGTGCAGCCACACCTCAAAGCAGGGATTGGATATGAGGTAAAAAGCGCATTCATTCCTGAACCTCTCATTCGTTTCTGCACAGAATTTCTGGACTTCATCCATTTGCTGTGATGTCCATTCATCTGCATCGGATATAAACCAAACTGTGTCGCCTACATGTTGACTGCCGTCAAATCCACGATTGTTCATTTGGATGGTAGCTGCCTCAATCAGGTGGTTGGGTGCACTCTTGTTTTCAGATGGGGTTTCCGGTTCAATGTTCAGCCGATTGGCACGGTGTTCATTTCTGTACACGCGGAAATACTGCTTTTCGCGAAGGCCTTCTGCGATAATGAGCATAAGCCGTTTGTCTTGAGGCTTGCCTCGCAGCATCGGCTGTGTTTCATTCTGCTGGTTCATCTACTAATGTGTATTTGTCCCAGTTAGGGTCATAGTCCAAAAATGGTATTGCATCGAAACGCCCGGACAGGTATCCTTTTTCAATATTCAGATCCGGACGCACATCGAAAGCATCCATCCTGTTAAAGGAGGTGGCCCCACCGCTGTCTTTTTCACAGAATATGATTTCATCTGTGCGCAGATAATCTTGGTTCAGCAAGTGTGCCGCGTGGGTTGTAAAAATCAATTGGCCAGCGGTTTTTTTTGTGTTGAGAAACTGGCTGAGCCAGCGCTTGAGCAACAGGGGGTGAATGTTTTTTTCTATCTCATCAATCAGTACTACACATCTTGGATTTTTGAGGAGGTAAAAAAAGAAGGGTACCAATTCTACCAGGCGATTGGTACCTTCGGATTCTTCCCAACCTTCGAATTCGTGATCGTTTCCCTCTTTATCTTTATGGATATAAACCAATTGTTTTACGTCCTGTTTGGCTTCATCTCCAACGATTACGATGTCTCTATCCATTTCCATGTCGGAAAGTATTTTTTTTCCAGTTCTGAATTTCATCTTAATCAATTCTATTTTTTCATTGGCCTCCACGCCATAATAGTCTTCAAGACTATGAACTTTCCAATTCAAACCAGTGATTCCAACATCGGCCTTGCACATTTGTTCTTCGGCAAAGACCTTGAGTTCGTCATTCTTATGCATACCGGCTGCAAGAGAAAGGGGCTGATCAAGATCCACTATACGAAGTTTTTCTTTGAACCATTGGTAAACGAAATTGGCGTCTGAAAGACTCTCTTCGCGAATACCCAGTTTAGTGAGCAACAGATCAGAGGGCGAAGTGATTTCTTTGTTTATGATGTCGAGCCGAATTTCATCCTCCTTTGTCTTTTTGTATTTGGGATGAACATGAAAGTCAAAGGTGTTAAGTGAAGTTCGTTTTCGTCTGAAAATATCCCCTTCGTTTCGGACTGTGCCGGTGAGCCACTCTTCATTTACCTGCCCCAATAGCGCGTTGAACTTGTAACCATAGATAAACGAGCCGTGGTTCGTTCCAATTTCTACTTCAAAGCAACTGTCGTCAGACATTCCAGTATTTTCATCCTGATGCGCAAGTTTGAAAAAAACGAATTGCTTATAGTCTGGGTTACCTCTCAGAACATCACTTTTCATGCAGTTCATGGCTATCAGCAGGTTGCTCTTCCCCGACCCATTGGCCCCATAAACCGCAGCGGTGCGCAGTAGTTTTACTTTGCCCATATCATAGACATGGTGCTTGTGGCGCTGCACATCACCTGTCAGCATGTTGAACTCGGTTTTTTCGTTGAACGAGAGGAAATTGGATACACTAAAGCGTATTAGCATGTTCTTTCAGATTATGTTTCGAAACGAACAATACGTTGCGAAGTGGTAAATGTTGCGCAAATTTAAACGTAAAATAGCTATGCGTAGTGATAAAATCGCTACGTGGTGTTAAACTTTGTGGATTGGGTGTCCTGTCATGCTGTTTTCGCAACCTTGCTTCAGCATCGTCCCATCTCCGAATCCCTCGCCAACTCCAAAGACTAACCTTCCCACACCCCCAGGCCGCCTGCAAACCTTATAGGTTTTCGAAAACCTATAAGGTTTATGCAGAAAAAAAATTAAGGTGAATGAATATTCGTACTGTTGTAAAATAAATTCTCATCATGAAAAATCTTTTTACAATCTTCTTTTTAGTGATGATGTGAATGTGCTGCGCGCAGGAAACCACGAATGCAGCGACCAACGCAACCACGACTCTCACCGAAGCAGAAAAAGCAAATTCTGCAAAAGCGTGTTTTAAGGCGGCAAGGATTGATGAAAAAGAATTGCGCTATGACGATGCCCGTGTACTCTGCCGCAAAGCGGTGGAACTGCAACCTAAAAATCCTCTTTACCTGAATGACTTTGGCGGTTTCCTTAGTGCAATGGGCGAGTATGATGAAGCAATCCAATACCTGTAACTGGCGGAAAAATATCTTTCAAACTATGATGAGCCTTATAAGATGGAGGGCGCTATCCTCAACAACCTGGGCCTTGCATGGGTCAATAAAGGCCTTTACGACAAAGCCATTGAGTATTACGAAAAGGCATTGGACATTGATAAAAAAGTATTTGGAGAAGAACATCCCGATGTAGCTATAGACCTCAACAACCTGGGCGGTGCATGGTACAACAAAGGCCTTTACGACAAAGCTATTGATTATTACGAGCAGGCACTAGCGATTGATAAAAAAGTCTTTGGAAAAGAACATCCCGATATAGCCACCCGCCTCAACAACATTGGTCTTGCATGGCACAGCACAGGCCACTACGACAAAGCCATTGAGTATTACGAGCAGGCATTGGACATTGATAAAAAAGCATTTGGAGAAGAACATCCGCAAATAGCCACTGGCCTCAACAACATGGGCAGTGTATGGCGAGCAAAAGGCCACTACGACAAAGCCATTGAGTATTTCGAGCAGGCATTGGCCATATGGAAAAAAGCATTTGGAGAAGAACATCCGCAAGTAGCCACTGGCCTCAACAACCTGGGCAGTGCATGGAAAGCAAAAGGCCAATACGACAAAGCCATTGAGTATTACGGGCAGGCATTGGCCATTGATAAAAAAGTATTTGGCGAAGAACATCCCAACGTAGCCGCCAGCCTCAACAACCTGGGCAGTGCATGGGACAACAAAGGCCAATACGGCAAAGCCATTGAGTATTTTGAAAATGCATTGCCAATCTTCGAGAAGTTCCTGGGTAAGGAACATCCGACCACCAAAACCGTGGCGGAGAATCTCGCCCGCGCCCGGCAGTCCCTCGCCAACTCCAAAAAGTAGTCTGCCCACACACCCAACCCCCTAAAGGGGCGGTTCCGCATTCCCAAGCGGGAGACAGGCAGTGACGCTGCGGTTTCCCCGTTTAGGGCGTAGTGTGTTAAAGAGCAGAAGCCCGATTGCCCTACCCCGCACCCATTCCTAATCCATCAGCACGTCCTTTCAACCCCTCCGCAATCATTCATAAGCACTCAGAAGACCAGCCTAACCAATCAGCAGAGCAATCACTTTCCGATGTTGCCGGTGTACAATTCATCAAGGTTGAAGATTAGTTCCCAATTCTTGCCCCACACAATGTTGCCATCCACCAGTTTAAACTTCATGAACTCCTTCTTCTGGCGGTACCGGACATAATAACCCCGGTCGCGCTGGTGCAGGTACGGCCCGAAGTCCACCTCGCGCACAGCACCATCGCTAAAAGCAATGAGCAAGCGGTAATCGCTCAGGGACTTCGCATCAGTCACAGAAAAAAGTTTCGGCAGCTTCATATTCTTTTCTTGATTTTCTCGCACTTCACTTCCAGACCAATGGAAGTCTTTGTGATCATCGTTCAACAAAAGTATTAACCCTAGCTGCGCATCAGCCCATCTTCAATTTTCAATCTTCCACTATCAACCATCAATTGCATTTCTTTGCCCCATGCATTTCCACAAATACCAGGGAACGGGCAACGACTTCATACTAGTGGACGGTCGCGATGGAAAATTTACACCCTCGCGGCAAGAAATAGTGAAACTCTGCGACAGGCGCTTCGGCATCGGCAGCGATGGTATCATCATTATTGAAGAAACAGGTGATGCCGATTTCTACATGAACTTCTTCAACCCCGATGGTTCGCAAAGTTTTTGCGGCAACGGTTCGCGCTGCGCCATCCTGTTTGCCAAAAAACTTGGCATCATCGAAAGCCACACAACGTTCAAAGCCATAGATGGCACCCACCAGGGAGTGATAGAAAACAACGTTGTGCGCATCCACATGCGCAATGTGCTGGGCGTGGAGCAACAAGCCGCTCACTACATTATCCACACCGGTTCGCCACACTATATTATATATGTAGATGATGTGGACACCGTTGATTTGATGACAGAAGCACGGGCCATCCGTTTCAACCCACGGTTTAAAGAGGAAGGCATCAACGTGAATTTCGTGGAGGCCTCCCCCCTCTCCCTTGGAGAGGGCCAGGGTGAGGTAGTAAAGGGGCTAAGATTGCGCACCTACGAGCGCGGTGTCGAGGGCGAAACCCTCAGTTGCGGCACCGGAGTTACAGCAGCGGCACTGAGTTATGCGCACCAGCATCCGGAACTAAAATCAGTGATTGTACAAACCCGTGGCGGACAATTATCAGTAGAAATGAAGAATTTGGGGGATGATGGTTTTGAAGACATCTGGCTCATCGGCCCCGCGCAGTTTGTTTATGAAGGAGATATGGGATGAAGAAAATTTTCCTCTTTATGATTGTTGCGGGGATGATCTATGATCGTTCACCGGCACAAACTTCATCACCCATCCCCACCTTCAGCTTCTCCATTCTTACCTGTAGTCCCGGCCCCGATTTGTACAGCGTATTCGGTCACACAGCCATTCGTTGTAAAGAACTAACAGGCGCTGCAATTTTTGATGAGGTGTACAACTACGGCACCTTCGAATTCAGTGACGACTTCTACATCAAATTCGCCAAAGGCAAACTTGACTACATGTTGTCACGCTCTGGTTTTGATGAATTCATGTACGAATACCAAATGACCGGGCGTGGGGTGTGGGAACAACAACTCAACCTCTCCCCTACCCAATCAGAAGAACTTCTTAAACTTCTTGAAGACAATCTGAAACCCGAGAACCGATACTACCGCTACGATTTCTTTTATGATAATTGCTCCACTCGCGTTCGCGATATCATTCAAGATGTTTGTGCAAATAATGGTGACAGCATCAACTTCAGTTACGTGCCACCGCACCCCGTTACTTTTCGTGATGCCATCCAGAATAATCTCAACTACATGCCGTGGAGCGATTTCGGGATCGACCTTGCCCTTGGCACCGGCTGCGATAAAACAATGGAGAAAAGGGACTATAGTTTTTTGCCCGATAGTTTGCTCCAGGAATTTGACTACGCCTTGCGGGGTGGAAATGAAATCACCTCCCAGCCGAACGAAATACTTGCGCAGAAATTCCATCTTGCAAAGCCCAACTTCTGGAAACCCACCAATGTGTTTTTCCTCTTCCTCGTCTTGCAAGTCACCCTCGGCATTGTCTTGCTAAAACGAAAAACCCCACCCGCACTTCAGGCCATCAGCCCATCGTCATCCCGAAGTGTCGGGACAGCAGAAAATTGTCACATCGGCAAATCGCCATACCGCCAGCTCATCATTCCCGACCGCATCCTCCTCTTCATCTCCGGCCTTGTGGGTGCGCTCATCATCTTCCTTTGGTTTTTTACTGACCACACCACCACGCAGGCCAACTGGAATATCCTCTGGGCTAATCCACTCAATCTCGGTTTTGCTTTTGTCTGCGGAAAAAGGAAATGGCAGAGATGGTATGCAGGAGTGTTCATGATTTCACTATTCATCATGTTCTTCGGATTCTTCCTTTTCACTCAACGCCTTCACTTCGCCACCATTCCCATTGCACTTGGCTTGCTCTTCGTCTGCATAAAAATCATTCGCCCGAAAGCATTAACCAACTTATCAATCTGAATAAAGAAGACATTCTCATATCCTTCATCAGTGTGTAATTGTATCAACAGACGCTTCCAAACGCTGCCATCAGCAACAGTAAGTCTCCTGTATTTACCATGTGTACCGTCACCGGAATCAGCGAATAGTCGCACGAACCGTCTTCGATGTTTGCAGCCGGGTTGTATCCACAGGCTGTAGGGTCAGTACATCCGCAAATAGTTGCGCCCACACTAAAAGGCCAGAGCATAAGTTCAAGCCCAAGATTCGCATTCCACCGTTTTATTCCATTCCAACTCATGCGGGAACTCGTGTGGTATTGCGTGTTCGTGTTGAGAGTTCATACCTCACAGAGTGCGGTTCACGGGTCTCTGCGAGTGGACATCCATGCCCTGGCGCAGTGGAATGACGTGTTGGCTACACACAGTCTTTTTCATTCATTAACAATTTTTTTGGTACTATGTTGTGCACTGTACAATCCGATACCCATATATTTGCATCGTCATTTAATGGGTAAGGCACTTTACCTGTTAATGGAAGGAACAGAAAAAAAATCATTCACACAAACAACAACCACCGAAAATGAATACCCAGTCTCACAGCCCGTCTCGTTTTTCTTTAGGGATACTCAACTTAAAAAATAAAATCATGATTAAAACATCAACCAGGATTATCGCAGCACTTTTCGTACTGCTCATCACAACGGCATCAGCCAGTGCCCACGAGCAGGGGCCGAATCATTTTACATTTAGTTGGATCACTTCAGCTTCTCAAACCGATGCACCGGCAGCACAGAACGCGGAAATACGTAACCAGATTTCTGGTGCGTTCCACTACCCGAGCCATCTGCGATTAAACAACCCAGCAGAAGTTTTTGTACACCTTTTTATATCAGTGGATGGAAAAGCATCAGTGCCCGAAGTTTATTCCTCCTCTCCTCAATTGAAAGAGTTTGTGAAGAACAGTCTGGAGGATCACATCTTTCAACTTACGAGTCCTGAACAAAGCGGTCATTATGAATTTACGATTCGCTTCGCACTTATTTAAGCAACAGACATCAAAAATAAATTTTAAATTATGGATATCGAAAATGCCAAAGCTCAAATGCGCAAAGGGGTGCTCGAATTCTGCATCCTGGGAGTGCTTTCGCGTGGCGAAGCCTATCCTTCTGACATTATCGCTGACCTGAAAAAGGCAAAGCTTATAGTGGTGGAAGGAACGCTTTACCCCCTGCTCACCCGGCTAAAAAATGACGGGCTGCTCACCTACCGTTGGGAGGAGAGTACGCAAGGACCGCCTCGCAAATACTATCAACTAACCCGCGATGGAAAGAAGTTTCTTGAAGAACTGCGCTCCACCTGGGACGAACTTGCTCATGCCGTAAAACAAACCACTAAAGCCGAATAAGATGAACAAAACTATCATGATAAACCTGGGCGGAACAGTATTCCATGTGGAAGAAGACGCCTTCCAGATTATTAAAAATTACCTCGACCGCATCAAGGACAACTTCACAGGCGACCCGGGCGAAAAGGAAATAATGGATGACATTGAAGCGCGAATTGCGGAACTTTTCCTATTGCGCCAAAGCGAAACAAAAAACGTGATCGTGCGATCCGATGTGGATGATGTCATCGCCATTATGGGACAACCGGAAGACTACAACTTGGGCGATACAAAACAGGAAGCACCCGCTTCGGAATCCACTATGCGAAACCGCAACAGGCGAGTCTACCGTGACAAGGATGATGAAATGATAGGCGGAGTGTGCGCTGGTCTTTCACACTACTTCGGGTGGGATCCCATCATACTTCGTGCAATAACTGTTGTGCTAATACTTGTAGGAATCGGAACACCAATCCTCGTTTACATCATCCTCTGGGCGGTGATTCCTGTAGCGGAAACCACTGCGGAAAAACTCCAGATGATGGGTGAGCCTGTCACAGTGGAAAACATCCGCAAAAAGGTAAATGAAGAAGCAAAGGTTGCAAGTGAGAACATTCGCAAAACTGCCAACAAGAGTTCGCGCAACTTTAGCAGGAAAGGCAGAGAGGTGGCCTCGGCTGTTGGCAACGTAATCTCGCGGGGAATAGGATTGATCTTCCTTTTCATCGGCCTCAGCATCCTTATTTCCGGCATCGGTTCATGGATAGCTGCCGACATCAATTTCTTTGGGGCGGGTAAAGCTGATTTCAACACAATTGACAAATACTTCTTCAACAACAGCGGAGATTTTGGCTGGCTGCTCGCAGGAGGGATACTCGTAATAGTTTCAATCTGCATTGCCCTCATTTACTCCGGTATCAAATTGTTGTTTGGAGTCAACAAAAAAATTCCCGGACTGGGATGGAGCCTCACCGTACTCATCATTATCGGTGTCACCATGCTTATCTGGACTGGTGTAAGCACCCTTCGCGAATACAGCAACGATGCCGACTTGAAAACCACTTACACCTTTAACAGCGATACCATTTACCTTTCTGTAAATGATGATGTCTTCTTCCACAACAGTATCGAATACCATGACCGCGAATTTTTCGACATGATAAAAGATGATGGCAACATGGTAGTATTTGGCGAACCTGTCAGCCTCCAGTTTTATGAAACCGACCGAAGCGATTTCAAAATGGAAGTACTGCTCCAAGCCCACGGGCAAACGAACTCAAAAGCCATTGCCGCTGCCGAAAAAATTGTTTACAACTACACCTTACAAGGCGACACCATCCTGCTTGATCCATATTTCAAGTTGCCGGAAAACATACCCTATCGTGACCATCATGTGGAAATTCAGATTTTCATTCCCGAGGGAAAAAGCATCCAGCTCGGAAAGAACATCAACCGGATAAACCATCACGAGGATTTTGACGGCAAGGTGAAAACCATGGGAGAGGATGGCTGGCATGACGAACATCACTCCGGAGTAATTTTCAGACATGATGGTATTGAAATCACACGCAGCGAACATTCCGATAGTGTACACGTCAAAGTCGGAGAAATTGAAATAACCAATAGCCGTAATTGAGCAGGGGGAGAAACTTTTACTATGACCATGTAGTAAATCAACGAACGGCTAACAAGGGCATTATGCAATAAGAGTTTCAGGGATAATAAAGCAATCTGCCCCGCTCCTACTTCGCTGCGGATGCACAGAATTGGATCCCAGAATACTTTACTCCAAACAACCTCAACTGGTTTGATTGACAATGGAGACCCTGTCGCTACAAATAAGTGTGGTGGCGGGGTTTTTCATTTCCCGTTTTTCTCATCAACAATGGTCAACGAAATCAATGGTAGAATCTTTTTGAAATTGAATCACGGTAAAAACTCACACTTCCCACTCCTTCCCCGTTCTGTAAACCGTCCCCTTAAAAAATGCCACCACTTTTCCGTGCTGGTTTTTTACGGTGATGTAATAAAGTCCTATCCGGCTCGTCAGATTTTTTTCTTCAACTTCTGTAGTGAGAACATCGCCTTCCAACACAGGTGCAACGTGTGAGATGGATGTTTCTATGGACACCGATTGAATGCCGTGCGAATTGGAAGCGAAAGCAAGTGCGCTGTCAGCAAGGCAATAAGTAATTCCACCATGAGCGATGGAAAATCCATTGAGCATTTCCTTGCGCACCACCAATCGCAAATTGGAAATGCCTATGCCATCCTTCGTTCTTTCGATGCCCAGCCACTGCGACATGGGGTCGTTATTGAACATCTTGTTAACTACTGCTATGGCTTTTTCTTCCGCGTTCATTGGATGTTGTTTTTTTTGTATCAAGCGCCAACCACTAATCTTGCGCAAATCAACCCCAACAATTTTAAACCCCACCTCCGATGAAGAATTTTTTTGTTGATGAAGACATTACAAAGGCAACTACACTTCACACTGATTTTTATTCTACCGATGAAGCCTTTGAACTATCAAAGGAAAAAATATTTTCCCACTCATGGCAATTTGCCGGTGATGTGGATGAGGTGAAATTACCTGGACAGCTTGTACCACGCACCTTACTTCCCGGTTTTTTGGATGAGCCGGTTTTGCTTTCGCGAAGCAAGGAAGATGAACTTCATTGTCTTTCCAATGTGTGTACTCATCGCGGAAACATTTTGGTGGAAAATTCCTGTATAGAAAACCAAATCCGCTGTAGATACCACGGACGAAGGTTTGGGATGAATGGCAAATTCAAACACATGCCGGAGTTTGAGGGAGTACAAAATTTCCCTTCTGAAAAGGATGACCTGGTAAAAATTCCGATGGGCCAATGGGGACCCTGGCTTTTTGCATCAACCCATCCGAAAATGATGCTGGATGAAGCGCTGGGCGAAATGCAAAAGAGGTTAAGTTTTCTTCCGCTCCACAATTTCAAAAAAATTTCTATCCAGACTCGTGACTACCTGGTAAAAGCGCATTGGGCTTTGTATTGCGAAAATTACCTCGAAGGTTTTCATATTCCATTCGTCCATGCCGACCTCAACGCGGTGATTGACTATGGCACCTACACCACTGAACTTTTTCGATATGGTTCGCTACAACTGGCACTTTCGAAAGGTGGCGATTTTGTTTTTGAATTGCCTGCAGATTCACCTGACTTTGGAAAAGAAGTGGCTGCCTACTACTACTGGATTTTCCCCAACCTGATGTTCAACTTCTATCCCTGGGGCTTGTCAATGAATGTGGTGAAGCCCATCAACAAACAACTCACAAAAATTTCGTTTGTCACTTACCTGATGGACGAATCGAAGTGGAATTCAAATGCAGCTCACATGCTTGACAAAGTGGAACGAGAGGACGAGGCCATAGTTGAAAATGTTCAATTGGGAATTCACTCCCGTTTCTACACTGGTGGCCGATACTCTCCAAAACGCGAAACGGGAACGCATCATTTCCATCGCCTCATTGCTGAGTTCATGAACTATTGACCGAAAGTGAATTTGTGGCTATGGATTGAAAAGGCCACGACTAGATTTGCCACAAGAGTATGAGACCAAAATTCCACGCCCTGCGTGTTGCGGAAGTCAGGCGCGAAACAAAAGATTGCGTTTCCATTGCCTTTCAAATTCCTGCTGAGCATAAGGATGTTTACCAATTCAAGCACGGCCAATACCTCACGCTGCGCGCTTTTATTAATGGTGAAGACTTGCGGAGGTCTTACAGCATTTGCAGCGGAATTGGAGAAACCCCACTTAGGGTAGCAGTGAAAGAAGTGGATGACGGAATTTTTTCATCGTGGGTCAGTCATCATTTGAAAGCGGGAGATGAAATTCAGGTGATGACACCTACTGGACATTTCACAACTGAACTGAATTCAACAGCGAAAAAAAACTATCTGCTGGTTGCAGCAGGCAGCGGCATAACGCCCATTATTTCCATAGCCAAATCCGTTTTAAAAACCGAACAACAGAGCGAGGTCACACTCATCTTCGGCAACCGTTGGTTCAACTCCATCATCTTCCGCGAAGAACTGGAAGACCTTAAAGACCGCTACTTCGGGCGGTTCCGTTTGTTTCATGTATTGAGTGCCGAACCCAACGACCTTGAATTGTTCCATGGTAGAATTGACCGTGAAAAACTGGAAGGGTTTTCCCAATCATTTATTGATTTCAAGCATACTGATGAAGTTTTTGTGTGCGGCCCCGAGCCTATGATTCATGCAGTGAAAGATTTTGCAACCGAAATGGGAATTGCAAAAGAGAATATCCATTTCGAGCTTTTCACCACACCAGAACAGGCTGCATTGATAGCAGCAAAACCCGCTGAGGAAAAACGGCAGACATCTGAAAAAATATGCCATGTCACCATTGTACTCGATGGAGTAGAAACCAAGTTTAATATGCCGGTGCAGGGAGCAGCCATTCTTGATGCAGCCCAGGCTCATGGTCTCGACATTCCTTTTTCATGCAAGGGAGGTATGTGCTGCACCTGCCGTGCTCACCTCTCCAAAGGCACCGTTGAAATGGATGTTAACTACGCACTTGAACCCGGAGAAGTGGAGGCGGGATTTATTCTCACCTGTCAATCGCATCCCACATCAGACAGTGTGCTGGTGAATTACGATAAACAGAATTAGGCCTCGTTCTGAATTTCATTCCACAAAAAAGGCCATTGAGCATTTGCGCAACGGCCTGTTTCCTCAAGAAAAACATCCATCAATACTTTGGTTTCTTGGCCTGCTTCTCAGCTTTCTTGTCTTTCTTCGATTTGACGGGTTGTTTTTTCGTTTCCTTCTTGGTGTCTTTGGATTTTGACATAGCTTTGAATTATTAATGAAATACAATAGTAGAAAAAGAGCCGGGCTAATGTCAAGTGAATTTGATGCAGTATTAAAGATTGCGTTGTTGATTTCGCATTGAACTGAAATCTTCGTTCAGTTCTTTCCATTTAGATAAATTCGCCCCGGAAGAAATTCGACACTGCAAATGCCTTCGCTGAAAATAGCTCGCAATGAATCAGAACTAGTGGCCCTTCTCATGGAAGGAAAACCAGAGAGCTTTGCTCATCTGTACGATCATTTTTCAAGGGCCCTCTTTGGAATAGTAAAGCGGATTGTGAACGATGTGGAAATTGCAGAGGACGTGCTTCAGGATGCATTCGTAAAAATCTGGCAGAAAAGTTCCAACTACGATTCATCCAAAGGGAGACTATTTACCTGGATGCTCAACATTGCGCGCAACACCGCTATTGATTCCACCCGCTCCAGCTATGCAAAAGCACAATCAAAAATCCAAAAGCTGGATAATAGCGTAGGTATTGTCAATCGAAAGGTGAGCACCACCACAGCTGTGGAAACGTTGGATATGAACGATCAGGTAAACAAACTCCAACCCGAGCAAAAAGTGATAATCGATATGATGTATTTCCGCGGATACTCCCAGGATGAAGTGTCCAAGGAATTGAATATACCTCTGGGAACAGTAAAAACACGTTCACGAAGTGCATTGATAAAATTGAGAGAAACGTTCGATATTCCATTAAGGTGAATGTTAAAGAATACATAGAATCAGGAATACTGGAGACCTACGCAATGGGACTTTGCACACCTGCCGAAAGAGCAGAAGTGGAGAAACTCGTTGCTCAATATCCGGAATTAGTTGCAGAGCTTTCAGCCATTGAACAAAGCCTGGAAGAGTTGGCCTTTGCCTGTGCAACGGAGCCCCCAGTGCATTTAAAGGACAAAGTTTTGGCTGCAATTACTGACACCAGGCGCGAGGGAAGAGTGGTGGACCTTCATTCATCTTCAACATCAAAAGTGGTGAATGAGACTCGGTTTAATTGGCTTGCTGCTGCTTCCATTGCTCTGCTGATTGGAAGCGGAGCGGCCAATGTGTTTCTTTATAATGAATACAACGATGCCAACCAGCGCATCATCGCATTGCAAACCGAAAGTTCCACCCTGGCCAGCGATGTTGAAATCACCAAAACAAGTTTGAGTGAAGCACAGGGTATGCTTGCCTTTATGAGCGACACTGCTACTGCAAAAATCACGATGGGCGGACTTGCCATTTCACCACAATCGAAAGCCACGGTGTATTGGAACAAACAATCATCGCAAGTTTACCTGGCTGTAAATTCACTTCCAATGCCTGCGCAAAATCATCAATATCAACTGTGGGCCATAGTGGATGGAGCACCCGTGGATGCAGGTGTGTTTGAGGTAACCGATACCATGCAGAAAATGAAAACTTTCACTGCACCGCAAGCGTTCGCAGTTACTCTTGAAAAGATGGGAGGAAGCGCGGCTCCAACTATGGAATTGATGTACGTGGTGGGGAATGTTTAAGGGCTGGGAAATCTGGAGATTAGAAATCGAAGACCAGCGAATAGCGTAGATACGCAGAAGGATTTTTCTTCCTTCATCAATACATTATTTTTTTAGAACTCAATACGGGACAAATCCACGGGGTGCATCTGCTTCGTAGATACATGCATACCACTTTCCAACGAACTAAAATAATTTATGATTGCACTTCCATGAAGTGTATAGAGGGGGGCAGCTTGGTGGTCTAGGGTTTAAAACGCTGCCCTCTTTCTTTTTTTCCACTGAAAATTCTCTGAGCAATTTACGTTTAATAAATGGTTTGGCCTTCGCTTAACTACTCGCCATGGGGTCTTGGTGGCCTCGCAAGTAATTTCAACTCGCCTCACTCATTTGTTAAGGTATCGCGAAAGAGCAAAAAAAAACCGCCACACTTTATCGCGTGACCGTTTTTTTATGGACTAAAAAATCAATGTCCGAAAATCTTTTCCAATTCTGCTTCGAGTCCGGGTCCGCGCAGTGTGCTGGCATTGGCTATCACCTTTCCGTCCTTGCCAATGAGGAAGGGCGATGGAATACTGCGAACACCGTAAGCTGCTGAATGGACACTACTCCACTGTTTGAGATCGCTAACATGGTAAGGCCAGATTAAACCGTCCTGAGCAATGGCTTGCTTCCACCTGTCCACATTATTGTCCAACGAAACCGAAAAAACTTCAAAACCTTCTTTTTTGTATTTGTTGTAGGCAGCCACCACTGATGGATTTTCCTTACGGCATGGACCACACCATGAAGCCCAGAAATCAAGTAATACCACTTTTCCTTTCTGATCGCTGAGTTTGTACATTTTTCCATCAGGCGATTTGTCTGCAATTTCAGGAGCTTTCATACCAATCTGCACTCCTCCTTGCTGTTGCTGTTGTTGCTTTTGTTGCTGCTGCATTTGTTGTTGCTGCATTTGTTTTTGAACCTGGTCGTTCATGGCGGAGGGCTGCTGTGGCATATCCGGATTCTGGACCGGCTCCCTGGGCTGGGCATTGGAACGCTCTTGTTCATCAATTCTTTTTGCTACTTCTTTGAAATAGGCAGAGTGACCAAAACTGTTTTGCAATTCATTATGCACCTTTTTGAATTCATCCAGGTTCGTGCGTATATCCAGTTCGAACAAGGCGGCCAGTGCCGCAGGCGAAGTGGAATTATTGGCAAGCCAGGTTTTACAGTAATCACTTTTCTCCTTTTGAACCTGTGTGTAATCCGACTTGAGCTGCTCCATGGCAGCTTCGCTGGTTTCGGGTGACTTGCTTTTCTTCATGATGTCTTCGATCCTGGTCACAAAGCCTTCCATGCCGGAATAGAGTGATGCAAGTTTCTCGCTGTTTTCCGATCCGCTGATGGCGGCACCGAACCTCATGTTTTCAAAATCGGCTTCCACTTCTGGGGTTTCGGTACTATCGGTTATGAGTAAAACAAAATGTTCCTTGTCAATACTCACCACATAGTAATTCAACTCCAGCGGTTCGTTCAGAGTGAGCAAAAATTTTCCGTCATCACCAATGCTTGCACTGTCGGTTTTCACTGGCCGGTTGTTGAGAAGGTGTTCCAGGTAAATGGTTTTTCCTTCGCCACCTTTTATAGTTCCGCTTATGGTGTTTTTAATTCCATCGGTTCCGCAGCCCATAGCGCTTACCATCGCAAGCGCTGAAATCATTAATCTATTCTTCATCATTTTCTTGTCGTTCTTAATGTTTTATTCCATCATTATTTACTCAGTGTGTTGTACGATTCTTTACAATAGTGCTCGGTCATTCTTTGGTCAACCATTCGAAGAAATTTTCGGGAGAGTGAAGCAGTTTTACTTCCACAGGGATAAAAAACATGGGTACTTGTTTAAATTCATTTGTCATCAGGAGGGAACCAAGGCGTGTCGCATCCTTCTCCGTGGTTACCAGTCCCTGTAAAAGGGCGGCAAATGTAATGTAAGCACTATGCAGGTTGCGAAGGTCACGCTTGGAATAGCGGTGGTGATCAGGGTAAATTTTGAATCTTTTAAGAGAATACTGCCTGAATATAAACGAGTGGAACGATGCAGGGTTGGCTATTCCGGAAAACCCCATGATGTCAGCACCATCCTTCAATAATAAAGGCGGACCGGAGAATTGAACTGGTGTGCCATATTTATAGGTGGAAAAAACAACTTCCTGATGACTATTAGGGTGAATGTTCCGGATGAATGCATCACGCTGTGATTCGCTCAAATCATGGGGACACTTGGTCACCATGATGATTTGCGCCCTGCGATTTTCTCTGCGGTTGTCGCGCAGGGTTCCGGTGGGCAACATCAGGTCTCGGAAGTAAGGGTTGGAATAATCTGTAAGCAAAATGTTTTTATCACCTCGCAACCTGCGGTGCTGGATGGCATCATCAAGAATTACTAAACGTGTTTGGGGAAAAAGTTTTTTCAGTTCTTTTATTCCTTCAAGCCTGTTGGCGCAAACTGCAAGTGGAACGGTTGGGAATTTATGGTGGATCTGCATAGGCTCATCGCCCAGCTTATCGGCTGTTGCATTTCCATCTGCCAAAACAAAACCTTTGGTGGTTCTGCCGTAGCCGCGGGAAAGAATGGCAAGGCTTATTTGCTCCTGAAGATGCCGGACTATAAATTCCACGTGCGGGGTTTTGCCGGTTCCGCCCACGGATAAATTTCCGATGACTATGGTTTTTATTTCTCCTTTTTCACTTTTGAAAATTCCCCAATCGAAGAAACGATTGCGCAGCCACACCACCCAACTATAGATAATGGAAATGGGCAGGAGCAAATACCTAAGCGCAGTCATGGTGTTTCTTTGGGCCAAAGAAAAGACATGAAGCTAAAGCACATTATCAACTTCCTGGAAGCCCGCGCTCCCCTTGCGCTGCAGGAGAGTTATGACAACAGCGGCTTGCTTTTAGGCCATGTTGAAATGGAAATTCGCGGTGCCATCATTTGCCTCGACAGCACCGAGGAGGTGATTGATGAGGCGATAGCCACCGACTGCAATCTTGTAATTGCACATCATCCTATTATTTTTTCCGGATTGAAAAAAATTTCAGGGCATACTTACATTGAACGTGCAGTTATCAAAGCCATAAAAAACGATGTGGCTATCTATGCCATCCACACAAATCTTGACAATGTGCAGGATGGAGTGAACCAGATAATGGCAGAGAAAATAGGTTTGAAAAACCTTACTATTCTTGCCCCAAAAAGTGGAACACTTTCAAAGATTGCAGTGATGGTGCCTGTCGCGTTTGCGGATAAACTGCGCACAGCTATGTTCGCTGCAGGTGCCGGGAGTATTGGTAATTATGATGAGTGCAGTTTTAATCTTGAAGGCATGGGAACGTTTCGCGGTGATGCGGACAGTCAGCCGTTTGTGGGAGCACCTGGCAAGAGTCATCAAGAAAAAGAAATGAGGGTGGAGGTAATCGTAGAGAACTGGAAAATCGCATCGGTGATTTCAGCCATCATTTCATCGCACCCCTACCAGGAAGTTGCTTATGATGTTTATCCGTTAGCCAACTCACAGCGCAATGTGGGAAGTGGTATGGTTGGCGAACTGGAAAACGACATGCCGACAAGAGATTTTCTCCTTCATCTTAAAAAAACCATAAAGACCTCTTGTGTAAGACACACCGCAATTTGCAAACAGCACGTAAAGCGAATTGCGGTTTGTGGCGGGTCGGGAAGTTTCCTGCTGACACAGGCCATAGCTGCGGGTGCCGATGTGTTGGTGACTGCCGATTTCAAATACCACCAGTTTTTCGATGCCGATGATCGCATTGTTATTGCCGATATCGGCCATTATGAAAGCGAACAGTTTACTATGGAATTGTTGCGCCTTTGGTTGGATGTTAATTTTCCTACATTCGCGCCCCGTTTAACTACGGTGGTTACCAACCCCGTGCTCTATCTCTGAATCCATGGCGAAAAAACCCTCCGCATCACGTTCTGCGAACAAACCGGCCAAGGCGAAGAAGCCTGAAAAAAAGAAGAAACCGGCCTCAGCTAAAATCAAAAAAAAATCTTCGAAACCGGCAAAAAAATCACCACCGGAAAAGAAAACAGCAACAAAGGCTGCAAAGGAATCCAAACCTTCCAAGCCCGCAAAAGCTTCAGCGAAGAGTGCTGTGAAAAAACCTGCGAAAATTTCGAAACCGGTAAAACCGGAACAAAGTTCTTCATCCAAAAATAACGGCAAAAAAACACTTGCCAAACCTGCAATGATTGTAAAAGACAAACCTGTAAAAAAAGTAAAACCTGATGCTGTGCCGGTGGCTGCCCCACCAGTGCAGGTGCTGCCCAAAGTAGGAATTCCTGCGGGTATAGTGCCGCCCAAACCGATGGCTAAAAAACCGAAGATGGACTTCGGTGATTTTATTCCCAACCTGCCTGTGCGCCCCAGCGTGGCCAAGCCTGGCGAGGAGGTAGTGATAGATCGGCCCAAGGCGGCTTACATTCCAAAGAAAGTTGCCGAAGCGCCAAAAATTTATGTGCGCCAAATGGACGCCAAAGAAGAAATAAAGAAAGAACCAATAAGTAAAGACAAGATGAGATTTCCTATTACAACTGATGAATTGAAAAAAGGGGTTACTGTGGAGCAAAAACTTCGCGCACTTTACGACCTGCAACTGATTGACTCGCGGATTGACAAAATGCGATCGGTGCGTGGCGAACTGCCGCTGGAAGTGCAAGACCTGGAAGATGAAATTGCACAACTGGAAACCCGCATTGGCAACCTCGAAAAAGAAACGCAAACGCTGGAAAAGGATACCGCAGGCAAGAAGTTGGCTATTAAAGATGCCGAAAATCTTATCAAGAAAAACAAAGAGCAACAGAACAAAGTGCGCAACAATCGTGAGTTCGAATCACTTTCCAAAGAGATCGAATTTCAGGAATTGGAAATCCAGTTGCACGATAAAAAGATAAAGGACTATGCAGTGAGCAAGGTGCAAAAAGCTGAAGCCCTGGAAGGTTCCAACTCCAAAATGAAAGACCGCAAAGGCGATCTCAAGGTGAAGAAAACAGAACTCGATGCCATTATAAAAGAAACCGAAAAGGAAGAAAAATTCTTGGTGGCAAAATCAGCCGAGGCTCAAAGCCTTATAGAGCTGCGGTTGCTCCAGGCCTATCAGCGTATCCGCGCTAGTTCCCGCAATGGACTGGCGGTGGTGCCCATAGAGCGCGAGGCATCGGCAGGTTCGTTTATCACCATTCCGCCACAAAAGCAAATGGATGTGGCATCCCGCAAAAAAGTGATGGTAGATGAACACTCGGGTCGGATACTGGTGGATGCCGAACTGGCTCGCGAAGAAGAAGAACGCATTGAATTTTTGCTTGGCGAGGCAATGAAGAAGAAATAGCAAAAGGCAATAAAAAAACGAACTTGCTTTCTAAACGGCTTTGCAGCGATGCGGGGCCGTTTTTTTTGTGCAAAACTTTTCAGAAGGCCAAGAAGCCAACACTTAATTTTTATTCCAATTCAATTTTTTTGCACTTATCAACTTCGAAAGTACCGGTGCCTGAGTAGAGCGCATTGTCATCCTGATCGGTGACCAGATAGGTAAACTCTTCGGTGTCATTTTCACTGTTCAGTTCTCTTGAAAAAAAAACGGGAAGTTCATCTGCACAAGATGGTACTTCGTATAAATAACTGTAGGCACCAGTGGTTTCCAGGTACTGGCCATCTACAAAATAGTTGAGTTCTTCCACTTCATTGTCGGCAAGCTCGTAGCTCTCCACTGCACCGAACCAAATAATATAGCGGCCTTCAAAGAGGCAATTTCCATCATCTTGGTTCGCATCGGCATTGTAATTCTCAGCATTTTCATTCATACAGCCCTTGATTTTGGGATCGCACGATGTCAAAGTGATTACACAAATTGCAACTAAGATGAAAGTGAAATGTTTTGTTTTCATGGCCTTGGATTGAATTAAATGAGTGCGCAATTTATCACTTCCAGATGGGCCGCTTTCTGTTTTGGGGAAAAATCGGTTAAAGAGGTTGTATGAGGAGTAAGTGATTGTTGAACGACCTATTCTTCTCCTCGCTTCTATATCATCATCCGATATTGAGTATTTTACTAAAAATCAAGTAGTCGGTTTTTTCGCCTCAACCTTTGGCATTTGATTATAAGCTACTGGCCCTGGTAGATCAACTCCTGTCGTTTGAGTTTCGCTGTTTCGTGTTTGCGTTTCAGCTTCTGTCTTTCCCTCTTCAACTTCCAGCCAACCTTTCTTCCGTATTGCCCTTTGCCTTGCGTCCCTTGCTTATTGGCCTTTGCCGATTGATCAAATGCCCTGTTTAAAACTCCACCTCCCCCCTCCTTCCAAACAACCCTATCTTTGCCCGCTTTTTTTATCTGCACTGAAGAATGACAATTGAACCCCTGGAATTACTAGAAATCAAAGAAGGAAAAAAACTTTATGATTATCAGGTGGATGCCATAGACAAGATATTCGAACGCATCCGCAAAACCCCCGAACGCTACAACCTTTGTTTCCAACTGCCCACGGGTGGTGGCAAAACGGTAATCTTTTCCGAAATAGCCAGGCGCTATATCGCAAAAACCGGTAAGAAGGCACTCATCCTCACTCACCGCATTGAGCTGCTGGGGCAGACATCGCGCATGCTCACTGAGGTGGGCGTGAAAAATAAAATCATTGTTTCCAAAGTCAAAGACCTGCCCGACCAGGAAAAGTACATGTGCTTTGTGGCTATGGTGGAAACCCTGAACAACCGCCTTCGCGAAGATAAATTCGAACTGGCTGGAATAGGTCTGGTGATAGTGGACGAAGCGCACTACAACAGCTTCCGCAAATTGTTCAAGTGGTTCGAGGCCAATATCATTTTGGGCGTTACCGCCACACCCCTTAGCTCCAACGTTCGCCTGCCACTGCACGAAAATTACCAGGACCTGATTATAGGCGAAAGCATTTCGAGCCTCATAGAAAAAGGATTTCTATCCAAAGCCACCACCTATAGTTATGATGTAAGCCTCCACTCCCTGAAGGTGGGCATCAATGGCGACTACACGGTTAGTTCATCGGAGAAACTCTACGGCAATTTTTTCATGCAGGAGAAATTGCTCTATGCGTACGAGCAGGTGGCCAAAGGCACCAAGACACTCATCTTCAATAACGGTATCAACACCAGCAAACAAGTTTATTCGCTGTTTGAAACCGCGGGCTATGAAGTGCGCCACCTCGACAACACCCACACCGAACAGGAACGGAGAGACATCCTGGACTGGTTCAGCAAAAAGAAAGGTGCTATACTCACCTCGGTATCCATCCTTACCACCGGGTTCGATGAACCCACGGTGGAAACCGTGATACTGAACCGCGCCACCAAATCACTTACACTCTATCACCAAATGATAGGCCGTGGCTCGCGTGTTATTCCCGGTAAGAATACTTTTAAGGTGCTTGACATTGGAAACAACGCCCGCAGGTTCGGACTGTGGGAAACTCACATAGATTGGAAAGACATTTTCCGCCACCCCAACTCGTACATCGAAACCATAATGAGCGATGAACAACTGGAGCGCGAAATGAAGTACGAAATGAGTCCCGATGTGCGGATTCGTTTCTCAAAATCAAAAAGCGTATTCTTTGATGTGTCTGATGAATATACACGCATAATGCGCTCCGGTGGCAAAACCAAGGACGTGCTCGATGAATCGCAAAAACAACATCTCCGCATCATATCGGAAAACTCGAAAGATGTTTACGAAGCCATGGATCTTATGAAACTGCTGGAGCCGGACATCAAGAGCCGCATCAAACATTACAGCTACTGCATTGCCAAGAGCACGGACAGCTACCTGACCTGGATGCGCGAAGACTACACGCGCAAACTCCGCCAAATGCTGCGCACTCATTACACCTGATTTTTTTGAGCCAGAAGCATTGGAGAAATACAATCCAACGAAACTGGAACTTATCAACAACGGTCGGGCGGCCTTGTGAAGGAGTAAATTCACATCTTCTTTGAGCACCTTATTTTTTTGAAACCTCAATAACATCAAAGAAAATATCTAATGAAACTTAAAACAGACAACATTTTTCAGGTAGTGGAACTGGAAGCTTCCCCCTCTGATGTATTTCAAGCGCTAATGGATGAAAAACTCCACTCCTGCTTTACCGCCATGGATGCCAGGATTGATAACAGGGAAGGCGGAGTTTTTCGCACCTGCGCCAACCAGAACTTCGGATACACTCTTTTTACTGAAACCGATAAGCGCATAGTACAAGCTTGGTCGCACAAAGATTTTCCCGAAGGATTTTTCTCCACCGTGTTTATTGATCTTGAAAAAACAGAACACGGCACACGCCTTAATCTCAACCACATTGGCGTTCCGGAAGAAGCCTGTGGTTGGCTTACTGAAGGATGGAAGAAGGCCTATTGGGAACCTCTCAAAGAGTTTCTTCACGATAAGGCGCTCGTCAATTCCTGAATCAATCATAATCCGATTCGTGCATGGAGTTCAACATGGTTTCACATTCAAACCACGTTGAACTCCTTTCATTTTTGTTGATCTCTGGCTTGTAATACTCTTGCCGCTAAAAAAAAATTCGTGATGAAACATTTCCTGTTTTTCTTTTCTCTTTTCATAGGCCACACTTGCCTTCATTCGCAAGCAAATCTGCCGCAAGACAGGCCGAAACTGTTAAGCGGCCCCATGTTGGGCTATGCCGAAATGCGCGAGGCATCCATCTGGATTCAATCCAGCACTTCGGTTACCTGCCACATTAAATTTTGGCCAAAGGGTTCTGAAAATATTATCATAAAGAAATATGTGGATGCGACTGAAGCCAATGGCAACACGGTGGAGTTTGTGCTTAGTGGTCTTGAACCCGGAACCACTTACCAGTATGTAGTTAATGTGGGAGGATATCTTGGATTCGAAGGCGAAAAAGAATTCAGCACACAACCACTCTGGCAATACCGCACGGAACCACCCGATTTTAAAATCGCATTCGGCAGTTGCGTATTTGTGAACGAACCACTATACGACCGCCCCGGTGATGGATATGGTGGCGGCTACGAGATTTTTTCTTCCATCAATGCAATGAATCCCGACCTCATGCTTTGGGGTGGCGACAATGTTTATTTCCGCGAAGTGGATTGGAATTCAAGAAGCGGTATGATTCACCGCTACACACATTCGCGTTCTGTTGCAGAACTAAAGCCGCTGCTTTCCTCCTGTCCTCATTATGCCATTTGGGATGATCATGATTTCGGACCGAATGATTCCAACGGAAGTTTTTCGCATAAGCTGGAAGCCTTGGAGGTGTTCGATTTGTTTTGGGCCAACAACGGTTCCGGTGCCGATGGGCTGCAAGACAACTCCTCCCAATTCACCTGGGGCGATGTGGATTTTTTCCTGCTCGACAATCGTTCACACCGCACGGATTGGAACATAAAAGGAACGGAGCCTACCATTTTGGGTGATGAACAAATTACATGGCTCATTGCTGCCCTGAAATTCAGCAAAGCCCCTTTCAAGATGGTAGCCATGGGCGGGCAATTCCTCAACAGTTCCGCGAAGTATGAGAATTACGCCAACTGGGGAATTGAACGCCAAAAAATAATTGATCTCATTGGCCAGAATAATATCACCGGTGTGGTGTTCCTTACAGGCGACAGGCATTGCACTGAGTTTTCCAAACTCACGCTTGACTCCGGCATTGCGATTTACGACCTCACCGTTTCTCCCCTCACCAGCAGTTTTTTCGATATCTCGAAGGAAGAAAACACACTTCGTGTGGATGGAACTATTGTGGCGGAAAGAAATTTCTCCATTCTCAGTTTCAGTGGAAAGAGAAAAGAACGTGTGTTGAAGATGGAAGTTTTCGATGCAAAAGGAAAACTGAAATGGGAACAAACCATCGCGGAACCAAATCTTGAAAAGAAATGAGAATACTTTACATCGCGCTAATACTTCTTACAGGTTGCACCACCCCGCCTGCACCGGAAGTTCAATTCAATCCTGAGCATGAAAAGAATATCATCATCCAAAACATGGATGAACAACAACACGCATGGGACAATGGCGACATCGAAGCTTTCATGAAACACTATTGGCAGCATGATTCACTCGTCTTCATTGGCAAAAGTGGTTTAACCTATGGCTGGCAATCCACACTCGACAATTACAAAAAGAGTTATCCTGATAAGGAGGCAATGGGCCGTTTGCAATTTACCAATCACGTGGTGGAGGTATTGGATACTGCCAATGCTTATGTGATAGGAGGATGGAAATTATTCAGGATGGCTGATACGCTCTCCGGTCATTATTCTTTGCTTTGGAAAAAGCTGGATGAGCACTGGGTAATTGTTGCCGATCACAGTTCTTAGTGAACTATGGTTCAACATAGTTGAATGGCGAACGATGTTAAGTAACATTAAACAAAATCTACCAGAATGGAACTCACGCAAACTCCCATAACGCTGGCATTGCTGGTACTCACAGTATTGGTATCATGGCAGGCATGGAATAACAGCAACCTGTTCGAACGATTGTTGTGCTCGCCTTATCGTATCACTCAAAACCGCGAATACTACAGGGTGCTCACGCACGGACTGATCCACGCGAACGGACCTCATCTTATTTTCAACATGCTTGGCCTGTTTATGTTCGGGCAAAATGTTGAAGCCATATTTACTTACGGGAATGAAAGCAATCCAGAGCTGATAGGGTGGAGCAAGGTTTCCGGTATGCTGTTTTTCTTTCTGCTTTATGCAGGTGGGGTGGCCATTGCCACACTCCCTTCGTTGCGAAAGCACAGGGATAATCCCATGTATCGCTCAGTGGGGGCAAGCGGTGGAGTGTCTGCCATTCTTATGGCTTATGCCATCATCTTCCCTATGCAGAAACTTACTCTCATCATTTTTCCTTTTTTCGGATTGCCTGCTTTTATCTGGATATTCATCTTCTTCGCCATGGAGCATTACATGGCCAAAAGGGGCGGAACCAACATTGCTCACGATGCCCACATTTGGGGCGGAGTGTTCGGGATTGTGTTTGTCTTGTTTATCAATCCGCAGTTCGCGGTAATGTTTGCACAGCAGGTGCGAGAGTACTTTAGTTGAGAACCACACAGGGAACAGAAATTGTTTTTTCTTCGACCCTAAACAATTTGAACTAGCCTCTAGTAGTCAGAGAACATGGCTTCAGACACCATGTTGTCCAGCACTTTCTCCAAGTGATTATTGTAATAGTCTTTGTAGAGGAATTGATGATACCATTTCAGCACACCACTGAATCGGACTGTTTGCACAATTCGGATTCCTCCAAGCGGAAGCACTTCCATTTCGCGCCTTATGTGCATGCGCCCCAGCAACATCCGGAGATCATAAGCAGTTACTTTTTCATGAATAACTTCTGTGATAATCATGCGCGAAACTGCACTTCGGTTAGGTACCATTAGTCCGCGGGTTCCGGGCCTGAAAGGGCCTTCCAGCCGCACCAGCACCACCATGGGGTTCCAGTCCGGCCAGGTGTCGGTGTCTGTCCAAAGTCTCCAGATCTTTTGTGGTGATGCATGAGCAGTGGTGGTATGAGAAAAATTATCAGCCATAAGTGATTGGGTGCTTTACGAAACAATTGTTGTACAGGTTGCACATTTATACTGCTGGTAACTTCGCTGCCTGTTCAACGCATGAATCTTCACAAATACAAATTTCCCCGACTGTTTTGCCCAACGCATTTATTTCTTGCGGCTGCTGTTCATGTCACGTGTATACTCTCCGCACAGCGTGATATTGATACTACAGATGCGCCTGCCCGAAGGCGCTTACTGGCATTGCCGGTGGTGTTTTACCAACCCGAAACTGGCTGGGGATTTGGTGCCACAGCACTGAGTCTTTTTGAGTTGGATCATAGGGACACATTGTCGCCATTGTCGCAGGTGCAATTTACTTTTGCCTATACCACCAAGGGGCAAATGATTTCTGAAATTCCATTTCATCTTTATTGGAACCAGCGCATTAACACGTTGAGCGGTGAAGTGAGTTACAATCGTTTCACCTACAATTTTTATGGTGCAGGGGAAATCGAACCTGAGGGTGTAGTGGAGAAATTCAAGGTGAGGTTTCCACGAATGCGGCTGAACTACCTGCGAAAATTATCCGCTCATATTTATGCCGGTGCCAGGTGGTGGTTGGAGGATTATAAAATGCTGGAAACAGAAGATGGAGGTCTGCTGGAACAAGGAACTATTCCCGGTGCCGAGGGCAGCACAACAAGTGGTCCCGGCATTGTTGCACTGTTCGATACTCGCGATAATGTCTATTCTTCACAAAAAGGATTTTATCTCGAACTGGTGTACCACAACCAGTCGCGAGTATGGGGAAGCACTTACTGGTTCGACCGCTATCGGTTTGATGCGCGTTTGTTTCTACCCACATTCAAAAAACAAGTGCTTGCCATAAATGTGTTTGGCGATTTTCTCTCCGGTTCGGTTCCATTCAACCTTATGGCATCCATTGGCAACTCAAAGCGAATGCGTGGTTTTTACGATGGCCGATACCGCGACAAAAACCTGGCGATGTTTCAATGTGAGTACCGTGTAAAATTTGGTAGAGTGCTGGGCGCAGCACTGTTCTTGAATTCCGCATCGCTGGCAAATAATATGAAACACCTTGCTTTGAACAAGGCGCACTATTCCGGTGGTGCAGGCTTGCGTCTCTATCTGGATGAAAGATCAGGACTGAGTCTGCGGCTTGATTATGCAATCAGCGAAAGACCTGGGCTGTTTTATTTCGTGGTGAACGAAGCATTTTAGAAACACTGCAGTGTAACGAGAATATTTTTGAATACTTCATCTGGAAATATTTTTGAATGTCTCTTTCGCACATTCTAATCCCGATAGCGTTCGGTACGCACATCTCAAATCTCACGTCTTCTCTGCAAAGGAGTTCCACGAACCCCGCAAGGTTTCTTTTTCAAGTCCCTCATGGAGCTTTTGCAAAAAAGCGCTGCGGGAAATGTTGCGGGCGCCCATTGAGCCAAGATGTGGATTGTAAACCTGGCAATCAATCATGCTGAATTGTTTTTTATTCAGCACATCTACCAGGAAAATGAGCGCAGCTTTCGATGCATTACTCTGGCGCGAAAACATGCTTTCACCAAAAAACATATTGCCAAGCGAAACCCCATAAAGTCCTCCCACGAGTTCACCATCTGTTCGAACTTCCACGGAATGCGCGAAACCTTCTTGATGCAGTTGAGAATAAGATTCTATGAAATCCTGGCTGACCCATGTACCATCCTGGTCTGGCCGTGGCTCCCCGCATCCCTGCATCACTTTTAGAAAATCCTTGTCCAGGGTGACGGTGAATTGTCCGCGGTTCAACACATTTCTCATGCTGCGCGAAATTTTTAATTCATCCAGGAAAAGAACACAACGCTGTGCAGGGCACCACCACAAAACTTCCTCGCCCGGATTGTACCATGGAAAAATTCCCAGTGAGTAGGCCGATAGCAATCGCTCATAGCTGAGGTCGGCCCCTACGGCCACCACATCATCATCAAACTCCGATGGCGGTGGAAACCAAATCTCATTTTTAGGAAGGCGATAGACGGGCATTACGATTGAAAGAAATTTAGCCGTGCAAATTATTGCTGATTGAATAACAGCGGGGTTTGACTCATGGTTGAATCGTGTTTGTTCAACTTTGTCCGCAGCTATGACACACTGGATTGAACGCGTAAAACAACAACTGAGCTTGCCTCTTCCTGGCGAGAAGGCCCACGAAATGGCCATGACTTACCAGAGGCCAACAGCATTGGAGGCAAGGAAATCGGAAAAGCCGCCAAAGGAAAGTGCGGTATTGATGCTCCTGTTTCCGCGAATGCATCAAGGACTTGAATCAATGCTGGAATGGTTCACTGTCCTTATCCTGCGTCAGCAATATGATGGAACGCATAGCGGCCAGGTGGCATTCCCTGGTGGCAAAAAAGAACCCGGTGATGCATCGCTTGAACAAACTGCTTTAAGGGAAACGCAGGAGGAAATAGGAGTGATGGCTGATCAGATTGAAATAATTGGAAAGCTCACGGAAATTTTTATTCCGCCAAGCAATTACACTGTTCAACCTTATGTCGGTGTGTTGAAATCGGAACCGCTTTTTTTCCCAGATACCAAAGAGGTTGATCGGGTGATGGTAGAGCCCATTGATACCATAATGCTGTCACATACGGTGCAAGTGAAACCGATATTTCTTCCCCACTACAATGTAACCGTAAAGTCGCCTTACTTCGATATACAAGGCCACACAGTATGGGGCGCCACTGCCATGATGCTTATGGAGTTCAGGGAAATGGTGAAGGGGTCGAGATGATGTGGCGATATGCTGTTTGCCGGTGACCAATAAAGTTTACTTTACGTGGTAATGGCCACCGATACTCGTCTTAAAATTCTTCGGGTCTTCGGTTTCAAATCTTATATCCCACATGTCATGTCTCCTAAATAAATTCGCACCCATGACAGAGAAACAAAGAAAGATAGAACAATTACAGCGCGATTTGTTTTCCAGCGATAATGCGGTGGTCATTTCTGCTTTGCGCAAATGCCTTGATTCAGGTGATACAAGCATGGTGATCCCACTCATTCATCTTTACGCCACCACCAAAATTGCACTGGTAAAAACCGAAGCGGCCGAAATGCTTGGTTCGCTTAAAGTGAGCGGTGCCGAAAACGCTTTTATGACAGCGCTCAATGATGGGTCGCTGAAGCGCCACAGGAAGGATATACTAGCTTTTATGTGGAACTCCAATATGCAACCTACCGATCATCTCTCTGTGATTATTGGTATAGCAGTGGACGGCAATCTGGAGGAAGCCATCGAATGCCTCACATTGGTGGAAAGCATGAGCGGCCCTTTCAGCAGCGACCAACTGAAGGACAGTATTGCAGCGGTTCATGAATTTCTTGTAGAAGAAGAGGCGAGTGAAAAACTTTCGCTGATGCGCGAACTTCTTGCTGTGCTGGAAACCGCCCCGGAAGCTTGAAAAATATTGTTGATTTGATGTTCCGATAGCTAAATCAATATCCCGATGGCCCTGCCTGCCGCCAGGCAGGTATCGGCACAACAAATCCACTTTTGGAAGTAAAAGAATTCTTTGATCGCATTGCACCCACTTATCGCAGGAAATACACTCCGCGAAATGTTTGGCATCAGTACTTTTTTACTGAACGATTGGAGGAAGCAACTTCAGGTTTTCAATTGAACGGCAAAACGGTGTTGGACATTGGGGCAGGTACCGGAAACCTCTTTGATTTTCTTTCAACAAAATTTCCAACTATTGAATATCATGGCTGTGATATTTCAGAAGCAATGCTGGCACATAGCAACATTGTAAAAACAAACCGGCACGTAGGGCGGGTGCATGAACTGGATTTTGGCACGATGAATTTCGAAGTGGTCTTTATGCTTGGTGTGAGTACTTATATGGATCATGATGAGTTGGAAAAAAACCTCATGGCCATTTCGTCATTGCTCAAAAAAGGAGGAACGTTGGTTATCTCTTTTACAAATGGTTCGTCCCTCGACTGGAAAATGCGGGCTGCATTGCGGTGGCTCGTGGCTCTCGTTGGCGGGAAAAAAAGGGTGCTGTCACAGTTGAAAGCAGTAGCAAGAAAGCCGAGTCTGGCGAATGCAATGGTGGCCAACCATTTTGTGGTAAAAGAAAATCGCTGGCTCAACCATACCGTTTTTCCTTTCTATCTGCCTTTGAAAAAATTTAGCGTGCGCATTGCACAATGGCTGCACCCGAAGCTCCAACAGTCCAGGTTCAGCAGTTTGCTTAGTTCCGATGTGCTGATCATTGCAAAAAAAGTTTCGGGATGAGACATCATGAAAAAACGCATCATCATACTTTGTGTCTATCCGCAAGACAGGGTTCCTGGGTTGCGGTTTCGCATTGAACAATACCTCCCTGTACTTGAACAGGCAGGGTTTGAGATTACTTTCTCCAGCCTCTTTTCCACCTGGGAGTATGCGCGGTTTACAGCTAAAGGAAATACGGTACTAAAAGCATGGCTGGTGCTGAAAGGATTTTTTCGAAGATTGTTTCAGTGCATCACCATCGGCAAGTACGATGTGGGTTTTATCTACCGTGAAGTGTTTGTGGCAGGGCCTGCATGGTTCGAGAAATTCATAACCAAACGCATTCCATGTGTTTATGATTTTGATGATGCCATCTGGTTGCAAAACGTATCAGTGGAAAACCGCAAGTTTGCTTTCCTGAAAAATACCGGAAAAATTTCAACCATCATTTCGCGGTGCAAAACGGTGGTAGCGGGAAATGAATTTCTTGCAAAATATGCCCTGCAGTTCAATCACAACGTACACATTATTCCAACCACAATTGACACGCAGAAATACCACTGCACAAAAAAGAAGACGGATGAGCGGGTGTGCATCGGATGGAGCGGAAGTGCGGACACTATCCGGTTTTTCAAACTTGCACTACCCGCCCTGGTGAAAGTGCAACAGCGATTTGGCCAAGGGGTCTATTTCAAAATAATTGGTGACAAAAATTATTACTGCGCTGAGTTGCAAACGAAGGCCATCGCCTGGAATGCTGTTGCCGAAGTAAGCGACCTCTGCGAAATTGATATCGGCATTATGCCATTGCTGAACGATGACTGGGCACGAGGCAAGTGCGCACTGAAGGGATTGCAATACATGAGCCTCGGTATTGCCACAGTGATGGCACCTGCGGGAGTGAATAGTGAAATAATTACTGACGGTGTAAACGGATTTCTGACATCAACCGATGATGAATGGGTGGAGAAAATTTCTTTGTTGGTAACAAATGCTTCTTTGAGGAAACAACTGGGAGATAAAGGAAAACAAACGGTGATTGAACACTACTCAGTGCTAGCGAATAAAGAAAAGTGGGTGGCGGCTTTTCGCAGGGATGAGATCATCGAGTCATAGCTTCGTTTGCCATAAGTGCTTCTCTGGCCAGATCATCTAACTTGCCACGGTAGTCCTGCACTTTGAAGTAAGCCTCTAACATGTGTTGCAGGCGTAGTGTATCGGTTGATGTTGTGCGAATGTTGAGGACATCCTGCAACAACAGCGTGGCCTCATGAATGTCTCTGGTATCAATTTTTTCGCAGTCTTTTGAAAAACGCGCATGAGGAACCGCTTTAAGCAGCGGAGCGCCATCGCGCTTGTGGTAGCGGTTGAGTGTGCCGATGAATTCGATGATGGCTTCGTGACGGATTTGGTCTTCTGTTTTCATGATAATGAATTTTAGGTTTGTTTTTTTTTGACTGTTGTAAATGTAAGGGGCAGTACCCATGTACGGGCGCAAATCATCCATTTACTCCGTGGGCCAGCAACTACACGTAACCCGCAGCGAATGGCGCTGGAAACACAACCCGCTACAAAGGTTGGTGAACCGCGTGGCCAAAAAAACGGGACACCGTTTTACTACCTACAACGTGCTGGGCCGCGGTGGGTGGATAGTGAAGAGGGAGGAGTAGGGTATAAACTCCTAACCAATCCATTCATTTTCAAAAAGTCGCAACCAGAAATAGCAATTGAGAATAAGACCAATCGAGATCGCAAGTATTAGTTTGCCTTGTTTGAATCGTGATTCTGTATTAATGAGAAAGAAGCAAAGCAGAAATAGTATTCCACCAACAATTGAGTAATGAAAAAATGCCTTAACATGAAGGTAGCTACCCATGAACAGGCTGAATGGCAAGTAAGACATGAGCACAATTGCAAATTGCTTGAACTTCAGCCGTGAAAGCTCTTGCAGAAAAAAGTAGAGTAGCGGAACACAAAAGATAAATCGGTTCAATGAGAACAAAGAACCACCGCGGGTAAAAAGAATGAATATTCCTGTAACGGCCAGATAGGTGAGAGAAAACAGAACCATCTGTTTTTCTTTGCCCTCGCCTCCAAAGCCATGCTTCAATCTTGAAATAATAAAACCAACAGATACAAGAGAAATCCATAGCGCTATCGAATCAAGGGCAACAACTGAAAAAGATGACCAAGAAGAAAGAGGTAAAAAGGGAAATCTGAATTCATTCCCCCAATCTCGCTGTGCATCAAAAAAAGCAAACCACTCTCCAGTATCCAGAGAATGGATAAAAAAAACGGTCCCTAAACCAATCAATACCGATGCCACCAAGACAGGAATTCGTTTAATGGCATTTGACTCCTTATTATGTGTGAAAAATTCTGCAGCAATAATTGCAGGTATGAGGATGAATGCGGTTGGTCGAACTAATGAAGCGGCAAAGAGTCCAAAGCATTCTAACCAAAGAAGCCTTTTGTATTTTCCCACAATGACTAAAGTAAGAGACAAAAAAAACAGTGATTCAGTATATGGAATAAAGAAAAATAGCGATGATGGTAGTAAAATCATCAATAAGAGAATATCAGATCGAAATGGATGAAGAACTCTAACCAAGCAGAGCAAACTGATAAAATAACAGAGTATGTTGAAGAAAGAAATTCCTAAAGAAGAGAATTGCAACACTCTCCAAACGAATGGTAAGGCAGGAAAGAAGGCTACTCTGAAATCATGATAACCGTTATCTCGAATATGCCTATAATGAGCTGCATCAAAATAGTTGTCAAGTAAACTAACTAAGGAAGTCAAAGATTGGTTTGATAGTAGAAATGCGATTACCGCAGACAAAAAGATCAAAGTGAACCCGAGAAAGACTGTTTTGGCGGCTGAAAGCATTTTCAGTTTGTCAGAAATTTCTTTCGAATCATCAACCGTCCATTTGAGGCATACACCTCGATGTAAACTCCTTGATTTATTGGTGTTGAATTTTCCACACGTTGACCCAAGAGCGTGTACAATCCTTTACATTGAAATTCTGAGGCATGCGGATCCAATTCATTTATTGCTACAGAAAAACAATCCAAATAATCCAAATCAAGAGGATATTCTTGAGTGATTGTAGTTGAAGGAAGTTGGACTAGGTAAAGGTCAAACAAACCTGATTCGCTATAGCTGGTTGAGTTACCCAGCAAGAACAAACTACCATCATCTCCTAAAAGTAAATTGAGTCCATTCTCCAGAAAGACACCCCCGAAAGTGGGGCCCATTTGCCACACCCCATTAAGACCACGCCTTTGAATAAGAAACCCAGTTTCACCGGCCCCCCACTCATCTGTGGTTCCACCGGAAAAATATCCATCCTCAAAACCGATTACTGTGCTTGGACTTAAAAGCCCGTTCACTGATTCGAAATGACTCCACACAAGTGCATAGTCTTCGGTGTATTTGTTGAGATAAAAATTATCTTTATTGATAAGACCATCTCTCCAAATTCCTGTTATTACATAATTGGTATCAGAAATCAACACATCTTTAAGCAATGTTTCATAGTCTGATTCGACATTGTTTTCCCATATTATAGAACCATCGATATTCAACTTGGTCAGTTTAGCATGAGAACCATCATTAATTATCTCATTCCCCCCGCACACCACCCTCCCATCTTCCGTCACCTCCACATCCACAAACTCGTCCTCCCCTAATCCACCATAAACCCATTCATCAACCATGTTTCCAAAGGCATCAATATGAAAAAGCCAGCCATCGCTGCTGCCTGCTCCCTGGCTATAGGTTTTGCCGCAAAGCAGAAAACCGCTTGTGGGGTGTGCAATTATTTTGTAGACAAAATCCCAGTCGGTGCCGCCATAAGTGTGCTGCCATATTATTTCACCATTAGCATCCACGCGATAGACTAGCGCATCGTAAGCACCGTTTCCAAAACTGTTGGTGTAACCACATATATAAAAGGTACCGAACGCATCTTCCACTATGGAGTAGCCCCACTCCACTTCCACTCCACCAAGATTTTTGCTCCAAACACAATTGAGGTCATCATCAAGGCGCAGTAAATAGAAATCAGTATTGTTCAGTTGGTCGCTGCCTGTGGTACCAATCACTATGTAACCATAGTCGCTGCATTCAATAATCTGCCGACCTTCTTCATAGTAAGGGCCACCGTAAGTGCGCACTATGGCCTCATCTTGTGCAATTACCCCACTCGGAGACGCGGAGACGTAGAGAATCAATATAAACAAACGAAAAAAATATCGAATAACGAACTTCGAATATCGAATATCGAAGGAATGACCCGAATACTGAAATGATTTCATTGTAACTTGTTTTTTCTGGCTTTTGCCGTTTGAAGGCTCTTCACAAAAATCCTAATAAGTTCGGTACACTCATTTAACAAGATTGTGGTTCTTTCAATTGACAGGTATTGCTTCTTTGAAAGAATACGGAGGCAATTCCGGGATTCACGAAGTTCTTTCAAGCAAATCTTCATTTTGTGAATGAAGTCATCAATGGACTCAGCCGCCTGTGCCTCTGCATAATTAAGCGCTGGGGAAGTACCTGATCGGAGCAGTTGGCCACCCAAATGGTTTGCGCCCTTAGCACTGGGCAGTTCTTCGACATAGTCAATGATCAATGCTGCAAAGTCAATCAACCTTTCATCAAGATCGTACTTCTTCGAAGTGATTTCTGACACTTCGATATTCGATATTCGATATTCGTTATTCGACATTAGATATTCTTCAGAATTCATTTATCGCCTGCCTCAATTTACAAAGTCGTTCCAGCATTCCCTCCAGCAATTCGAGTCGCAGCATATTCGCTCCATCGCTTTTAGCAACTGATGGGTTCGGATGTGTTTCAATAAAAAGTCCATCGGCACCGGCAGCTATTGCACATCGCGCCATAGTTTCAATCAGCTCTGGTTGCCCTCCTGTTACACCGCTGGGTTGGTTGGGTTGCTGCAATGAATGTGTGCAATCCATTATTACAGGTGCAAATTTTTTCATGGCAACAATTCCGCGGAAGTCCACCACCAAATCCTGATAGCCGAAAGTGGTTCCGCGTTCCGTAAGCCACACATTGTTGTTCCCGTTTTCTTTCACTTTGTTTACTGCAAACTGCATGGCTTCGGGCGACAGAAATTGTCCCTTCTTAATGTTTACATGTTTGCCTGTCAAGGCGGCTGCTTCCAGCAAATCTGTCTGGCGGCATAGAAATGCCGGTATCTGCAACACATCTACATACTGCGCAGCTAGTGTTGCTTCCTGCGCAGAGTGAACATCGGTCGTGACCGGAATTTTCAACTCGCTGCGAACTCTTGCAAGAAGTTCCAATGCCTTTAAATCACCAATCCCTGTAAACGAATCGCCACGTGAGCGATTGGCTTTGCGGTATGATGCTTTGAAGATGTAAGGAATCTGCAAACGGTCAGTTATGGCTTTCACCTTTTGTGCAACATCAAAAACCAGCTCTTCACTTTCCACCACGCAAGGGCCTGCAATGAGGAAGAAGTTTCCGCAAGAAAGGTGTTGTATTTGGGGTAGGTTATTAATCATGTTTTGTAGAGTTCCCAAAATGCTGAATGATAGTTACAAATCCGCTCGCGCCTCTGCTGTGCTTTGATAAGATGCCAGGGAAATTCTCTGTCCCGATGCGCATGTAAAAATTCCTGTTGGTTTTGAATTGATAATCCCACCCAATCCGGAAACCACCATAACCCCCCGTTGCAATACGAAAGGTGAAGTAATGATGGGGGCTGGGCACCACAGTAAATGCTCCATATACCATTGGCAGCGCAACAAGGTTGGGCTGTATTTCCATTCCGAATTCCCCGAAGTTGCGCCTGCCGATTTTTCCAAGCACACGCACATTGTATGCAGCAGGTAAACCGGTGATGAAGTTGCCGCGCTTCACAGTGTATTCAATGGTATCTTCCAGTTGCGGCAGGCCAAGTGTATCGGTGGTGAGTTCAAACAGATCATCCACTTCAAATCCTGTCCACACGGTAGAAGAATCAAATTGAAAACGCTCGAAGTTCGGATTCCATTGAATGAAACCAGCGTTGCGAACGCCAAGTGTAATCATCCCGAGGTTCACAGAGAAATCCAATGCGGCACCTTGGCCGTCACCCACAGCAAAACCTGCTTGAGATGTATCGCTTCTCCAATACTCGCCCTGGTATAAAAGACTCAAGGTGTCGCCCAATGGAGAAGTATAGAACTCCCCGTCATTGATAAGAAGGCGATCAAAACTTTGACCATTGACATAAGAAAGCGTGACTTCGCTCATCGTTCTTTTATCAAACATCCCCACCCCGAATTTCTGGAAAGCCTGTGTCTGGAAAAAAGACCCTACAGCAGCAGTTCTTCCCCGAAACATTTCATTTCCCTGAAAGATGAGGTCGAAAGCATTGTGAGTGAAAAGCAATTGTGCATCGTAGTTACTCGATGCCTTAAAGTGCATACCAATGTGTGATTTGCCAAAGAGACTATCGGCAAAACTGTAGATGGAAAGACCGCCCACGGCAGAAGCACCGGCACCATTTCGAAAGTCCAGCCTCTGGCTGATGTTATCTATATGCGTAGCTGAAATGTTTCCGCCAAAAGCCAGTTTGTCGAGGAAGGCAAGATCCAGATGCCGCGATTGCAGCATCACACTTGCATCCATCCTTATCATGATAGATGATGCCTGCCACCCGGTATCCGGATCAAGAAGCCAAAGGGAAGGCGTTTGCGAATTGGCCTTTGCGAAGATGAAAACAAGAAGTGCGAGTGCGGAAAGTTTTTTCATATTCAATCAATACTCACCTTCGTTTCTGCTTCAGCACGAACCGAGAAGTCCATGAAATAATGTTCGTAAAGCTTGGCGAATTCTTCAAAAGAATTGGTGTTTAAAACTACTTTAAGAGCAATGCGATGTTGCGTGTCAAAATCATCCAGCATGTCTTGCGAAACTTCAACTTCAATCGGTGTGGTTTGTTCAATCACCTCACCAGCCACAGCGGTCTCAACGGCTGCGGCAATGGTTTGCTCATCAATCAAAACATGGGTTTGGTTTCCGGCCAGATCAATCACGCTTGCATCCAACCGTGCGCTGAAAGGAAATCCATTGGTGACGGTGATGAAGAGTTTTCCATCGGCAGTCAGTTCAACATCGGATGTTATTTCAAGCGTATCGCGAAGGGTCATTTCTTCCAGCCCGACACACAGGGGAATATCCAAACGCATCACTGCACTTAATGCCTGGGCGGTGTAGATGAAATCATTTCCATCAGTGACATCGCCAAGCGGATTCACGATCACATCACCTGTGATCACCAACTCATCAGGAAGATTTTCGAGGAAGAAATCAATGTTTGAGTTTGAATTGTCAATCTCAATTTCGTTAAACGTAGGCTCTACTGATGAAGCATCGGCATGACTTATCGAGTTGTCCGATGCTCTTGTCACATTTATGGATTGCAACAATTCGATATTGTTTAGCAACACGTAATCTCCTGTCGAATTGTTTACAGAACGAATCAATCCAAAATCAATCTGTGCATCGGAACCCACGTAATTCTGCACAGCAAAATCGAGCGACACCTGGTCAAGATTCAACGCTCCTTCTGGAAAGGAAATATCTCCAGCAAAGTCCACCACTTCGTTCAATTCATATTCATGTTGTCCAAAGTAACCGCGCGCATAAGCAACTTTCGGATCCACAAAATGAATTTCGATAATCACTTCATCACCACTGGAAACAATTGCAGGCTGAGGTACATCAGGATCAACCTTTACCTCCAGCTCTGAATAAATTTTGTTGCTCTGAGTGCCTGTTTCGCCCGTGAGGTCAATGTGATATCCAGTAAGATCAATGACACCGCTTTCTTCATAAGGAACAAACTGGTTGCCGGGAAGGGTGTGCACATCAATGGTGGTAGGCACACCGTTTAGAGTAACACCTGGCAAATAATAAATGCATTGAAGATGTCCGTTCACGTAGCTCTTGAAATTGTATTCGAGCCATCCGCTTTTTGCAATCACTTCTTTGAGCTCCACATCGTTTACTGCAAGTGTCGTGTTTTCATTTTGGCTTATCAACTGTTGGCCGGGTGGTAACGAAATGTTGTTGCCAATAGGCGGCACTTCAAATATTTTCTGGATCAATGTGTCGGGTATTGCCACTAGTGAGTCAAGGTTGAAGTCGGTAAGGTTTTCTTCCAGCAACAAATGCCACAATCCGTTTTCATCGGCACTCAACAAGGAATCGGGAACCAGGTCGGAAAGCGTTATGCGCCCGTGTGCAACAGGCATGGCCACGTCCACCGACCAGGTGGTAGGTTGATCACGCTTGCAGGATGCCAGTGCGATTGAGGTCAGCAGTAAGATGATTTTTGATTTCACAGTGTGTGCGAAAATAGACTCACCCCGAAGCACCGGGGCAAAGGCTTCTGTAAAAGCGGATACTTATTTATGCATGAGGTTGTTTGAGAATCATGCAAACAATTGAAGAGGTGTACAAGCGAACATTCGAGCATTAGCTTGGAAGTTGATTGCCCTTTCCGCAGGATGCCCACGGGACAGTGCGAGTTGGCATTTGAGGGCCTCGACCTACAGATTAGAAATTAATTTGTGGCCACGATTCTAATCGGGATGACCGACAGATTGAAATCTTCCCGATCAATATCGGGATGAGCTACGGGGTCAGTTTAAATGAAAAAGATTCAGCCAAAGGTCTGAATCTTTTTTGATGTCGGGGTGGCAGGATTCGAACCTACGACCTTCCCGATCGGGACGCGATACCGTCAGGTATTCATTGGGTCAATGAATTTCTCTTTCAGATAGATGCTGCTTTTGTAAGACTTGAGTTGAAGTTCGAAAGCCACAGCCTCTTGCCTTGTCGCAAATTCTTTTGTAAAAACTACTATGAATGGTCTTTTGCTTTTGGTGGAAAGGCTTCGACCTTCATTGTGTCTTTTCAAACGATCGTTAAGATTCGCACTATGTCCTACATAATAGGACCGATCCTTTTCCGATTGAATGATGTAAGTGATGAACATTGGATATGTGAGCGCCCGATTCCAATCGTATAACCTACCGACTAGATATGTGTTACTCTGCCCCGATCCCGAATCTAATCGGGATGACCGAAGGATTGAAATCTGTTGCTCTGAGGACCTGATCCCGATTCTAATCGGGATGACCGAAGGATTGAAATCTGTTGCTCTGTGGCCCCGACAGGATTCGAACCTGTGACCGACAGATTAGAAATCTGTTGCTCTATCCAACTGAGCTACGGGGTCAGTTTAAATGAAAAAGATTCAGCCAAAGGTCTGAATCTTTTTTGATGTCGGGGTGGCAGGATTCGAACCTACGACCTCCTGCTCCCAAAGCAGGCGCGATACCGGGCTACGCTACACCCCGAAAATTATTTCCTCCTGTTCACTTGCAATACCGGGCGGAGTCTATCCCGATTTTACTTCGGGGCTACACCCCGAAAATATTTTTAACCGTTGCGGAGAGGGGGGGATTCGAACCCCCGGTAAAGGTTACCCCCTACGACAGTTTAGCAAACTGTTGGTTTCAGCCACTCACCCACCTCTCCGGTTGCTGAAATTTTTTGGGTCGGCAAATGTAACCTGTTCTCATTCCCATTGCAGAAGGATTTTTTTTAGGATTTATCTCACCACCCACTCATCACAGAACAACCATGAAGGCTCGCCTGCAGCATCGTGCCAGGCGGGACACGGTCCATTGTTGACAGCTACCATTTTGAGGAAGCGCGCTTCAACGGTTTCAAAAGACGCTGAGTAAGGCATGATGGCTTGTTCAGTATGCCTCTCTTCAATTGGTGCGTTCACCATTGCAATTGATGTCCAGGTCTTGCCATCATCACTCACAAAAAACTCAACTTTAGAAGGACGAAAAATCCATGCGTTGCCGTAATGATACCAATTGGTGGAAACTGACGAAATGGGTTGCTGCAATCCAAAATCAATCACAGCCTCCATGTCTCTTCCCTGCAATGCCTGCCAGTTTCCGTCACGAAAATTCAACGAGCCGAGTCTTCCATCCACCAAAGCGAAGTTGCCCCCACCAGTATAGTTTGGGCTAGGCTCATAAGACAATTTCAAATTTTTAGCCGCACCTGCATGTGCCCAAAATTGTGCATTCACAATTTCTTCTTCATGCAATTTTCCATTCCATTCAGGCGTAATTTTTACTTCGCTCAAACCCACCATATCGAAAGGTGTTTCGTATTTCATGGCTTTACTCCACGGGTGCGGAATTTCCATGTCATTCTGGATTACCTCAGGAAATGGCAACAAGCGTGTTTGATAAGTAAAACTCAAACCGGGAATTTCAGATTTGAGTTCGAGCCTGATTTTTTGATCGTCTGTCACATGGGCGTTGATCTCAACCGGAACCGAAGGGAAACCATAATTCACTTTCATTGCATCGAGAATTTCATAGTGCGTTTCGATGCGAGAATAAAATTCATGGTAGTCTCTTTTTTCGGGGTAGCTCCACAACACTTCGCTTAACGCAAGCATTCTCGGAAAAATTTTTCCATCCACTTTTTCCTGTGGGGCATGTTCAGTCCACATATTGCACTCGGCCCCCATGATGTAAGCGGCAGAATGCATATCAAGTCCCGCAGGTATCGGGTCGAACAAATACACTTTTTCCAGATCAATGGATTGCAGTCCGTAGTCGAAATAACAATGGCTTGTAGGAGACATCACTACCTGGTGTTTTGCTGTCACTGCATGCACGCCACCTTCCATTCCGCGCCAACTTTGAATGGCAGCACTCGAGGGAATTCCACCTTCAAGAATTTCATCCCAGCCAATAATTTTTTTTCCTTTTGTTTCAAGAAATTTTGCAATTCGTTCAATGAAATAAGTCTGTAATTCTGCTTCTGATGCTAAGGATTCATCTTTCATCCGTTGCTGGCATTTGTCACATTGCTGCCAACGGTAATGGGGAGCTTCATCACCACCTATGTGGATATAAGTGGAAGGAAAGAGTTCGCAGACTTCAGCGAGCACATCTTCCAGGAATCGAAAAGTTTCATCGTTGCCCGCGCAATAAATGTCTTTAAACACTCCCCATTCATTTTCAACTTTAATTTTTTCGCCCGTGCAACTGAGCGAAGGATAGGATGCAATGGCGGCAGAGGAATGCCCCGGCAATTCTATTTCAGGAATCACAGTGATGTGCCTTGCTTTTGCATAAGCAACGATCCCTCTAATGTCTTCTTTGGAATAAAATCCACCGTAGCGGGTTCCGTCCTTTTCAGTGCGCCACGCCCCCACTTCGGTGAGCAGTGGGTATTTATCAATCTGGATTCGCCAGCCCTGATCTTCGGTAAGGTGCCAGTGCAGCACATTCATTTTATAGAACGCAAGAAGATCAATGTATCGCTTAACAAAATCAACAGACATAAAATGACGGCAGCAATCCAGCAACATTCCGCGATGACTGAATCGAGGTTCATCGCGTATCTGCATGCACTCCATATTGAGTGGCAACTGCAACTTCTGTTTTTCCGTAGCTCGAGGAAACAATTGACGCAGCGTTTGTGTAGCTTGAAAAACTCCATGCGGTTCGTTGGCATTGATGACCACTGCCCGCGGATTGATAATTAGCTGGTAGTCTTCTCCCGCATCGCGAAGGGTGTTGGTGTCCCTGTTTCTTAGTGGACTCTGGCTAACAATTTGTTTTGACTTTTCATGATCCATATCGGCACCGCAACTGAAAATTATCATGTTTTGGGCAGGCATGGTCGCACCATCCGTTGGTTCGCATTTATAGCTTTCTGAGGTGGCTGTGTTGAGCCATTCCACAAAAAGACTGACTTCGTTTGCACAATATTCACTATAAAAAATCCGTGTGTCTTTGTTAAATGAAAAAGAGCCTTCCATAGTTGCCCAGCTTGTGGGAAATGGAATGAGTGCAGGTTTGACCTGTGACAGCGCAGCCAGCTGCGTGGCGATATTCAGTGCAATGATTGAAATTAAAATTCGCATAAGTGATTATTGAAATTCTTGTTTTATTGCGTCCACCGGATTTTCATCCTGAAGTGGAAGGAAGGTTGTGAACGCACCTAGATAGGAATAATTGGCCTGTGGCAATCGAACGGTGTAAACCGAACACACGTAGTAGTTCTTCCTCACTACAAATTTTTCTATCCATTGTGAGGCATACTGCACGGCCTCGCCTGTTGCAATTCCGATTAAGGGGCTGCCCGAAATTTCAGGTAGTTCCCTTTTTATTTGATCCTCCACCATCAACTTAAAGGCTTCCTTGTCCGGGTTAGTGATGCACGCGATAACCAGGAAGATGAGTAGGAGAATGAGTGAGAATTTTAGAATTGCACGAATCATTTTTTAGAAATAAAAAAGGTAAGAAGGACAAAAGGCAAAAGTCAAAAAGTAAATCCCGATATCTATCGGGAGAGAAAGGCTAATATCTCCATCTACTTTCTTTGATTTATGATTTCAAAAGTAGCCACCGCCATAAGTGCAGCAGTTTCAGTTCGCAATCTTGCATTGCCCAAGCTGGCGGATTGGAAACCATTTTTTACAGCAAGTTCGATTTCCTTTTTTGAAAAGTCGCCTTCCGGACCTATACAGACGAGCACATTGTTGCCAGAGACAATTGATGATTTCAATAGAGGCCGTGTGTAATTGGGGTTGCAGTGGGCAATAGACTTCATTCCGGTAAAATCTTCGTTGATGAAATCTTCGAACTTTTTTGCACCTGAAATTTCAGGGAGAAAAAAACGGGTACTCTGCTTCATCGCTGATATCGCAATTCGTTCGAGGCGATCCAACTTTACCAGTATTTTTTCTGAATGTTCACATTGAAGTAAAGTGATCTTTCCTACCCCGATTTCTACTGCTTTCTCGACAAACCATTCTAGTCGTTCGCGGTTTTTTGTTGGGGCAACGGCAAGATGAAGATTGAATGGAGTTGGAGGATAAGCTTCCACACTTTCAATCCGGGCCAGGCAATCTCTTCCATTGATTTGCAGTGTGCCGTGGAAAAGATTTCCTCTTCCATCGGTTATGTGAATGGATTCTCCTATCCTAATGCGAAGAACTTTTACAGCATGTTTTGCTTCATCGACATCGAGAAGAATACTGTCGCCAACGGAAAGTTTGTTTTTAAAGAACAATTGCATCGCGCGGCAAAGGAGGGAAAATTTTCTTCCAAACAAAAACCCGCCACGAAATTTTTCATGACGGGTTTTGTAAAAAGCGAGATTTTAGTTTTTGAATTTAAGAAAGTCAGGTTCCAAATACCGAGAGGAATACTAGCAAGTCCGATGTGTTTGTTACACCATCATTGGTGAGGTCAGTATCACAACTCACATTGCATCCCATTTCTGAAAGCAGAATAAGAAGATCAGATGTGTTTACGGCTCCATCATCAGTGTAGTCGCCTGGCTCGGGTGGGTAGGTGCAAGTGCCTGCATCAATGCTTGCCCAGTTTTCAAAGTTCTCGGCTGTGGGGTCGGTGCATCCAAGGATAAGAGCACCATTGGTGGTGAAGAAACTGTAGAGCTGCGTGGAAGTCCCGGTAAGAGTCCCAATACCGGTAACGGGGCTAAGTTGCCACTGCATCTCACCAACAGTTGGTGTTAGTATGATGGTGAAATAGCTGGGGTAAAGGCAAACATTTACTGTCTGTCCTTCTAACAACTGAGCGCTGGCTGTTACCTGCTCCTGAGTGTAATTGTCAATGAAGTAGTAGAGCATGGCTTCTGCTATTCCATCACCATCATTGGTCGAACTGAGTGTGATGCTTGGAAATGCGCATGAGCCATCATCGGTGATAGCAGTAGCATCGTAGTTGCAGGCCAGTGGATCGGTGCAGCCAGGACTAGATCCTCCACTTAAACACACATCATAAGTGATTCCGCTACCAACGCCTGATGCAATGGTATTCCCATCAGGATCTAATAAGTACCATTCAGTGTTATCCGTGATATCCCACACCTGCAACCCTAAATAACAACCACTGGGAACGCATAAGTATAATTCAGTCTCACCATATGCTTCATAAACACATTCGCCCGCCACATAGAAGCCGTTCTCATATAAATAGAAACAGATTTCTTCGTAGTCCTCATCAGGATCGTTGAAAGTAACCTGGAAATGCGCACCTGGTCCATTGCAACATGGGTCGCCAAATACACAAGAATCATCATTGCAAGTGGCATCAGGATCGTAGTTGCATGCGTAGGCGTCATTGCAGCCATAAGTGTTACCGCCCCCAATAGTTAAACTCACAGGATCGGGGATGTCACTGCCTGTGGCAACAATATTTCCATCTACCCGAATGGTGTAGGTGAAACTGTATGGAGGTCCATAATCATAAAAAGAAATTTCCCAAACGCCAGGTGGAATAACATGTTGGTGAATGGTATGGCCACCATCTACCCAGCTAGATCCATAACCCGCGTTGCTATAAGAACATGGGCTGTTGATTGTATAACCCACGTCTATTTTGCCATTTATGCCATCGCATATCTCTATGGTTACAAATGAATTCGCCTGATCATAGTTACAAAAAAATTGTTCTCCGTTAAAGCTCAGGCAGGCTTCAGGCAGGTAGTTGACAGCATTGGGATCGGTACACCCACCATATCCGCCAACCGAAAAACTATATGAATCCCCACCGCCATAATGATAAAACTGGGAAGTGCCATTTGTATCCACCCCTCTTACATTGATGATATAGTAATCATCCGGATCGTTGGCGCCATTAAAAGTGTAGCAACCATCTGGCAAGGACAATTCGAAGGCATAAAACGTGGAATTGTTGTACGAAGTGATGATGTTTTGGTAAATGATGAAGTCGCTTTCATTGCGAACTTCAACTGTCATCCCCAGCGAATGATAACACAGGAAGTGGACAAGGCCTTGATCGCATTGAGCAATGGATGAATTGCCAAAAGCAATAGCCCCGGCAACAATGAGTAGAAGTTTTTTCATTTGGTTTTGTAGTGTTTTTGGTTAATGCGACAAATGTCCGCTAAAATGGCTTAGGCAAACACCCCCATTTTTGGGGATGGTCGAGTTTTACAACTAGTAGAACAGAGTTGCCCTAAATCACGAAACCACAATGGAAGTTAAACAAGGCCTTCCTTCAGGGTTTTGGCAACGGCCTCGGTCATGGTTTGAACATGAAGCTTCACATAAATGTTTTTGATGTGAGAGCGCACCGTTTCGTAACCAATGTCCAACCGGTCGGCAATCATCTTATAGGATAGTCCGTCCACCAATAAACAGAGCACGTCTTTTTCGCGTGGGGAAAGTTTGTAGTCTGCTTTTTCCGGAAGCTGGTCATGCTGGAAATGTTGCATCACCTTGCGGGCAACAGAGGGCGACATGGGGGCACCACCGTCTTTCACTTCCATAAGTGCTTCGATAAGTTTTTCTGGTGGAGTGCTTTTCAGTAAATACCCAACCGCACCTTTTCGAAGGGATTGAAACACGCGGTCGCTGTCATCGAAAACAGTGAGCATGATAATGGGCAAATCGTGAAACGCAACATGAACTTCGCCCACTGCTTCTATTCCGTTTTTCGCAGGCATGTCAATATCCATCAAGACTACATCGGGTTTTAAAACCGAAACAAGTTCAACTGCATTGCTGGCATCCTCAAACGCTCCGCATAATTTGAAACGGCTATCAGCCACCAACATAAGCGAAAGTGAATCGCGGATGTGGCGATTATCATCAAAGAGCATTACTCCAATTGGCATGGGGGCAAAGGTTGAAAGAATGTTGGGTTGGATGGAATCCCCATTTAGGGGGAAGGATTCGGGAGGATCAAATTAAGAGGAAGTGGGAGGCGAAAGGAGTTTGGGGAAGAATTGTTTAATAGGGAGAAGAGTTGCACAATCATCAGAAGGAAAGCACGTGAAAGATGGCACCTGCCGCGAAGCCCTGCGCTTGATGTAATTCGGCATCACCCTTACCGCAAATCTTTGAAAACAGAAAAATAAATTAACCATGAAAACATTTCTCATACCCGCCCTTCACATCAACTCATCACCGTGGTGTGGTAAAATCTGAAAACCCTTCATGGTTAAACATGGAGGGTTTTCGTTTTTCAACCTTTCCTATTTCGGTGTGCGTGTTAGTTCTGCTTAAGGTCAATAAAGCTGCGTATATCGAAACTTCGTGGAACTGCAACTATTTCCGCGCTACTCTTGTAAGAGTTACCATCTCAGCTTAAACGTTTCATCTTACCATTTTATCATGAAAAGCATACTAATCAGTTGTGCATTCCTGCTTATAGCAGTAAACATTTACGCCCAACCTGCCATCTTTTACCACGACAGCAAATACGGATACGCTGATGAATCCGGCACGCCCATCAGCGCAGTTCTTTATGATGCAGGCTCTGAATTTTCAGAAGATCGTGCGCTCGTGGTGCTCAACGGCAAATGTGGGTTCATCAACACAGCAGGTAAGGAAATCATTCCATTGATGTACGATGATGCCGGGCAGTTTTCCGATGGACTTGCGCGGGTATGCATCAATGGGAAACATGGCTACATCAACAAAAAAGGAAAAGAAGTGATTGCACTGCAATACGACCTCGCAGATGATTTTCATGACGGGATTGCCTGGGCGAAACAAGGTGAGGATTATCTCTACATCAGCAAAGAAGATGATGTAATATTTCCTCCCAGGGTTGAACATTTTGGTGAGTTCGGCAGTGGTCTTGCGGCAGTGGAGGTAAACGGGAAATGGGGATTTATTGATGATTACGGCAAGATGGCCATTTCACCGCAGTTTGATGCAGCAGGAAAATTCAGTTGTGGTCAATGCATCATCCAGCTAGGGGAACAACGTTTGGTGATTGATACATCAGGCAAAGTGCTGCGCCCTATCCAGGATCCACTGAGTTCTTGCGAATTAGAAAAAGTCCGCTAAGTCAATCCGATCCGACAATCCGGGTTCTGAAACAGGACCGGCCTTAACATGGCACCTGCAAAATCCTGTTTTGCACCATCTATTAGTCGCTTCCAGGACTAAAAACCCCTTTGACTATTTGCTCTTTGCAAGGGGCGATGGGCATCACTACATCATCACTTCGACCTTTGTTCCATTGCCCAAGTCAGACGTCAAACTGAACCTGGCCCCCATCTCCCCTGCCCTCGCCTTCATGTTCTTCAGCCCGTTGCCTTTTCCCATTCTTTTTTCCACATCGAAACCTTTGCCGTTGTCGCTTATTTTCATGTAAAGCCGCGTGACAACCCTAAGGGTTCGAGACCTGTCGGGAGTTTCACGCGCGAGCACCACTTCAATTGTATTGCAACCGGAGTACTTCAAACTGTTGTAAAGCGATTCTTTAAAAATAAGGAAGAGGTTTTTTCTTTCCGTCATTGAAAGTTTTAGTGAGTTCAGCTTTTCATCCGCTTCGAAAATCAGTTTAATGTTATTGGCTGAAGCAATATCGGCAGCGTGGCTTTTCATGCGCTCCATCACATTGTCGAACGAGTCGTTGGCGGGATTAACGGCCCACACTATGTCGTGCATGTTTTCAATCATCTCGCGGCTGGTGCTGCCTATTTTCTCTAACACGATTTTCCCGGTATCCAAATTGTTTTCATCCAAACTCTTTTTCGCGGTTGCACTGAAATAAGAAATACTCCCCAGCGCGCTGCCTACATCATCGTGCAGGTCGCGCGCTATTTTATTGCGTACTGTTTCGAGTTTCATCTTTTGCAGGTAGCGGTAGCGAAGTATGGCGGCAACAATGGCAGCCACAATCAACATAATCAGCGCAACGAACCACCACCGCATATAGAACGGTGCGCGAATGGAGAAATGAAAAGTAGCCTCGTTGGCATCAGCCACTCCGCTACTGTTGATGGCGCGTACTCTAAAAGTGTATTCACCGAAAGGAAGTTTATTATAGCGCACAAAGTTGAGCGTGCTGTTGTTGTTCCATTGCTCATCCAATCCATCCAGCATATAAGTAAAGGTGCAATTCTCCGCATTGTTGAAACACAATGAGGTGAAATGAAACGTCAGGAAATTTTGTTCAGATGGCAGCACAACATTTTTTGCAAGCAACAATGAATCGGCAAAGGCACTCATCACTTCAAGGTGGGTGATTTTTGTTGAGGGCAATTCATTGTTGCTTATGGTTTGCGATGGATTGAACTGGAGATAGAATCCATTTCCACCGACATAAACCTTTCCTTCGCTATCTGCCAGTATTGCACTGCTGAGACCTGCTGCGGGTATTCCGTCTTTTTCATCGTAGTGTTTCCATTCTTCGTTTGCCGTGTTGTACGAATAAAGCCCGCCACTGGCATTCATCCAAAGCCGCCCCTCACCATCTTGGGTAAGAGATTTTATGGAGAGTGGTGAGTTTTTTATCGGAGAGAACCATAACGAGTCCTTTTGAGATTCGAAAAGCAACAGCCCACTCCCTTGTGTAGCCACCCAATAGGTTCCGGTACTTTTTTCAATCATTGCGGTGGCATCGGGCGAGATACCGGGCTGTAAAAAACTTTCGGTTTGAATGGTGAAGGGTATAATGCTATCCACCGGTGGTGTCCACGGATTGGTGGGCCAGGTGCGGTCGAAGTGCTCGTGAGACTTGTACCTGGAAACACCGGCCACCGAGCCTACAATCCAAAGCACCGAGTCGGAATCAACCAGGAAATTCTTCACGAGGTTTTCAACTTTTTCACCCGCCTTCACAAATCCCATGGCCCATTCATTCGCTTCCATGTCCGCGAGCACGGTGCCGTGGCCATAAGGATTCGGTACAAGATATTCCTTGTTACCGATGTAAAAAGAGGTCATGGCGTTAATTCTTGTGGAGAGCCATCTGTTCCCGAACATCAATGGCTCTCTGCTAAATGGCCTGATAAACTGGTCGTTTCCGGTATCATACAATTCCATTCCGCGTTGTGTACCCACCCACAACTTTCCATTGCCGGTGAGGTGCATGGCATGAGCCTCCTGCGGACCATCTGCAAATGGTGGAGCAGGAAATACGGTTGAGTGCTGGTTATAATAAAGACCTGCGTTAGTGGATATCCACAACCTGTCATTGAACAACAACAAGTCGTTTACCGTTGATTTCTGGTCGGCAACCCAATTGACCGCAAACAGCGAGTTGAAGGGATTGTACACATGAAGACCCGCATCAGTGCCCACCCAGGTGCGGCCGTGTTTATCGGTTATCATGCTGTGAATGCGGTTACCATTGAGCCGCGAGATGTCTTGTTCACCCAGTTTCAGTGGTGCACTGGCAAGGGTTTCAGTGTTGAATTTCCATATCGTCCCGCTTTTCATACCGAGCCACAACTCGCGGTTGCCTGCCTCGGTGATGGCATAAATTTCTTCGCTTTTGTATGCAGGAGTATGGAGGTGCATAAAATCTATACTACTGAGCCGGTGCTTGTCTTCGTTATAGTTATGCAGGTAGTGATCCCATGCACCACCCCAAACTTCCCCTTCCGAATCCCGAAACAAATCATTAAATATCTGGCCAATGCCATCCGCGATTTGCTGATCGAATGTATTACTCACAAGTTTTTGGTTAACCACGAGGGCGAAGCTGGTTGAGATTCCGGCTACAATCATGTTGCTGCCACTTGGCTCCAGGTCGTAGTAGGCTCGTTGCCGCTGCTGTTGCACCAGGTGAAACCGGTCGCGGTTTTCGTTGCTGACGAGCAGTCCGTTCCCTGTGGCTACATACAACAAACCATCATTTCCAATGCACAAACTATTGACAAGACTTATGAATACGCGCAACGAATCGTTGTAGAGTTTGGGGACGAAAACTTCGCCCGAGTTCCTGTTAAGGTGGCAGATACCACCGTCTCTGGTTGCTATCCATAAGTTCGTTTCTTCATCTTCAATCACATCGGTTATCACGTTGCCGGAGAGAGAAAATCTTTCACCACTTCCCTTTTTGTAATGAAAAAACTCTTCACCATCAAACCGGTTGAGTCCTTCGTTGGTTCCTATCCACAGGAAACCATGCGAGTCGAAATAGAGGCATCGGATATTGTTATCAGAAAGACCATCGGCCACACCATAATGCCGGAAGTTCACCACATCGCTTTGTGCTGCGGCAAAAGTTGAAAAGAGCAGAATGAAGCAAATGATGTTGGTGATTCGCACGAGGTGAAAATAACAAGGTCAACTTCCTCGCTGACTCTTTAAAAGCCTGTTCAATATTTCATCCTGAAAATTCCATTGCAATTAAAACCCAATGAGCAAATGATGAAAAAAGATGTGCATTCAACATTTGCACTGAATATTGACGGCACCACTTTCCTCCTTACCCCTAGGTTTGTTGCTAAGATGAAAACAGGAGAAATTATTTCGCTTTACAAAAGAGCATGGTTTGGGAAGTGTGAACTAAAAAGCCTGAATCACACTTTTGTAAGTGCTTTACTTTTTCTCTTATGCAACATTGGATTGGCTCAGGGCTTCACCAACGTTAGCGCTGACTTCGGACTGGATTATCCGTTTGGCGATGTGAACTATGGAGGCGGTGTCAGTTTTGCCGACTTCAACCAGGATGGATGGGATGATCTCACGTTTACATCGGGACCAGGCTCACCCATGCACTTCCACCAAAACACCGGCAGTGGCTTTATAGAACTCGAACCAATGGTGGACAACACCACCGAAACCAAACAACCGATATGGGTGGATTATGATAACGATGGCGACATGGATTTGTGGATTTCATCTTACCAACTCAACCGACTGTATAGAAACGATGGCGATATGCAAATGGTGGATGTAACTACCACCTGCGGATTCGATGATCCAACGGTTCCATCCTTCAATGGTTCGTGGCTGGATTATGACAGAGATGGTTTTCTTGATTTGGTAACTGCTCACCGGCTTTATCATCTTGTGGGTGATCTCACACTCTATCATAACATGGGTGATGGCACTTTTGAAGATGCTACCGATGATGCAGGATTGGGTGGTGGAGTTGGCAACAGTGTGCTGGCCATTGCCACACTGGATTTCAACAACGATGGATGGGAAGACATATTTGTAGGGCAGGACTATCAGGCCGGTTGCCTCCTGTTTAAAAACATGGGTGACGGAACATTCGACAATATATCCGTGACGAGCAACGCCAACATTATGAACAACACCATGACGGCCACCGTTGGCGATTACAACAACGATGGTTTCATGGATATTTTCATTACCGATACAGGAGGCGATGGCTGCAGCCTGCTGCAAAACCAGGGAGATGAAACGTTTCTGGATGTGGCAAACCCAATGGGGGTAATACTCTACCACTTTACATGGGGCGCATCATTTTTCGATGCAGATAACGACATGGACCTGGACCTCCATGTAGATGAACGCAGCGGTGCACCATTCGCCAGCCGCATGTTCGAAAATATGGACGCAGGCGAGAGCTTCATAGTTTCAAATGATGCGTGGGGAATGGGCAATGATGATGATGAAAGTATTGGCAACGCGGTGGGCGATTACAACAATGATGGCTATCCGGAACTTGTAAAAAACAATACCGATGGAACGCCTAACTCGTTTTGGCGGAACGATTTTTCCGATAATAACTACATCAGCATTGACCTGGAGGGTGTTTTTTCAAACCGCAAAGCCATTGGCGCGGTGATTCAGGTAACGGCAGGAGGAATTGTGCAAATGAGAAGGGTGGGTTGTGGCGAAGGTTTCTGTTCGCAACATTCCTACACACAATTTTTCGGACTGGGGGCCAACGAAGTGGTGAATGAAATAACCGTGAAATGGCCGAGCGGGATGACAACAACCGCTACCGACATTTCATCCAACCAACGTATAACCATAAATGAAATGTTCGGATGTGGGTATTACGGATGCACCGATACGGAAGCTTGCAACTACGACTCCGATGCAGAATACGATGATGGCTCCTGCGAGTACCCCGAAGAATTGTTGGACTGCGATGGATATTGCCTCAACGACCAGGACAACGATGAAGTGTGTGACGAAAATGAAATAGCAGGCTGCACCGATGATGCGGCTTGCAATTTTGATCCCGGAGCAACCGAAAGCGACAACTCATGCATCTATGCCGAAATGTTTTATGACTGCAATAACGAATGTTTATTGGATACCGATGGCGATGGAATATGCAATGAACTGGAAGTGGCCGGTTGTACAGATAGCGAAGCATGCAACTACAATTCCGCAGCAACTGATGAGGATGGCAGTTGTGAATTGGTGCCGGCTTATGCCATAACAGGCGAGGTAAATCCAGCATCGCTCTCACTTGAATCTTACACTTACAATACAACACCAGGAAGCACTTATTTATGGGTGGTGGAGGGAGGAACAATTATTTCGGGGCAGGCATCATCAGCCATTGAAGTAATGTGGAACGATGAAGGTGCCGGAGCAGTAAGTGTTACAGAAACAAGTTCGACCGGATGTGTGGGTCCCCTCGTTTCTCTCGAAATAGATATTGCAACTACGGTTGATGAAGTCGCAGTTGAGTTCATTCACATCTATCCCAACCCGGCCAGCGATATCCTGTTTATCGAAACGAAAGCTGATGCCGGCACTTTGTTCATGGAACTCTACAACTCCATAGGACAATTAGTGCATCACCAGAGATTGAATCAAACCATTACCGTCATAGATGTAACACGCTATTCTTGCGGATACTATCAGGCTGCAATCAGATCTGAAAATGGATTGATGAACCTCACTGTGATATTCGACTAGATGACTTCTCAACATACTAAAAGAACTTAATCAGCTATGCTTTAGCCATAGCAGATGCGTGGCTCCGGGTTATGCCAAATTGCTTCTAACTATCTCCTATACATCATGAAGAATAAAATTTTACTCTTGGGATTTGTTGCTTTTGCAACAATGTGTACCGCACAATTTGATGAAGGTCTTGCCACCACACTTCAGGAAATTCTTATTGACCGGGTGCAGAATGGAGGCAACAACGGAGTGTCCGCCTGCGTGATAATGCCCAATGGCGATATGTGGACAGGGCAAGCCGGTGACGGGTTGGGAACAGACATTACCGACACCACCGTGTTTCATGCAGCGAGTGTAACAAAAACAAATATGGCAACACTTTTCCTGCTGCTGGCCGAAGATGGATTAGTGAACCTAGATGCACCGTGGACGCAATACATCACCCTCAATTCTTCCTTCAATGAAAACATTACTTTGCGGCAACTGTTGAGTAACATCAGCGGCATTGCCGACTACCTGGAAATTGCAGGAGTGGGCGATCTTGTGCTGGAGGATCCCAATCATTTTTTCACTTCTGAAGAATTGATAGAAGACATTGTGAGTGAAGTTCCGGATTTTGCACCCGGCACCGATTTTCATTATTCAAGCAGCAATTTTGTGCTGGCAGGAATGATTGCCGAGGCCATTACAGGAAACCCCGTTCAAGATGAATTTCGAACACGAATATGGGAGCCTCTTGCACTTCAACATACTTACTACGGTGGCTATGATGATTACACCGAACCACGAGCCGGTGTGTGGTGGAATTTCGGTGATGGGCTAATGAACTACAACCTGATTTCAGAAACCTCTATGCTCAGTTTTGGTTACGGTTGTTCCAACATTGTGAGTACCCCTCACGACATGGCCATTTTTATTCATGCCCTGCTCACCGGTCAAATCCTGTCTCCCTCATCGCTCAACGAGATGATGGTTTTCAGCCCGGAAAGTTTCGATGACTGGAGTGCCGGATATGGTATGGGTCTGCATCACGCTATTGGCACTGGTACCTATCAGGTGCTGGGTCACGATGGATATTACACCAACATGTCGTCCGTGTTTCATTCCATGAATCATGATTTCACTGTGGCCACCATGACCAATACTCAAACCACCTGGTATGGCATTTTCAATCCTGTTTATGATGCAGTGCTGGAGTTTCTTGAAACAGGAATTTCATCGCCCGTTTCCGATGAAGGGCTGTATGTTTTTCCGAATCCTGCCAGCACTCAACTTTTCATCAGTGCAGCAACGAGTGGAGTTTACCAACTAAAAATGCTGGATTGCACCGGAAAAGTGGCAATGGAAGTTGATGCGTTGAATGATAAAGATGCTGTGCTCGATGTGAGCCAACTGGCAACCGGTATTTATTCCGTTGTTCTTTTTTGGAATGATGATGTAATGAAGAAAACAATTTGTATTGCTGACTGAAGCCGCTATTCTCAGTTCAGAACTAATAAGCTATCAGCAATTCTTGCCATCATACCATAGTTCAGCATGATAGTCTGAATTCTCTGCACAGAAGATGCGGAGGCTAAGGTCGTATAATGTGTGTTCGCTGATGAAGTGCATTGGAAATTAGGAGGGGCGAAGTTTATCTATGCTCGATTGCTGTGCGCTTGCTTATCCGTTCTGTCAGTTCCGAAAGATCAAAGTACTTTCCATATCGCGCCACTACTTCTTCCCAGTTTGCATGGCAGCGCCTTTCCACCTTTTTCAGGTTGCGGTAAATATCTATTTCATAGCTACCATTTGTGCCTCCACATACCATAATGGAATACCCGTTGCAATGCAGCCAACCCAGAAAAGTCATCGCTCTTTGTTTTTATGGAGCGAAGGTAAAGGGGTGGTGTTGTAATGGATTTACAATGGGGGGCATTGAAGGCTGGAGACTTTGAAATGGAGCGCACTGGATTGGAAACTCGCGCCAGTGGGGAATTGCTTTCGTTCTTTGACATGTAAGAGATTTGTTCCGCTCGTGGATGTGGGCGGAAAGAACTACGTTCTGTTGTGAATTGCTTTCGTTCTTTGACATGTAAGAGATTTGTTCCGCTGTAAAAGATATTGAAATAGTAGCAATTCCAGTTGTGAATTGCTTTCGTTCTTTGACATGTAAGAGATTTGTTCCGCTATTTGCTTCCGTGTTCGGAGCCCAGAATCCGTTGTGAATTGCTTTCGTTCTTTGACATGTAAGAGATTTGTTCCGCTCCGGTGCAGTATTCCCCGCAGGGTCATACGGTTGTGAATTGCTTTCGTTCTTTGACATGTAAGAGATTTGTTCCGCTTGAAAGAGAAAAAGTAACGCCATCCCATAAGTTGTGAATTGCTTTCGTTCTTTGACATGTAAGAGATTTGTTCCGCTTGGGTTCTTCCATGCGAAAAAACGCTGGTAGTTGTGAATTGCTTTCGTTCTTTGACATGTAAGAGATTTGTTCCGCTAAAACCCAAATAACCCAGTGGGTTTTTTCAGTTGTGAATTGCTTTCGTTCTTTGACATGTAAGAGATTTGTTCCGCTCCAAAGTAGTAGGCCACAATACCCAGCACAGTTGTGAATTGCTTTCGTTCTTTGACATGTAAGAGATTTGTTCCGCTGATACGCTTGTGCCTACAATCCTGGACATAGTTGTGAATTGCTTTCGTTCTTTGACATGTAAGAGATTTGTTCCGCTATCGGGCGAAATCTGGAGCGAGGCCAATGGGTTGTGAATTGCTTTCGTTCTTTGACATGTAAGAGATTTGTTCCGCTGCTCTGAAACTATTTCATCCACCGTGAGCGGTTGTGAATTGCTTTCGTTCTTTGACATGTAAGAGATTTGTTCCGCTTTGGTTTTGCAAAGAAGGCGGCACTATTTTGTTGTGAATTGCTTTCGTTCTTTGACATGTAAGAGATTTGTTCCGCTGAACGAAATCGGCATCAGAGGCCGCCGATAGTTGTGAATTGCTTTCGTTCTTTGACATGTAAGAGATTTGTTCCGCTTCATTTTCCAAAGTAGGAAGCACTAACATAGTTGTGAATTGCTTTCGTTCTTTGACATGTAAGAGATTTGTTCCGCTGTTTTGGAATAATTGTATAGTAGCGCCACCGTTGTGAATTGCTTTCGTTCTTTGACATGTAAGAGATTTGTTCCGCTCACCGTGCGGCCACATGTGATGTACTCATAGTTGTGAATTGCTTTCGTTCTTTGACATGTAAGAGATTTGTTCCGCTCGCACCAACTCATCTATGAATTCGTCTGCTGTTGTGAATTGCTTTCGTTCTTTGACATGTAAGAGATTTGTTCCGCTCTGCGGCGGCTCTTTAGACGTGTCGGTGCCGTTGTGAATTGCTTTCGTTCTTTGACATGTAAGAGATTTGTTCCGCTTTCTTCGCTGATATTCTAAAAGCGTTGGGTGTTGTGAATTGCTTTCGTTCTTTGACATGTAAGAGATTTGTTCCGCTCTTGGATCCGTAGGGCTTGGTAGTTGTGAATTGCTTTCGTTCTTTGACATGTAAGAGATTTGTTCCGCTTGCGCATTGTTCCCAAAAGATGGCGGGTTCGTTGTGAATTGCTTTCGTTCTTTGACATGTAAGAGATTTGTTCCGCTAGGGCTATTTTTTCTTTGCCGCTTACGGCCGTTGTGAATTGCTTTCGTTCTTTGACATGTAAGAGATTTGTTCCGCTGGTAGGGGCAAAAAGGTATCAGATGTTCACGGTGCAGTTTTTCCTGAACAATTACCATTTGAATTAATAAACGCTTTTTCTGAGAAAGAGGCATTGATTTATGACCCTTTTATTGGAAGCGGAACAACTGGTTTAGTTGCAAGTAAATTAGGTAGAAATTATATTGGAAGTGAATTAACGGAAGAATATTGTAAGATAGCAGAAACTCGTATTAAGGAGTGCGGTGGGCTTTTTTTTAATTCTTTTCAAATGGAATTGTCAAACGAAGCAGGAACGTAGCAGCTTGCTTATAACGGTTCTCGGCTTGGCGAGCTTGGCGAAGAAGCGGATTTTGAAAATTATATTTTCACAAACCAATAAACGCAATTAGAAAAAGTTTTGCGGCTAACTGAAAAGCCAAATGAGTAAGAAAATAATTTAATTCCAAAAAAATGACAACAAAAAAATCAATTTTAATCCTTGTAGTATTTGCTTGTGGACTATTTATGCAGTCATGCACAATTGCTAAAATTAGTGGAAAAGGAGCAGTTCCTGTTTTACTTAATCAACCATCTGAACAGATGGAATTAGTTGAACACATAACCATTAAAAAAAATAGCAACTTTGACTGGACATCTTCATTTGATGTCTCAGAAGTAATTTCAAAAAAGGTTGCAGAAAAACAACCAGATGCTGTCATCAATACAACGGTAACAATTAAGACAGGTATTGACAATTTTTTCATAAATCTATTTACATTAGGTCTTGCAAAATCACGCAAAATAGTAATTGACGCAGACCTGATGAAAGAGAAAAAGTAACACCATCCCATAAGTTGTGAATTGCTTTCGTTCTTTGACATGTAAGAGATTTGTTCCGCTGATCGGTCTAAGTTTTGTCAACTCGAAACCGTTGTGAATTGCTTTCGTTCTTTGACATGTAAGAGATTTGTTCCGCTGGAAATAATTTTAACCTTCGACTTCAACGTGTTGTGAATTGCTTTCGTTCTTTGACATGTAAGAGATTTGTTCCGCTGTTGTGAATATCCATCGGGCAAATACATAGGTTGTGAATTGCTTTCGTTCTTTGACATGTAAGAGATTTGTTCCGCTCCTTTGCCTTTGACCCCTTGACGTATCCCGGTTGTGAATTGCTTTCGTTCTTTGACATGTAAGAGATTTGTTCCGCTTGCAGACACCTTTGTACACGATGTGTTTACGTTGTGAATTGCTTTCGTTCTTTGACATGTAAGAGATTTGTTCCGCTGCTACAGGACGGCAGGTTTTCACCTGACCAGTTGTGAATTGCTTTCGTTCTTTGACATGTAAGAGATTTGTTCCGCTTGTCGACGACACGGTAAATCAAGACCCGACGTTGTGAATTGCTTTCGTTCTTTGACATGTAAGAGATTTGTTCCGCTTGCCTATAGAATTTCAAGATATTTGCCACAGTTGTGAATTGCTTTCGTTCTTTGACATGTAAGAGATTTGTTCCGCTCGGGTTCTGGGAGTACAGCGGGGGCCTGTGGTTGTGAATTGCTTTCGTTCTTTGACATGTAAGAGATTTGTTCCGCTGCAATTGCCCCGAGTTGTCCGGGGTCAATAGTTGTGAATTGCTTTCGTTCTTTGACATGTAAGAGATTTGTTCCGCTGCAGCGTTAACTCAATATCGTCGAGGTTATGTTGTGAATTGCTTTCGTTCTTTGACATGTAAGAGATTTGTTCCGCTTCTGACAATTAAAGCCGGAACATTTCTGTTGTTGTGAATTGCTTTCGTTCTTTGACATGTAAGAGATTTGTTCCGCTTCAATTCGATATTTTTACTTACACTCATATGTTGTGAATTGCTTTCGTTCTTTGACATGTAAGAGATTTGTTCCGCTATGGTTCAGCCGGGCATGCAATGTTGGCTTGTTGTGAATTGCTTTCGTTCTTTGACATGTAAGAGATTTGTTCCGCTTCTTTGCAATCACGAACATTACACCTTGTAGTTGTGAATTGCTTTCGTTCTTTGACATGTAAGAGATTTGTTCCGCTTATGTTGCTGACTGTGAACGAGCCACAGTAGTTGTGAATTGCTTTCGTTCTTTGACATGTAAGAGATTTGTTCCGCTTGGGTTGAAATTGTCTTCGTCCTTTGTAGCGTTGTGAATTGCTTTCGTTCTTTGACATGTAAGAGATTTGTTCCGCTAAATTCACTGGGATTGAGTTAGGCTGCCCTGTTGTGAATTGCTTTCGTTCTTTGACATGTAAGAGATTTGTTCCGCTTAATAGCTTCGTCATTAGCCGCTGCCTGCGGTTGTGAATTGCTTTCGTTCTTTGACATGTAAGAGATTTGTTCCGCTCTTGAATTATTGGATGCTCCTCAATGCGTTGGTTGTGAATTGCTTTCGTTCTTTGACATGTAAGAGATTTGTTCCGCTTTAAGCAAGGCAGGGGTGCTGTTATTGCTTGTTGTGAATTGCTTTCGTTCTTTGACATGTAAGAGATTTGTTCCGCTAGACTTTTTAGGAACTAATGAGGAGCACCGGTTGTGAATTGCTTTCGTTCTTTGACATGTAAGAGATTTGTTCCGCTTTCTGACACATACGAAATGTGTCGCACCATGTTGTGAATTGCTTTCGTTCTTTGACATGTAAGAGATTTGTTCCGCTTGGGATGGGCTTCGGAAGTCAGCACTCCTCGTTGTGAATTGCTTTCGTTCTTTGACATGTAAGAGATTTGTTCCGCTAATAGCTCCGTTTGCAATAGCTCTTTTGTTGTTGTGAATTGCTTTCGTTCTTTGACATGTAAGAGATTTGTTCCGCTACCGAGGATGTTTACTTGCCATAATCATTTGTTGTGAATTGCTTTCGTTCTTTGACATGTAAGAGATTTGTTCCGCTAGTTAATTTCACCGTTAAAAAGCTTCGGCAGTTGTGAATTGCTTTCGTTCTTTGACATGTAAGAGATTTGTTCCGCTACTCAGCTTGCCTGCGAATCGGCGCCGACTGTTGTGAATTGCTTTCGTTCTTTGACATGTAAGAGATTTGTTCCGCTGGTGATGGGTGTTTTCTGCCGCATCCTACCGTTGTGAATTGCTTTCGTTCTTTGACATGTAAGAGATTTGTTCCGCTATTCGCAAAACAATTTATGAGCTAGAGTTTGTTGTGAATTGCTTTCGTTCTTTGACATGTAAGAGATTTGTTCCGCTTCTGTAACGGTTGACATCACAGATAACGGAGTTGTGAATTGCTTTCGTTCTTTGACATGTAAGAGATTTGTTCCGCTGGTCAGGGTGGAGCCGGTGGAGCTTCTGTTGTTGTGAATTGCTTTCGTTCTTTGACATGTAAGAGATTTGTTCCGCTTTACCGCATTTGAGGGAGCGGTGGCTTTGGGTTGTGAATTGCTTTCGTTCTTTGACATGTAAGAGATTTGTTCCGCTTCAAAGCTCCTGTTTTCACCGTGCCCCCGTGTTGTGAATTGCTTTCGTTCTTTGACATGTAAGAGATTTGTTCCGCTGCCAATTACTTGGGCAATGGAGGCGTATGTGTTGTGAATTGCTTTCGTTCTTTGACATGTAAGAGATTTGTTCCGCTGAACATCTGGTTAACTCGTGTTCGGCTCGAGTTGTGAATTGCTTTCGTTCTTTGACATGTAAGAGATTTGTTCCGCTCATGGGTTTTGTGGCATAAGACCCAATCCTGTTGTGAATTGCTTTCGTTCTTTGACATGTAAGAGATTTGTTCCGCTCCATGTACCCGCCGGTATCCAGCCATAAAAGTTGTGAATTGCTTTCGTTCTTTGACATGTAAGAGATTTGTTCCGCTTGAATATTTGTTTTCAAACTATGCGCGATGGTTGTGAATTGCTTTCGTTCTTTGACATGTAAGAGATTTGTTCCGCTCCCTCCATTTCCAAGAGCAACTCTATTATGGTTGTGAATTGCTTTCGTTCTTTGACATGTAAGAGATTTGTTCCGCTAAATTGCGTTCAACCCGGTTATCAGTTCAGGTTGTGAATTGCTTTCGTTCTTTGACATGTAAGAGATTTGTTCCGCTATACCCCGAAAAAAACTCAGGCGGGACAAGCCTTTCAGCAGAAATGCTGATAACAAAAAACCGACTCTGTGGATATTGGTTCCACATAAATGAGTCGGTTTTTTTGTTTCTAAACTCACCCGGGGAAGTCGCCCCGAATGGCAGTTATCCCTGGATTCACCCCTTCGAATGCGCTCAGGGTGACAGTAGTAACATTAAACGAGAGAGAGAGAGAGATAGATTATTGAGGCGGCACCCATAGCCTTTCGATAAAGTCTAAACAAGCTCAAGTCGAAGGGTGATTTTGTCGGCTCTTGAGACTAAAACAACTCTAACTGTTGTGGTGTATCCGGCCTTACTGATTCATTCCTTCCGTAGAATAATTCTATGTCTCCAAACTGCTTGTCGGTAATGCACATGATACCAACGTGTCCTTTATCCGGCAACTGGTTTTTCACCCTCTTGATGTGTACTTCCGAATTTTCGCGGCTATTGCAATGGCGCAGGTAGATGGAGAACTGAAACATAGTGAAGCCGTCTTGAATGATGTCTTTGCGAAAACGTGCCGCTGCCTTTCGTTCCTTTTTTGTTTCAGTCGGCAAATCGAAGAGTACAAGAACCCACATGATGCGGTATTGGCTTAAGCGGTCTGCCTGTATTCCAATACTATCTGAGCGGGGCATATCGCAAGGCTATTCAAGTTGAGGATAAAGCAATGTTCGGCTTTCACCCTTGAAACATCGTGCCAGACTGGCGGTGGTGCGCTGGGTGGCAATCATCAGCGGACTTTTTTCACCATCAATCTGCACATCCATTGCCGGGATTTGCAACAACTCTTTTTTCAATGCTGGTGTAAGTTCGCTGTAATCAATATCTGAATCCACAATCTGGCACACCGCAATATCCACAAACGGCCTGTACGGTTCCATCACATCATCGGCCAGGCAATAAGGGTTGTACTTGTTGCGATGGTGAATACCCAGCGCGGGCAACATGCCACTGCCGCAAACGCTGCGCGCCACCACTGCGCGAAGTATGGCGTAGCCATAGTTCAGCACATTGTTGGGACCATCTTCATAACGGCCTCTCTTAAATCCTAACTCAGGGTCGAACAATCTTCTCCAGTAAATGGCTGCGGCTTGTCCTTCATTGTTTGCCGGATCACCGCTCCTCACCAGTTTGGCCAGCGCCAGCATGTCGTCATGCGGTTGCTCATAACGTTTCAACACATTGGCCTGATTCGTAATTTTCTGCTCAATGGTTTGTTGCCACAGATTCTTCTTTAGTGGCAGGCTTGCTTCTATCTGTGCTGCATATATCTCCGCCATTTCACTATGACCCTGATAGTTGAGGAACATGCCTGCGGGCATGTGGCGGCTATCGGTACACACCACCGCCACATTGTTTTCGAGCAATGACGAAAGCAAGGCCTGCCCTATTTGCACTTGTGGATTGTCGAGTATTACGATGCCAATATCTTCAATGGGCACTGTTTTGCTTTCTTGTCCGCTCTCTTCGGGATAGGCAACGTGTAGTTGTGCGTCTTTACGCGAAAGACGGGCTGCACTTCCGAAGTAGAGGGTGCGTTTAATCATTCTAGAAAAGCCATTTTATTTGACCATCTGGGTTTACTGAGAAGTGTTTGTCTTCAATAGCGAAATCAAAGTAATCTTTTGAATAACGTAATCTATGCCAAGGCTTCCCGTTATTCAAAGTACCGAATTCAAAAAAGTCTTCGGTAAATCCATTCTTACCGCGCTGACCAAATGGCACCTCTTTACCGTTTTCATCAATCTTGAAAATGCTTTGCTCTGGAAAGGCCTTTGTAAGCTCCTTATCATCTCTTCCTTCCATATGAAAATCAATTGTTATTCGAGCGTTCGCAAATTTTTTAATCTTATATAAGCGGCTATGGAGCTCTTCAGAATTAGTCTGTTGTATTTCTTTCAATTCATCAATGCTCTCTTTAAAAAAGATAACTTTTGTTCCCTTTCTAAGAAATGCATAAGGTGAATCTTTGGTTCCATCTTCCCTAATTAAGTCCAAGCCTGTCTTTTTGTCCTTCCGAAATATTCCAAGATTGGAGTCATTGCTTTCTCCTGATTTTTTCTTCGCTGCAATTTCCGCGAGATTATAAATAGCAAATTCCCTTTCTATCAATTCCATTCCATCTTTCTTTACAACATCACCTTTCTTGTTTCGTTTTACGCTTTGAAACAAAGCACAGATATAGTTCACAGCAGACTTTGCCCAATAGTCATTTTTGTATTCCTTACTTGACAAATAGGTTTGGCGCTTAACGGCAAGTGGATTGGTTACATCATCGGCAAAGCATCTAATATGCCTGATTTTGTTTATTTGATTTCCATGTCTGTCCACCATCCATAAGCCGCCATCGTCATTCAATGTTTTATCAAGAGTTCGACCATTAAGTTGGGCTACCATTCGTTTCTTTAGGGTGGGGTCAACAATGCTATCAATGGTCAGGTCCTTATTGACCTCCTTCCTTACAACAAACCTAAAACCTTCGTTCTTTTCACTGTAAATGAAATTGCCTACATCGTCCTTCATTGGCCTGCCTTCCTCATCCCACTTAGCAGGTCTTATTTTTCCATAGAAAGTATCCATGAACAATTGCCCCCGAATAACATCCCCCTTTGCCCACTTCTCAATGCGTTCTCCATTCGCATCAAGTTTTACACTTCCATCCTGATTCTTGACCAATACCACCTTGCCGCGTTTTCTGACCCTTCTGCTGGCAGGTACAAGTGTCTGGTCACGCGCTATATTGTTGATGAGTATCTGACTGTCCAGTTTATCTATCGCATCATTTATTCGTGGAAGATTGCATTGGTATAACAACTCATTCAGTTGTGATTGAAACGAATTAATTTCTGATTGAATTCTTCCACTTTCAGAACCACTATCTGCCAGCAATTTTCTTCGCTCATCTATCTCATACCATACTTTCAATATGAGTTCCCTTTTTGCCGCAACAGGAATAACCGATAGCACTATTGCATCCTTCGCATGATGACTGTGTTTACTTCTGTCCTTCGCTTCATCAAGCGATTGCACTCCAAATATTTTCCTGAACACAGCAGTATTTGTCCCCTTCTGAACCTCGACCTTGTTGAACACAGTCTTTAGATAGTGCGAAGCATACTTGGAGATAATTTGTGTATCCACCAATTGACTGTTCTTAAAGCCAGTTTTTATCTCTTCCATTTTGAAACGACTGAGTTTCCCCTTCCAGTAGTCCAACTCAAATTGCCATAGGTGCTTCTGTCGAATTGCTTTGTCCTTATCTTCTTTCATTGTTGCACGCTTAGACTTCGCTTTCCAAAATTCAATGTGCATTTCAAGGTCTTTCACTTTCTTCTCCCATGCTTCAAGTCTTGGTTTGATGGCGGTGCCATCAACAGTGTCGTGGTTATAGTTCGGAAGGTCAAAGGGTATTTGGTTCTTCTTCACTCTGCGGTTAAAGTCTGCATAACAAACCGTGAGGTTTTCTAGACTATTGTCAAATGATTTACTTCGTGGCAACGTATGCTCAAAGTCGATGGTGCCCTGCTGAAAGAGTTGATGAATGCCAATTATCTTGCCTGTATACATACAAACATATTTCTGCTCCTCCCAAAGTCTATACTTTTTCAATGTATCGTCACCTGCCGATTTCAGTTTGAAGTAAAGATGCTTATTGAGGTTCTCAAATTTGTTCTCAGTGAATACTTCATACTCTTCTTCATTTCCCTTTTTACCCTTCTTGCTTTTGGTCTCGATGGTATTTTCAATAAAGACCTTGTTCTTCTCAAAACCAAACTTAGCAACATCACCTTGTAGCATGTCATACCACAGCCTGAATTTGTCAATGTCCTCATTGCTGTTTGCATCTGCAACGCTGCCATTCTCTTTTACCAATTCGCCAATGGCATCAGCAAATTCTTGGTTCTCTTTTGCTCTGATAGTTTGATAAGTTTCAATAGCCCAACGTTTGTTGGCATCGTTCAGTTCACGAGCAAGCTCTACTACAACTCTTGTTTGTTCATCTATTTGGTCAGTTACGATAAGATAGTTTACGAGCTTGCGCACTTCATAAAGTGCCCGCATCGCCATTGGATTTTTGAATGCACCTGTCTTTGGACTTCCTAGCAAAAGCAGTTCCCTGCCATGTTCTTTGTAATACTTCCACTTTGCAGGCGTATATATTTCAACTTGCGAAGGATGATAGAGCTTTTTGACTTGTTCGCTTGTCAAATCAAATTTGTCAATGAGAAACACTTTCATCGCATCCAACAAGTGTGGCATTTTTTTGAAGTGCCGTTTTGCATCGTTGAAAAAATTCTGATACTGCACAGTGACGAAATCAATAATTTCATTGTGCTCATCCGCAGACATTCTATTCCATGAAGCAGCTCCAAATGATTCGCGAGACTCATGCAGTATTTGTTTCTTATCCTCTGCATCCAGCACATATTCAAAACTGCTTTCAGCAGACTTTTCATTGAATGGCTTTGCTTTGAATTGCGCAATCAGGTTGTTTACAATGCTGAGACGTTTCTTGGTCGTTCGATTTAGGTCAATGACCTCGCTAATGTTTGCAATCAAATCCGCTTCATTCTCTGCCCATCTATCACCGAGCACTTCTGGTACTTTGGCCAGCAACGCAGCTTCGGTGTATATCAATCCCCTTCTTAAAAAGTAGTTGATGTTGTTGATGGCTTTAAGGCTGAGGTTGGCATAATCAACAGGCATTGATTCCCATAGTTTATAATAGCCTTGAGTTTGTTCATCATTTAACCCCAGTTTCTCCTTTGCAAAACTTTTTACAAACTCATCATCATCACATGAGAACGGAACATGCCAGATGTCTTCCATGTTGTAGTAGGTCTTTTTTCCCTGCTGACCTTTCCTTCTTGAATTTGGTGCGTGCGCTATTTGCAAGGTATCCCAATCATCACCAAAAATGTCGCGCAAGCGAGCGGAAACTGGAGAAGCAGCTACGTTGGTTTTTCCATGATAATTTAAGTCCCAATTATCGTGTCCATTCTTTTTCCTTAACCATAGATAAATTTCAACGAAGTCGAAATTGGGCTTCATTCTCTCAATGAACTTCTCGTTGTACAGCTCTCGCCTCAGCTGCAAGTCAAGTTGCGTCCACCGTGCTTCACTATCGCCTTTGGGTTTGAATTGAATGTTGTTTAGCAAACTCCACGCACGGAATTCTTCGAAAGCTGGGTGACTAACGGGACAGCGATATTTAGATGTTTCAAGTGTGCATTTTCCAATGGTTCCTTTTTGTGAACGCAATGGTCGTTGCCAAAATATAGGAGAACGATTGATGGGAAGTTCCACTCCCTTTTTGTTGAAGATGGAACCGAATGAAAGTCCTTGAAATTCAAAGATGGTTTTTACTTCCGCTTGAAGGTCTTTCCTTATGACATAGGTATGCAGGTTGTTTCTGATTCTACCCACCTTTTTTTCAGCGAACATTCTTTCAGCATCGGCAAAAATTTCACCGATGGTTCGCGTACCATCATAATGAAGATTCAGTTCTTCTAACTTCTTATTAAGTTCCCTGTGCTTAGCTCTCTCAGCTCCCACGTCAGTGGTATTCAGGTCAACATCCTCCTTCAGGTTTACTTTTTTGCTGCTTTTGAAAGCACGGTGCTGTGCAATGTGATAAAGCGCGCGACCCAATTTTTGCTTGTTGGTTTCAAGATTGAAATCAAGTTTGATTGTTGCCAATTCGGCCCGCAGTTGGTAAGGACTTTCATAGTCCGGTTTGCCATCCCCATCAAAGTCCAGCTTTATCCAGTTGTTGAACTGCACTGCATTTACAGGATACTTTCTCATATATCCTTCCTCCTTCTTATACCAACGCCATTGGTTTAGTTCATCTTCGCTAATTGGACAATAGCCTGCCCTGCGCAACGAATCAAGAGTTTCCCATAATTTGTATTTACGCGCTTGGTATAGCCTTCTTATGCTTCGCTTAGAAGTTCTCTCGGCAGCGAAAGAATACTCACCAGTTTGATTCTCTCCTACACCCTGTTTGAAAGTGACAACGCCCGCCTTTCTGAATTGCTCATCAGGGAATGAAATGTCTCTAATGTTCCAACCGATAGAGTTGCTTCCTAAGTCAAGTGCTAAAGTTTTTTCCATATTGAAATTTGTTTAGTTGAGTTATTCATTTATGTTTGCATCTCGAAAGACAATTCACAATAAGGCTATAAGCCGAAGAATTCTTAGCCCTGCGTACCGTGGGGCTTTTTTCTTTCCCGCCCCCAACGCCAGAATTTTCGTTTCCAAAAAAATCGTGAACACGTTCAGATAAGGCGATGATGTTTTCATTTGGTAATCAAGTCAGCGACAAAAGAAAGCTAGTCCGTTGTAACCTATTTACAAAGTTGCTATAACTTTTTTGATGTCTTCGTTTTGCTCATGAGCATGGTGTAACTAGAATGTTCAGGGTTCACTTCACACCCGCAATACTAATGCACTTTTCCCCACACCTATATATATAGGTGTCTGTCTCCCGACTTCGGGTTACCCCTCCTTTCACCATCCCTTTGAAAACTTCCATCTGTTTCTCACATTCTTTACCCGCCTCGCCTAGCTTTTAGCCCGCCTGCACACCAAAATCTCTTGTCCGCAAGTGCCTATATAACAGTTACAGTAACTATCGGTTGGATTTCTTATTGCGGTAGGTGAATCGTAACCCCCCGCTGAACCCCATCTTGTTTCACCACAAATTGCACATACCCTTCACGTTTGTTTCCATTTATCGGGGAGCAGGGTTTCCAGTTTGGAGTATTTGGTGTCGTTTATTTTTTGGAGCACA
>Ga0163151_10000227_pt1 | contig 99615 bp, 88 predicted proteins | sample OliLakLV19MP5IB2_FD_145596 | JGI IMG/M metagenome (GOLD analysis project Ga0163151, IMG submission 145596) | Freshwater microbial mat bacterial communities from Lake Vanda, McMurdo Dry Valleys, Antarctica - Oligotrophic Lake LV.19.MP5.IB-2 | ecosystem: Environmental > Aquatic > Freshwater >...
AGCGAGTACTTGGTCCATGTGCGTAGTTTCGTCGTGGATCGGTTTCGGATCGTCGTTCTTCTAGAAAACAGGACCGCGGACGCCCGGAGAGAGTGTCGGGCACGTCCGCGGTCCCTCGAGCCGCAATCGGCGATCAGGCCGGCTGCAGCGTCTTCTCACCCGGCTTCCAGTTGCACGGGCACAACTCGTCCGTCTGGAGCGCGTCGAGCGTGCGCACGACTTCTTCCACGTTGCGGCCGACCGACAGGTCGTTGACCGACACCCAGCGGATCACGCCTTCCGGGTCGACGATGAACGTCGCGCGCAGTGCGACGCCCGCCTTCGGATGGAGGATGCCGAGTTCGCTCGCGAACTTCGGGCTGACGTGAACCATCGGGATCTTGAGCCCCTTGAGGTCCTTGTGATCGTTGCGCCACGCGAGGTGGCTGAACTCGTTGTCCGTGCTGCCGCCGATCACGACCGCATCGCGCTCGCCGAACTTCGGCGACGCCTTGTCGAACTCCGCGATCTCGGTCGGGCACACGAAAGTGAAGTCCTTGGGCCAGAAGAACAGCACGAGCCACTTGCCTTTGTTCGTCTGGTTCGTGATCTGCTTGAACTCTTTGCCCTTCTCGAGGCCGACGCAGGCGGTAAAGTCGAACTGAGGCAGCTTGTCTCCGACGGTGAGCATGGTGATCGATCCTTCTCCTCCCGTTCGGGGAGGGCAGCGCTCGTGCGCGTTGGTCTGTGAGTGATGCCGAGGTCCGCTCCCGGTGCCCACGCGGGCACCGGCGGTTCCCGGAGGGGCCCCAGCACATGCACACTGTCGCCTGTTACGGCCCGCGCTGCGAATCGGATGCGCGCATCGGCTCGATCGACGGGCTCGATCGTCGGCGCGAAGTCCGGCCTTCGACGCTTGATCTGCGGCCCGCGCGTGCTTCGATGGCGCGCACCGTGAGCCACGTCGACGTCACCGCGATCACGCTGGCCGAGCTGCGTTACGTCGTGGCTCTCTCCGAGCACCGCCACTTCGGACGAGCGGCGGCCGCCTGCCACATCACGCAGCCCACGCTGTCGGCTGCGCTCAAGAAGGTCGAGACCACGCTGCAGGTGCAACTCTTCGAACGCTCGTCGAAGGGCGTCGCGCCGACGGCGACGGGAGTCGAGGTCGCCGACGCTGCGCGCGCGGTCCTCGACGCCATGGACCGCATCGTCGACCTCGCGGGCCGAGGACGCGAATCGCTTTCGGGCCCGCTGCGTCTGGGCATGATCCCGACTCTCGGCCCCTATCTCCTGCCGCGCATCGCTCCCCTGCTGGCACGTGAATTCCCGAAGCTCGCGCTCGTGTTTCGCGAGCTGCGCACCGTGGATCTCCTGGACGAGATCGCGCGGCACCAACTCGACGCGGGCATCCTGGCCCTGCCACTGCCCACGGCCGGACTCGCGTCCGCGCCTCTCTTCGAGGAACCGTTCCTCCTCGTCACGCCGCCGCAGCATCCGCTGGCGAAGCGCGCGACCGTTTCCGAAGCCGACCTGCGTGGCCAACGCGTCCTGCTCCTCGACGAGGGGCACTGTCTGCGCGACCAAGCGCTCTCGATCTGTCGCGAGGCCGGTGCGCACCCGAGCGACGGCGCGGACTTCCGGGCGACGAGCATCGAAACCCTGCGCCACATGGTGGCCGCCGGGATGGGTGTGACTCTGCTCCCTCGACTGGCGGTCGCTCCGGACGAAGAAAAGCGCTCGCACGTGTCCGTCCGCGCCTTCTCCGGTCGGCCACCCGGTCGCCGAATGGTCCTGGCCTGGCGCCGGACGCATCCCCGCGCGGCCGACCACGAGCGCTTGGCAGCGTTCCTCGTGGCCCACCTCCCGTCGGGCGTCTCCGCTTTGGGAAAAACGAAGACCTGAAAGCGCGGATTCGACGCCGCGCCGTTCGTTACCCCCGGACTTCGATCTCGAGGGCCTGAAGATCGTCGGATTGCCGGGTCCCGAGGGGGGGCGTAACCTTGCCCCACCCCCCGGGCGACCTGGAATCGCGAGCGGCGCGCGCGCCCGCGAAACCGACCGCCCCAGTCCCTGTCCCGTTCGACCGACTACCGCTCCGCTCCACGCCGCCACTGGACCGGTTCCTCCCAAGTGCCATGAAAATCACGATCGCTCTGCTCGCATTCCTTCCCCTCGCCGCCGCTCCGGTTGCCGTCGCCGCGCCCGCCGCGGTTGCGACCATCGAAGCCCCGGCTCTCCGCGCGCGCTTCAACGCCGCCGTCGACGCTCTGCGCGTCAAGGCCGAAGCTCGCAACGCGACGCGCGCCGACTACCAGCGCGTGATCGACGAATACAAGGCCGCCGCCGCCGGGTACGAAGTGCCGGCGCCGATGGTCTTCACGGGTGATCGCCTCCTCGCGCGTATTGGCGACCTCGAAGTGATGGCCCAGTCCAAGATGTACGAGCTCCTCGAGCTCGACATCCTGAAGGACGCGGCGATCGATGCCGAGCTCGAGTACATCCTCACCCGCATCAAGACGGGCGTCGCCGCGAGCCGCCAGCCGAGCCGCACCGACTGGGACGCCGTCATGGCGACCCTGACGGCACGCGCCGAGGCCGCGAAGTCCTGGAACCCGGAGATCGACGCGATCATCGGCCGCCTGCGCGCCGAGATCGACGCGCTCATGATGAAGTCCAAGGCCGGTCCGCTCGTCGAGAAGGACCTCGGCACGGCGGTCGACATCGTCAAGGAAGTCCGCTTGTCGAACGTGGTCGCACGCCTCGAGAAGCGCGGCCTGGAGAAGGTCGCGATCGACTCGGACTTCAAGGACGTTTCGGACGCCGCCAAGCGCGTTCCGCTCCCGACCGCGGAATCGGCCGAGCTCGTCAAGAAGGTCGATGCGAAGCTCGAAGAGCTGAAGGCCGCGATCAAGGGCGGCAGGATCACGCGCGAGCAGTTCGCCAGCTTGCGCGAGATGCTCATGGTCCGCGCGCGCGCGGCGGCTTCGCCGAAGTGACCTGATGGACGGACCCGACTCGGCGAACGCCGAGCGGACCGCCCTCCAACCGCCCGGCCGGTCCTCGGATCGGCCGGGCGGCTTCGTTTCGGAATGGAGAGATCTAGTGAGCACCCGATCGCGCCGGTGGATCCAAACTCCGGGCGGGGTCGCTGCGCGACGTCCCGGGGGGCCACGCCAGCCTCGGGGACCGCGAGGTGCAGCCCCTCGCAGGGACGCCTCCTCAGAGGCACTGCGTCCCCCCGCTGGGACGCTCACCGCCGCGGAACCGCGGCGGTGAGCCCAGAGCGTTCGGTTCGTCGTGGCATGCATCTCGCTCGGGTCAGGCGGGTTTGCCGGGACCTCACAGTCCCCCTACGCTGTACCCGCTGGAGCAACCGCAGACCCTGCGAGCGGGGTCGAAGCTCCGGTCATCCTCATCCCTTTCGAAACTCCGCCAACGCGGTCTCCGTTCGCAAAGAGACCCGTCGCGACCCTGATCTCACACATGAAGTTCACCACCGCCTCCCTGACTCTCTTGGCCGCCTTGGCTGCGTTCCCGGCGCCGAGCGCCGCGCAGTCCCCGGCTCCCGCTACGGCCCCGGCCGAAACCCAAAATCTCCGCGCGCGCCTCAACAACGCGATCGAGGAACTCCAGAAGAAGGCGATCGCCCGTGGGGCGACGCGCGAGGACTACCAGCGCGTCGCTGACCAGATCACGGCGGCCGCGAAGGAGTACGAAACCCTGACGCCCGCCATCCCGAGCCTCCGCGCGCGCGCGGCGGCTCGCATCGAAGACATCGAGACCCGCGCCCGCGCCGGCGCGGTCGAGGCCGTCGAGTTCGACGCGCTGCGCGATCACTTGGTCGACATGGACCTCGAAATCGCGCTCGGCCGTTTGAAGGCCGCCGCCTTGGCCGGCAAGTTCACGCGCGCCGAGTACCAGGGTTTCCTCGGCGCTTGGACGGCTCGCTCGACGACCGCCAAGGCCGGCAACGCCGAGCTCGAGGCGATCACCACGCGTGCGAAGGCTGCTCTCGATTCCATCGAGAAGCGCGCGAAGGACGCCGCGAAGCCGATCACGGAAGCGGACGTGGCTCCGCTCGCTGACCTCACGGCCGAGTACCGCACGACGTTCTGGGTCGCGGTTCTCGAGGAGAAGGCGCTCGGCAAGAAGGCCACGAAGGCCGACTACGACGACGTCACCAGCGCGGTGACCGCCTCGAGCGGCGAAGAAGTCGCCAAGAAGGTGGCTGTGCGCCTCGAAGACCTGCGCAAGGCGGCCGAAGGCGGTCGCATCACGCGCGAGCAGTTCGCCGAGCTCAAGACGATGCTCGTGACGCGCGCGCGCGCCGCGGCCTCGGGCAGGTGAAGTGATCGGAGCCCGCGCGGGACTCGCGCGGGCCCTGTGAGCTGATCCCGCGCGCGAGTCGCGCGGGCCCCATGAGCTGATTCCGCGCGCGAGTCGCGCAGGATGGTGCACCGCCCGCCGGACCTCGCGTAGGTCGGGTGGGCGGTACTTTTGGCGCGGCTTGCCGCGCCAACCACGTAGCAGCGGCCCCGACCTACCGCGCTACCCAGCCGATCCTGAGCCCATCCCACCGCGCGCCGATCTACGGCACGCCGATCTACGGCACGCCGATCTACGGCACGCCGATCTACGGCGCGCCGATCTACGGCGCGACGATCTACGGCGCGACGATCTACGGCGCGACGATCTACGGCGCGACGATCTACGGCGCGACGACTCGGCGCGACGACTCGGCGCGACGACCGCGTGCGACGGAGCCGTGATGCAGCGCAGAGAGGCGCCATGCCGCGAGGAGAAGCGCACACTCGATCGCACTCGCTGGGTTCGTAGGCGCGCCCGCTCGACCTCACGGCCGAGCCGAACGACCGACTACTTGTGCGCGAGCAGCATCGTCATCCGTCGGCCCATGAGCTTGGCGGGCGACTCGACCTTGCTGATGTCACCTAGCGTCGACGCGACCTTGCGCATGACTTCGTAGCCGTGCTCGGGGTGCGCCATCTGGCGACCGCGGAAGATGCACACGACCTGGACCTTGTGACCGTCCTCGAGGAACTTGCGTCCTTGGTCGAGCCGGTAGCTGAGATCGTGCTCGTCGATCGCGGGTCGCACGCGCAGTTCTTTGAGCAGGCTCGCCTTGGCATGCGTGCCGCGCTCCTTCTTCCGCTGCGCGTACTTGAACTTCCCGTAGTCCATGATGCGGCACACGGGCGGCCGCTCGTTGGGCGAGACCTCGACGAGGTCGAGGCCCGCCTCCTCCGCGCGACGCATCGCGTCGAGCGTGGCCACGACGCCGATCTGGGCGCCGGTCTGATCGATGAGCCGAACCTCGGGGATCCGGATCTGGCGGTTGAAGCGATAGTCGGTCTGAGTCACTCAGTCCTGGTCTCTCTGGGAACGAGGAAGTCGTCGAGGGGTCGACGGAAAAAGGGCGAGGTCCGACCGACGGCGGCGCGCGCCGAAAGTCTGGGACTCGCCCCTGGAAGATAGAAGAGCCGGGCCGAACTCGCCACACCGAGCAGGTGCGCGGAACGGGTGCCGGGGATCGGACTCGCGCCTCAAGGCTTCTTCGCGGGCAAGGACGTACGGATGTGAACCTCGACGAGCTGCGCCGGATCCACGATCGAGGGCGCGCCGCACATCAGGTCGGTGGCGGAGGCGGTCTTCGGGAACGCGATCATGTCGCGAATGTTGTCGAGGCCCATCGAGAGCGCCGTGAGGCGGTCGAGGCCGATCGCGAACCCCGCATGCGGCGGAGCGCCGAACGACAGCGCCTCGAGGAGGAAGCCGAACTTGCGCTGCTGTTCCTCGGGGCCGATCCCGAGGATCGTGAAGATGCGCTGCTGCAGGTCCGACTTGTGGATCCGCACGGATCCCGAGCCGAGCTCCCAGCCGTTCATGACGAGGTCGTACGCGCGCGAGTAGAGTTCGCCGAGCTTCGGGCTGTTCGCATCGACGTCCGCGCCGCCGAGATCCCAGTCCGCGGGCGCCGTGAACGGGTGGTGCGCCGAGAACCAGCGCTTGGACTCCGCATCCCATTCGAACATGGGGAACTGCGTGACCCACGTGAACGTCCACGTGCCCGGTTGCGTGAGTTGGAAGCGCTTGCCGAGGTGCGAGCGGATGTCGCCCAACACCTTCCACACTTGATTGCGCGGACCGGCAGCGAAGAGGCACATGTCCCCTTCCGAGGCTCCGATCGCGGCCATGAGCGCGGCCGCGGCTTCGCCTTTGCAGAAGCGTGCGAGCGGACCGACGCCGCCTTCCTTGCCGGCCTTCCACCACGCGAGTCCACCGGCGCCGGCGGACTTCGCGATCTGCGTCAGGCCGTCCTCGACGTCCTTGCGCGACAGTTCGTGCTTCGGCGACACGACGATCGCCTTGACGCGACCGCCGTTCGCGATTGCGTCGCGAAACAGGCCGAACTCGCACGTCGCGGCCCACGGCCCCGCGTCCTGCAAATCGAATCCGAAACGAACGTCGGGCTTGTCGACGCCGTAGCGTTCCATCGCTTCGAGCCAACTCATCCGCGGGAACGGAATCGCGACGTCGACACCCATCGCTTCGCGGAACGTCTCTTTGAGAACCTGCTCCCACGTGCGGAAGATGTCGTCTTCCTCGACGAAAGACATCTCCATGTCGAGCTGCGTGAACTCGGGCTGGCGATCCGCGCGCAGGTCTTCGTCGCGGAAGCAGCGCGCGACTTGGAAGTAGCGGTCGAGCCCCGCGACCATGAGGATCTGCTTGAAGATCTGCGGCGACTGCGGGAGCGCGTAGAACTCGCCCGGGTGCACGCGGCTCGGCACGAGGTAGTCGCGTGCGCCTTCCGGCGTGGCTTTCGTGAGGATCGGTGTCTCGACCTCGACGAAATTCTGCTTCTCGAACGCGCGTCGCATCGCGTTGATGAATCGCGAGCGGTGCACGAGGTTCCCGCGCATCGCGGCGCGGCGCAAGTCGAGATAGCGATACTGGAGCCGCGTCTCGATCGACACCTCCTCTTCGGCATCGATCGGGAAGGGCGGCGTCTTCGAGCGCGACAGGATCTCGAGCCGATCGACGACGAGTTCGATCGCGCCTGTCGGCCGCTCATGGTTCACGTTCGCGGCGTCGCGCGCGATGACTTGGCCCCGCACGGAAATCGTGAACTCCGGGCCGAGCTTCACGGCGTCCGCCAGCTCGGGGCCGAGGACGACTTGAGTGATCCCGTAACGATCCCGGAGATCCACGAAGTAGATGCCGCCGTGGTCGCGACGTGCCGCGACCCAACCGTTCAGGGTCGCGGTGGAACCCACGTGAGCGGCACGCAGGTCGCCACAGGTGTGCGTGCGACGCCAGTCTGTGGTGGATCGGGTGGCGGAGGCGGAGAGGGCGGGGCTCAAGGTACGTGCTGTTTGACTCATCGCCGAGTGGATCGGCAGGAACGGGCTCCCGCCTTGGGCCCTCGGAGTCGAGAGCCGAACCGGGCTGCCGGATCGGATCGACAGGGCCATCGGCGCACGCGGCGCCAACCCCCATCTCAACCGCGCGCAGCGTAGCTCTTCGCTGCGGCCCGGAGAAGCGCGCGGCGGCGGCTCGCCTCGGCGCGCACGATGTCGAAGGGCTCGTCACCGACCGCTCGGCGCTGGTGGAGACGCTCGCGAGCTCGCGCCTCGGCCGCGCGCGCGCGCGGTTCGTCGATGTCCTCCGGACGTTCGGAGGACTGGGTCACGACACGCAGCGTGTCACCGTGGACTTCCGCGAAGCCGCCGGCGCAGAAGAGGACGTGTTCGACGCCGTTCTTCTTGTACCGGACGAGGCCCGTGTCGAGGGCCGCGACCATGGGCGCGTGCCGCGGCAGGACGCCGAGCGATCCATCCAAGCCTTGGAGCCGCACCGAGTCGACGACCTCGTCGAGCATGATGCGATCCGGCGTGATGACGCGCAGTGTGAGCGTCGCCATGGATCAGCCACTCGCGCTTTGCATCTTGCGCGCCTTCTCGACGGCCTTGTCGATCGAGCCGACGTACATGAAGGCACCTTCGGGGAGGTCGTCGTGCTTGCCTTCGATGATCTCCTTGAAGCCACGCACGGTTTCGGAACGCGGGACGAAGACGCCCGGCGTGCCCGTGAACTGCTCGGCCACGAAGAACGGCTGCGAGAAGAAGCGCTGGATGCGGCGCGCGCGGATGACGACGCGCTTGTCGTCGTCGGAGAGTTCCTCGACGCCGAGGATGGCGATGATGTCCTTCAAGTCGGCGTAGCGCTGCAGGATCCGCTGCGCTTCGCGCGCGACCTGGTAGTGCTCTTCGCCGACGACCTGCGGATCGAGCATCCGCGACGTCGACTTCAGCGGATCGACGGCCGGGTAGATGCCGAGCTCGGCGATCGCGCGGTCGAGGATGATCGTCGAGTCCAAGTGCGCGAAGGTCGCGACCGGCGCCGGGTCGGTGATGTCGTCGGCCGGAACGTACACGGCCTGCATCGACGTGACCGAGCCCTTCTTCGTGGACGTGATGCGCTCCTGGAGCGCACCCATCTCGCTGGCCATCGTCGGCTGGTAGCCGACGGCGCTGGGCATGCGACCGAGGAGCGCCGACACTTCCGAGCCCGCCTGCACGAAGCGGAAGATGTTGTCCACGAACAACAGGACGTCCTGCCCTTTCGTGTCGCGGAAGTACTCGGCCATCGTCAGGCCGGAGAGCGCGACGCGCAGGCGCGCGCCCGGCGGCTCGTTCATCTGGCCGAACACGAGCACGGCGTTGTCGATCACGGACGCCGTCTTGCCGTCGGGCGTCTTGTACTGGGCCTCGCTCATCTCGAGCCAGAGGTCGTTGCCCTCGCGCGTGCGCTCGCCGACGCCGCAGAAAACGGAGAAGCCACCCTTCTCGACGGCGGTGATGCGGATCAGCTCTTGGATGAGGACGGTCTTGCCCACGCCGGCGCCGCCGAAGAGGCCGATCTTGCCGCCCTTCGCGAACGGACACAGCAGGTCGACGACCTTGAGGCCCGTCTCGAAGACCTCCGAGATCGCCTCCTGATCCTCGAACCTCGGCGCCGGACGGTGGATCGGCCAAGTTTCGCCGGGCGCGAGCGCGCCCTTCGCGACCGTGTCGAGCGGCACGCCGAGCAAGTTGAAGAGGCGACCCTTCGTCCGTTCGCCTACGGGCACCGAGATCGGCGCACCCGTGTCGATGACGGCCATGCCGCGGCGGAAGCCGTCGGTCGAGGCCATCGCGACGCAGCGCGCGATGTCGTTGCCGAGGTGCTGAGAGATCTCCAGGACGAGATCCTCCCCACCGCCCGGCGTCTTCACGCGCAGCGCGCTGTAGATCGCCGGCAGCTTCCCGGCCGGGAAGCGCACGTCCACGACGGGCCCGAAGATCTGGGCGATCGAGCCGGTGTTTTCCTTCGTCAGTGTCGTCGTCATGGCAAGGTCCGAGGAGTCGTGTTGGCGTTCGTGACGTCGGGCAGAGGGGACGTCGTGGCGGTCGTGTCGTGTGGAGTCGTGGGTTCGAGGATCGCGAGCGCGTGTGGCAGCTCGCCCCTGGAAAAGCCTGGTTTCAGCGCACCGCCTCGGCGCCGCCGACGATGTCGAGCAGCTCCTTGGTGATGTTTTCCTGGCGCTTCCGGTTGTAGAGCTTGCGCAGCGCGTTCCCCATCGACTTGGCCGCGTCGGTCGCGTTCTTCATCGAGACGCGACGGCTGGCGAATTCGCTGGTGAGCGACTCGAGCAGCGCATTGAAGATCCGCGTCTCGAGGTAACGAGGCACGAGCGCGTCGAAGATCACTGCTGCGTCGGGCTCGAGGATCAGGTTGCCTTCCGCGCCTTCCTCGACTCCGGCCACCGTCGGCACGGATTCGATCGGCAGGAACGGCATGCGCGTCGGCACGTAACGCACGACGGATTCGAACGCCGTGTAGAAACCGACGATGCGCTCGTATCGGCCGGCCAAGAACGCGTCGACGAGGACCTTCGAAGTGCGCGCCGCCGCGCGGTAATCGATCTTTTCGAGCGGCGGTTCCGCCAGGAAGCGCTCGACGTTTCGTCCGCGACGCGTGAGGTACTGGTTGCCCTTGCGCCCGATCACGAAGTAATCGACTTCACGGCCCGGGTTCTCGCGCAGCCAGATCTCGAGCGCCTTGAAGACGTTCGTGTTGTACGCACCGCACAACCCGCGGTCCGACGTCACGAGCAGAACGGCGATGCGACTCCCCCCGCCGGGATTGAACAGCGGTCGGCCCAACGTCTCTTCACCGAGTACGCGCGCCATTCGGCCGACGAGCCCCGTGATCTCGCGCGAGTACGGGCGCGACGCGACGGCTTTGTCCTGGAAGCGACGGAGCTTCGTCGTCGCGACCATTTCCATGGCGCGGGTGATCTGCCGGATGTTGTTGATCGATTTGATCCGGCTGCGGAGATCGCGAATGGAGGCCATGGCGGGTCGTCGTCCTGTTCGGGGCGAGCGGGATCAGCCCTTCGCCTTCGTGTTCAGCTGGACCTTGACCGCCGCGATGACCTTGTCCATCGCCGCGCGCTCCGAGTCGGAGACGTTCTTCGTCTTCTTGATCCCCTCGGCAACTTCCGGGTGCTGCTCCGCCATCGCGCGCAAGTAGGCCTTCTCGACCTCCGTCACGCGCTTCGCGGGCACGTCGTCGAGGTGGCCGGCGTTCGCGACGTAGATGATCAAAATCTGCTGCTCGACCGGCATCGGCACGTATTGGCCCTGCTTCAAGACCTCGGTCAGGCGTTCGCCACGCGTGAGTTCCTGTTGCGTGGCCTTGTCGAGATCGGAGCCGAACTGCGCGAACGCGGCGAGCGCACGGTAGCTGGCGAGACCGAGGCGCAAGCCGCCCGAGATCTTCTTCATGGCCGGGATCTGCGCCGCGCCACCGACGCGCGACACCGAGATACCGGCGTTCACGGCGGGCTTGATGCCGGCGTTGAAGAGCGCCGACTCGAGGAAGATCTGGCCGTCCGTGATCGAGATCACGTTCGTCGGGATGTAGGCCGCGACGTCGCCTTCTTGCGTCTCGACGATCGGCAAGGCCGTGATCGACCCGCCGCCCTTCTTGTAGCGCGGGTTGATCTTGGGCGCGTCGCGCGAGATCTTCGCCGCGCGCTCGAGCAAGCGGCTGTGCAAGTTGAACACGTCGCCCGGGAACGCTTCGCGACCCGGCGGGCGGCGTAGGAGCAACATGACCTGGCGGTACGCGAGCGCCTGCTTGTAGAGGTCGTCGTAGAAGATGACCACGTGGCGACCTTCGTCGCGGAAGCGCTCGGCCATCGCGACGCCGGCGTAGCACGCCAGGTACTGCATCGACGCTTCGTCGTTCGCCGACGCCGACACGATGATCGTGTACGGCATCGCACCCGCGAGCTCGAGGCGGCGCAGCACGTCGACGATCGTCGACTGCTTTTGACCGACCGCGACGTACACGCAAATCATCTGCTCGGGATCCTTGGGATCCCCGCCGGCGGTCGTCTTCTGGTTGATGATCGTGTCGATGCACAGCGCCGTCTTGCCCGTCTGACGGTCGCCGATGATCAGCTCGCGCTGTCCACGGCCGATCGGGATCATCGCGTCGATGGCCTTGATGCCGGTCTGCATCGGTTCCTTGACCGGCTCGCGCTCGACGACGGACGGCGCCGGCGATTCGATGGGGCGCAGATCGGCGGCGGTCGTGCCCAGCGGGCCCTTGCCGTCGATCGGATCGCCCAGCGCGTTCACCACGCGACCGAGGAGTTGATCCCCGGTCGGGACCGAGATGACGCGGCCGGAGGAGCGCACGGTGTCGCCTTCCTTGACCTTCGTCGCGTCGCCGAGGAGCACGCAGCCCACGTTGTCCTCCTCGAGGTTCAACGCGACGCCGCGAACTCCGTTCGGGAACTCGAGCAGCTCGTTCATGACGCAGTCGTCGAGGCCGTAGACGCGTGCCACGCCGTCACCGACGGACAGCACGGTGCCGATGCTTTGCATCGACGTCTCGCCCTTGTACTTCTCGATTTCCTTCTCGAGGATCGAGGTCACTTCGGCGGGTCGCAGTTCCATCTCGTTCGTTCCGTTCGGCTGGTGTGGCTTTGAGTCGTGGCGTGATTCGTTCGGCTGGGATCAGCCGGGCAGCGGAGCCTTCAGCCAGGCAAAGGAGCCTGGAGCAGGCGTCGCTTCAGCGCGTCGAGGCGTCCCGAGACGCTCCCGTCGAGCATGCGGTTCCCCGCGATGACGCGCGCGCCACCGATGATCTCGGGGACGACGCGGTTCACGAGAAGGAGCTTCTGGCCGAGCACGCGTCCGAAATCGACGGCTGCGCGATCGACTTCCGTCTGCGTCATGGGTCGAGCCGTCTCGACGACGCCCTCGACCTCACCTGCTTCCTCCAGGATGCGACGGTGGAACGCCGCACCGAGAGCGACGAGCACTTCCTCGCGACCGCGATCGAAGGCGAGCCCGACGAAGTTCTGCGTCAGCGCGTGTGCGCCACGCAGAGCACCGTCGAGCGACGAGCGCCGCGTCGCTACATCGAGCCGCGGATTGAGGAGCACGCGCCGGAGCTCCGGTCGCGCAGCCTCGACCGCAATGCGTCGGACGTCGGCGACCACGGCTGCGAGCGCGCCCTGCTTCTGGGCGAGCCCGTAGAGTGCGCCCGCCCAGCGCGCTGTGACGGCGTCGACGATCACGACGCGCGATCCTTCGCGGAGGTGGCACCGGCCGCGCCGGCGACCAGTTCCTCGACGAGACGCCGATCGTCCGCGGAGTCGACGCGACGCTTCAGCACTTGGCTGGCGGCGTTCATCGACACCTCGACGACCTGCGCGCGGATCGCCGTCAGCGCTTTCGACTGCTCGGCCTGGATCTCGGCCTTCGCGCGCGTGAGGAGCGCTTGGGCTTCACGACCAGCCGTGTCCTTGAGTTCGCGCTCGACGACCTCGGCTCGACCGCGCGCGGCGTCGAGGATCTTGGCCGCTTCGAGTTGAGCCTGGCGCAACTGGGTCTCGACCTCCGCGCGGGCGCTCTGGGCATCGGCGCTGGCCTTCTCCGCCGCGGCGAGTCCCGCAGCCGCCTTCTCGTCACGGGCTTCGAGTGCGCGCGTGACCGGACCCATGACCATCGTCCAGATCGGCACGAGTGCCACTGCGAAGATGACCAAGGTCCAGAACGTGCCGCCGATGCCGTTCAGGTCGAGCGGGTTGAAACCGCCGGCCTCGGAGAGCGTCAGGATCGGGAGGTGGAACATGGTGAGGGACCTTGGAGTCAGGAGAGGTCATGAGGCCGACGCACAGCGCGCCGGCCCGGACTCCTCCACAAGGGGATCAGGCCGGGTTCGGCAGGATCATGATCAGGAGCGTGATGACGATCGCGAACAGCGCCGCGCCTTCGATGAGGGCGGCCATGATGATCGAGCTGCCCTTGATGGCGTCGGCCGCTTCCGGCTGACGCGCGATGCCTTCGGCTGCGGAGCCACCGATGCGACCGATGCCGAGTCCGGCGCCGATCACAGCGAGTCCGGCGCCGATACCGGCACCCAAGCGAGCCATCTCTTGTCCTTCAGCGATCATGTGGGGAGTCCGTTTTCTAGGGAGGTACTGGGCGTCGTGCCCGGGAGTCAGAGGAGAGATCGCGACGTGAGGCTGGGGCCTCGGAAGCGACCGATTGTCGGTGACGATGCTGGTGGGCTGCTCCGCAAGCGTCGCAGCCTAGTGCTCCGGATGAATCGAAGCCTGGATGAACAGGATCGAGAGCATCGTGAAGACGTACGCCTGCAAGAGCGCGACGAACGACTCGATGATCATGATGAAGACCGCGAAGCCGACGACGAGCGGGCTCGCGGCCCAGGCGGCCGTGCTGCCCGCCATCTGCGCCGCCACGAACAAGAGGCCCATGAACGAGAGGACGACCATGTGTCCGCCGGTCATGTTCGCGAAGAGGCGGATCATGAGCGCGAACGGCTTCACGAAGATGCCGATGAACTCGACCACGAACATGATCGGCCAGATGGCGATCGGCACGTGCGGCACGAGGTTCTTCCAGTACGCGACCGGACCTTGCGCGGCCATGCCGCCGAAGAACATCACGAGCAACGTGATCGTCGCGAGTCCACCGGTCACGAACACGCTGGCGGTCGCGGTCGAAGCGCCGGGCAGGAGCCCCAGCAAGTTCATGAACAGGATGAAGAAGAACAACGTGTAGAGGAACGGCAGGAACTTGCGTCCGACCGCGCGCCCCATCACCGGGTAGACCATCTCGTCGCGGACCCACAACGCGAACCCGGCGAACAGGCGCGAGACGTAGTCGCCGTTCCCCGTGCGCAAGTAGCGCGGCACGCCCGAGAAGGCGATGACGAGGATCAGGATCGCGGCGATCTGGAAGACTTGGAGGTTCGACAGAGCGATCTGCGCGCCCTCCTTGAACCGATCACCGTCGCCCACGGCGAACGGTCCGAACGCGTCGAAGGAGAAGAGCGCGCGCGCAGCGCCGGCACCGTGGCCGCCAGCTCCCAGCGCGTCCGACGCGCCAACTCCCAGCGCGTCCGACGCGCCAACTTCCAGCGCGTCCGACGCGCCAACTTCTAACGTGTGGGGCACGAGGTGACCGAACAGCGTGATGAACGCGTTCCCACCGTCGTGATGCGGCGTGTACGCACCGGCGAAGAAGATCGCGGCGAGGATGACGCCGAGGATGAGGATCGGGCGAACGAGCTTCACGAAGGACGAGCCTCCCCCACACTCGCAACGGTCTTTTTCCGGGCGGAGCCCAGCGTTCGCAGCGTGTCGAAGGTCGCCGGTCCGAGAACGAGCAGCGTCGCGCCCGCGAACCCGAACAAGAACGCGACCGCGTCGAATGCCTGGGCGAGCGCCGGGACGTAACGGACACAGAGCGTGCTCGCCAGCATCGCGAACGCCTTGATCAAGAAGCTCGCCATCACGCTGGCGACGAGCAGTTCCGGTCGCGTGCGCGCCAGGCGGCGCTGCATGAGCAACGCGAGGCCCGCGGTGAAGGCTCCCGTGAGGAAACCCGCGAGGGCACCCGCGCCCTCACGACCTCCGAGGCCGAATCCGACCGCGAGTGCCGCGGTCAGTCCCACCAGCGTGGTCTTCGTCGTGAGCGTCACTCAGCACGCTCCTTCGACGAACGAGGCACGTCGGAGTCGCTGGGATCCGACTGCCGATCCTTCCACGGATCGACCTCGACCGGATCGTCCTCGAGCGGCGGATTCGTCGGCGTGAACGCGATCGACTTCGGGACGGCCTTGACGATCCGCACGAACCCGCCGACCGCCCCCAAGAGAATCCCCGTGACGAGGAGCCACGGACGAGTCTCGAACCGCGAATCGAGCCACCAACCGAGGCCCCCCAGCACGGCCATCGTGCTTGCAAACGTCAAGCCGAGGCCCGCGTAACGCCCCATGTCCGAGGGCGGCCGCGATCGAGGCGAGCTCGGGCTCGGCATCAGCGGTAATCCATGGGGTAGGGCGTTGCGCCGGGACCGTGAGGGTGCCGCGCGCGGCGGCATCGTTCCGGAGGTCAGGCATGGCGTCGGGGGTAGGCCGGCAGCTCGCGCTGCTGAGTGGGCGGCGCGAAAAACCAGAGTTCGAGGGCGAAGAATGTAGGGATCGAGGCCGCCGAGTCAACGATCGGTGAGGAGAAATGGGCGCGTTGCTACCGGTCGAACCGTTCTGGAGCGGCCACGCCGAAACCGCTACTCTCCCCGGCCTTTTTTCGAACGCCCACGATCCGCCGATCCCCTACTCCGCCATGCTCGAACGGACCCTCGTCCTCCTGAAGCCCGACTGCGTCCAACGCGGCCTCGTCGGGGAAGTCCTGCGCCGTTTCGAGGTCAAGGGCCTGCAGATCGTAGGCCTCGAGATGCGCCAGTATCCGAAGGCGATCCTCGAGAAGCACTACGAGGCCCACAAGGACCGCCCGTTCTACGGCAACTTGGTGAAGTTCATGTCGAGCGGCCCGATCGTCGCGATCGCGCTCGAAGGCAAGGACGCGATCGAAGTCGTGCGCGGCCTGATGGGCAAGACGAACTCGCGCCAGGCGGTGCCCGGCACGATCCGCGGCGATCTCGGCATGAGCTTCTCGAACAACCTCGTGCACGGCTCGGACGGTCCGGAAGCCGCCACGAAGGAACTGGCGCTCTTCTTCGGCGCGTCCGGTCAGCTCGTGAACTGGACGCCGGTGACCCAACCCTGGGTCTACAGCGTCGAGGAAGAGTTGCGCTGACCTACGACCTGCGTCTCGGTGCGCGACACGTGGGCGAGCTCGTCCTGGAGCTCGCTCCCCTCGTGCGCGGTCTGCTCCTGCGCGAGGTGCTGGCTTCGCCTCCGCGCGATCTGCTCCTCGTGCTCGGCCGGAGCCTCGATGGACCGCCCGATTGGCGCGTGCGCATCTCCGCCGGCGGTGACGCGCCGCGCATCCACGCGCAGCGCTCACGCTTCGAGCGGCACGAAGGGCCCGTCGGTCCGTTCTTTCGCGACGTCGAACGCGAGCTCTGCGGCGCGACGTTGCGCGACATCACGCAAGTCGGCGGCGATCGAATCGTGGCGTTGTCTTTCCGCGCCGAGTCGGGCGAAGCGCGCACGTTGATCGCCGAGCTCGTGGGGCGGCACGCGAACCTCGTGCTGCTCGGGAATGCCGACCGCGTCGCCTGCGTGCTCGTGCCCGCGCCCAAGGAGAAGTCCGATCCGCGCCTCGTCGTCGGCGCACCGTACGTTCCGCCGCCCGGCCGCGCGGCGGGTACCGACGAACCGTCGATTCACACGGCATTTAGAGCTCCGGACGCGGAAGCGCCGCTGCAGCGCAGCGCCACGGTCGACCTAGCGCCGCTCTCGTGGATCGTCGAGAACGCGCTGGGCTCGCAAGCCGAACGTGCGCGCCACGACGACGTGGCACGCAACCTACTCGAGCGTGCTGAACGCAAGTTGAAGAACGCGCGATCGCTCCTCGCGGGACTGGAGAAGCGCCGCACGGCCGCAGGCGAAGCCGAGCGCGTGCAGGAGGACGGGGAGTTGGTCAAAGCCAACCTGGGTCGCATCACGCGCGGGATGAAGGAGATCGTCGTCGACGACCTCTACGATCCCGATCTCGCGCCGCGTCGCATCGTGCTCGATCCGAAGCTCTCGGCGCGCGAGAACCTCGAGCGCCTGTTCGAGAAGGCCAAGAAGCTCGAGCGTTCTCGCGACGCGGTCGCGGGCGAGATCGCGCTGGTCTCGACACGCATCGAAGCACTCGCGACCCTCGTCGCTCTGGCGCGTACCGACGGCGCGGACCTCGAGGCGCTCGAAGCCGACGCGATCGCGCGCGAGATCCTCGACCCACCGCAGTCGACGGTGGACGGGCGACAGGAGAAGGTCGCGCCGCGATTGCCGTACAAGACGTTCGATGGCTACGCCGGCACGGAGATCCGCGTCGGTCGCAACGCGCGCGACAACGACGACCTGACCTTTCACCATGCGCGCGGCAACGACGTCTGGTTGCACACGGCCGACACGCCCGGCAGTCACGTCGTACTCGTCGTCGAGAAGGGCGCCGAGCCGCATCCCGAGGAACTGCTCGACGCCGCCCATCTGGCTGTGCACTTCTCGCCGATCGCCGGCGCCACGAAGGCGCGCGTGCACGTCGCGCGCCGCAAGGAAGTCCACAAGCCGCGTGGTGCCAAACCCGGGCTCGTGACCTTGTCGGGCGGGCGGATCCTCGAACTCCGCATGCAACCAGACCGTTTGCAGCGTCTATTGCGCACGCATCGGCCGCCTGTCGGTTGAATGGCTCCGCGTTATCCTGGTTCACCCATGCCGCACTGCACGACCGATCGACGTTCCTCCCCCCGACGTCCCCTCGCCGCGAGCGCGCTCCTTCAGGCGCTGCTCTCTACCGCCGTGGTGCTCCTACCCTCGTCGTGCCAAACCGCCGAGGCCGATCGCGAGGACCAGCTCCTCGAGATCTACACGAACACGGCGGAGTCCTACTACCAGCTCGGTGATCACGATCGCGCAGTCGGGCAGGCGCTCAAGGCGCTCGAGCTCGATCCCGACAACGAGAAGATCAAGCTGATCCTCGGTTGGAGTCTGCAGCGGCGCGGGACGACCGAGGACGTGCTACGCGCCGAACAAGTCTTCCGATCGGTCGTGGACGAGGGCGATTACCGCGCGTCGCTCGGCCTCGCGACTGCGCTCGAACGGCAAGGTGTCGCGAACGCCGAGGCCTCCGAGGCAGTGGGCAGCGGGAAGCGCATCACGGAGTCCTCGGATCCGGCGCAGCGCGCGCAAGAGCTCCAGGAGCGGAGCGTCGCCCTGTGGACCGAATCCGAGCAGTGGTTCGAACACACGCTCGAGATCCACAAGTCGAACCTCGACGCGCTGAACGGACTCATGCGCGTCGAAGCGTTGCTCGGCAAGCCCCACGCGAGCTTGGCCCGCTCGAAGCAGATGCTCGAAGAACTGGCGATCGACCGCGGATTCTGGGAACAGCTCCTGAAGCGCGTGCAGGGCGAGCGCGAAGAGAAGGAGATCCGGGAGCGGATCGCGCTCAACGAGAACCTCGAAGTCGCGACGCGGATGCACGCGGCGCGCACGCAGTACGGACTCGGTCGCAAGGACGAGGCGATGAACGAGCTCGACACCGGCATAGGACTCGCGCCGGATCGCGCCGACTTGCACGCGCTGCGCGCGCTCGTGCAACGGGATCTCGGCAACTGGGACAAGGCGATCGCCGACGCAGAGCGTTTCATCGCGTTGTCGCCGCAGGGTTACGACAGCGCCGACGTGAAGAAGGCCTTCGACCTGATCAGCGCGTGCGAGGCGGAACGTTCGCGGAAGCCTTGAGACGACCGCGACCAGGACTCACGCGGCGCGCGCCTCGGTCGCGGAACGTCGCATTCACGGCGTGAACCTGACCATTCCTTGCGCGCAATCATGGGCAAGGTCAGCGGCCCGCTGGTCCTTTCGCGACCTGCAGCGAAAACCGCGGAGGACTGCCGAGGACCGAGCTTCTAGCATCCTCGGTCCGCGCGCGCCGCGCGGGAATCGGAGCGGAGTGCGTGCCGGTTGTACGTCGACGCCACGCCCGTCGCCGGGAGATGGTCTTGCCCCGCGACTCGAACTCGAAAGACACGACGGCCGCTGCCCCGCGCGGGATAGCGGCCGTCGCCGTCTCCACACGCCGCGCTCTCCTATGGCGCTGGAGACCAACCGATCAGGATTCGTTCCAGGTCAGCGTGTGCCGCCGACCCTTCGCATCGACGAGTTCGAGCTTCACGGGCTCGCCGTCCTTGCGCTCCTTCAGCGCCGTGACGACGTCGGCGCGGTCCTTCAACGGCCGACCGTTCAACGCGACGAGCACGTCGCCGGCCTGCACGCCGAGCGCCGACGCGATCGTCCCCGGCTCGGTGCGCTCGACCTCGATGCCGACGCCCTCTTCGAGGTTGCGGCGCTCGCGCACTTCTGGGCTCGGCTTCGTGTAGAGCACGCCGAGGATGTCGGTGCGCGTTTTGCCCGGCATCAAGGGCTCGAGCGGTTTCGCGGGCGTCGCCCAACGGTCCCCGTCGTCGGGCATGACGAGCGTCTTCGGGTCGGGCCCGCTGCCGAACGGCGTGCGGAAGGAGAACCCGCTTCGGGGTCCGGTGCCGAAGAATTGCATCGTGCCGCCGCTCCCGAGCCGATCCTTCAACTCGGGATTCGCCTCGAGGAGTTCGTCCATCGTCCGCGCCTTGTACGTGCGCGTCTTCGTCTCGCCGTTCACGTCCTCGTCGACATGGACCTCGACGCCGTCGGGACCGCTCTGCATGCGGAAGGACTTCCTCTGCGCGTGCAATCCGCTGTGCGGAGCGGAGCCGGGTTGCGGAGTCGCGCCGCTCTGCGGAACGTTCTGGAACATCCGGTCGAGATCGCGCTGCAGGTCGCCGAACATCGAGTCGAGTCCGCCGAAGCGACCCTCGAGTTCCTCGAAGCGCGTGCGCAGGTCGCCCATGGCGCCGCCCCCGAAATTTTTGAGTGCGCGGAGGTGCGTTCCGGGTCGACGCTCGACCTCACGCAGCGCGAGACGCGCCGTCCAAGCCAGGTCGGGGCGATCCGTCGCCGTCGACCACGTCTGCAGCGCTTCTCGCGCGCTGTCGTTCGCCGTCGCCTCTTCGACGAGGTCCGCAAACGCGCGTTCGCGTGCGTCGAGGTCCTCGGCAGACAGACGCTGTCTCCAGGCGCTCGCGTCGAACTCAGCCGTCGGCGCGGCGACGCGGGCGAGTTGGAGCGAGGTGGGTACGAGCGCAGCGGGTTGGGCCGGGCAGACGGTCGAAACGAGAAGTAGCGTGGCGAAGTTCATGTGGGACCTCCTGGAATTCTCCAGATCCTCGAGTCGTTCCATTCACGGACGAGCGCCTTGGGAGAGGTCCGCGCGCTCGCCCCGTTCGTTCTCACCAGCGCGGAGCGTTGGGCCCGACGCGGTGGAGTCCGACCGGCCGCACAGAGCCGGCATTCTGCGGCGGCGCACCGTAGAGATAAGGGCTGTCGTTCAGGATGAACGGCGCCGAATCGTGCAGTTGTCGCTCGCCCGGCAAGAGACGGCGCAAGCCGCCGGCTTCGACCGGCACGAGCGCGAGGTCGGTGGCGAGATCGGTGGCGAGATCGGCCTCTGTCCGCGGGACGACCGGCGTGACGACGCGCGGCGTGCCCGACGCACCGGGATCCATCACGATCGATCCGGATCCGTCCGACCCCGAGCCGTTCGGGACGGTGGGATCGTTGCGATCCAACCACACGGAAGCGCCCAGGATCGCGGCCACGACGGCGGCCGCCGCGACGAGGTTCCAACTGCGCCACCACGGGCGCGAGAAGATCGAGCCGCCGACGAGCGCGGGCTCGAACGGTCGGAGCACGCCTTCGTCCGCGAGTGCCGCGCGCACTCCGGCCCACAGATCCGGCCCGGGCGTCGATTCCATCCGCAGCGCAGCGACCAGTTCACGTCGCGCAGCGCGTGCGGCGAGCGCGCGCTCGGCGCAGGCGGGGCAGGTCACGAGGTGACCGCGGACCTCGCCCAGAGCTTTCGTTTCCAGGTCACCGCCGACGTAGAGCGGCAGGGTGGTCTGGATCTCGGCGCACAGATGCTCGTCGTGGTTCATCGTTTTCGTCCCTCGGGCGGTTCTACGTCGCGCTTCGCCGATCGTTGGTTCTTCTGTGCTGCTTCGACGCGCAGGCGGCGTTCCCACTCTTCCTGAAAGAGTTTTCGGCCGCGGTGCAGACGCCAGCGCACCGTGACGTGCGTCGCGCCGACGATCCGCGCGATCTCCGTGCAAGCGAGGCCTTCCAGCTCGCGCAGCACGAGCACGGATTGGAAGTGCGGCGCGAGCGACGCCAGGACGTCGCGGACTTCCGCCGCGACCTCGCCCTGCTCGAGACCTTGGCTCGGCTGGCCCATGTTCACATCGGCGAGATCCCAGTCGCCGTCCTCACTGTCGAACGCCGAGGTGCTCGTCGCCGGACGACGTCGGCGCAGATGATCGATCGCGAGGTTCGTGACGATCCGATAGAGCCACGTCGTGAACGAATAGTGGAAGTCGAACGAGGCGAGGTTCTTGAAGACCCGCACGAACGCTTCTTGCGCCAAATCCTGGGCATCGTCGTCGGAGGCGACGAGATTGCGCGCGACGCGCCACGCGCGTTGTTCGTGACGGCGAACGAGGAGCGCGAACGCCTGCTCCTCACCGGTCTGAGCTCGGCGAACGAGCTCGTGGTCCTCGCGCGGGTCGCCCGGTTCCGTGGGTGCGATCCCCTCGGGTTCGACCGGGACATCGTCGCGCTCCAGGCCGGAAACGTCTTCGCGGTCCGGACCCTCGAGCGGATCCTCTCCAGCGCGACGGGGGACGTCGTCGCTGCGTTTCACGTCGTCCTCGTGGGGCGCGCGCACGGGGCGGTTCCTGGACATGCGGGGGATCTCCACAGGGCACTACGCGGTCGGACCGGCGCGCGTTGGCGTCGCGCCGAGCATTCCGGAGGTCGGGTGCGGCGCATGCGCAGGTCCAGAGCGCCCCGCTCGGCTCAGGAAACCACCGGGAAGCGCCCCGGGATCTCGCCGATGCGGCGGAACTTGACCCGGCGCTCCTCGACCAACCGATCGGTGGGGACGCGCGCCAGTTCGTCGAGGGCTTCGAGGATCTGCCGCCGCACTTGGGCCATCGCCACGAGCGGTGCGCGGTGCGCGCCGCCCGCAGGCTCCGGGATCACGCCGTCCACGATCCCGAGTTCGAGCAGGTCGGGCGCCGTGAGCTTGAGCGACTCGGCCGCGTCGGGCGTCTTCTCGCCGTCCTTCCAGAGGATCGCGGCGCAACCCTCGGGGCTGATCACCGAGTAGTACGCGTGCTCCATCATGTAGACGCGGTCGCCCACGCCGATGCCGAGCGCGCCGCCCGAGCCGCCTTCGCCGATCACGATCACGACGATGGGCACGCGGATCGAGAACATCGTGAGGATGTTCTCGGCGATCGCGGCCGCTTGTCCGCGCTCTTCCGCGCCGATGCCCGGATACGCTCCGGGCGTGTTGATGAGGCACACGATCGGCAAGCGCATCTTCTCGGCCAAGCGCATTTTCCGCAGCGCTTTGCGGTAGCCCTCGGGATGCGCGCAACCGAAGTTGAAGGCCATCCGCTCCTTCGTCGTGCGGCCCTTCCTGTGCGCGACGAGGAGGAACCGGTGCTCGCCGGATCGCGCGAGGCCGGTGACGATCGCCTTGTCGTCGCCGAAGACCTTGTCGCCGTGCAATTCGACGAACTCGTCGAGCATCTTCTCGATGAAATCGAGCGCGGTCGGTCGCTTGTCGTGACGCGCGACGCACACGCGCTGCCAGGGCGAAAGGCCGGCGTAGGTCGTGTCGATCGTCTCCGAGAGTCTGCGCCGCAGCGCCTCGACCTCGGAGGCGAGGTCCATGTTCGTCCGGAGCGAGATCGACTCGAGCTCGGACAGCTTCTCCTCGAGCTCCTGGATCGGTCGCTCGAACGACATCCCCGGGCTCGTGCCTTCGCTCTTCCGCTTCGTGTCGGCCATGCGCGTCGAGTCTCCTCTAAGTGGGCGGTACCGCCGCACGTCTCCGGGTAGGACTCTAGCAGGCCGCTCCACCACCCAGGAAGTCGCGAGGCTCCGCTGTTAGCATTCGCCCTCCGCACAGCACCCCCGAGGCGCGTCCGAGGCGGGTTCCCGAGGCGCCGCGGCGCGCCCTCCTCGCTCCGCCCACCACGAACTGCATGAGCTCGACCTCGACGACGATCCCTCCGGCCACGCAGCAGAAACGCGCTCCCGATGCTTGGCGTGTCGAGGTCGTGCGTCGCGCCGGCATCGACGATCCGCCGGCGCAGGGAGCGCTGGCCGCCTTGCGCGCGGCCGGCATCCACAGCGTGGACCGACTCGCGACGGTGCGCGGCTACCTCTTGCCCCCCACGCTCACGCGCTCCGCGGTCGAGCGGGCGGCGCGTGAGATCCTCGCCGATCCCGTCCTCGACGACGTGCGCATCATCGAGCCGCTGCGAGCTCCCGAACGACGCGGCGGCGTGCAACGCCTGCTCGTCGCGAAGAAACGCGGCGTCATGGATCCCGTGGCGCTGACGATCGGCCGCGCGCTCGTGCGCGTCGGCCTCGCGGAGGTCACGGACGGCGTGGGTCCGTTCACCATGACGTTCCGCGGATTCGAACTGCAGACCGGCCGCGCGCCGATCTCGCCGGAGAAACTCGCGGCGGCCGCGAAAAAGGGCCTCGCGAACGAGGTCATCGAGGACGTGCTCGTCGACGACGAGTCTCTGCCCTTCGGTCCACCAGCACCGAGTCCGCGGCACCAACTCGTGCGCGTGCCGATCACGAGCGTGGACGACAAGCGACTCGCGGAGATCTCGCGCGACGGACACCTCTCGTTGTCCTCCGCCGAAATGCGCGCGATCCAGGCTCACTACAAGAGCCTCGGCCGCGAGCCGACTGCGTGTGAACTGGAGACGATCGCGCAGACGTGGAGCGAACACTGCAAGCACAAGACGTTCGCCGGAATCATCGATTTCGACGGCGAGATCATCGACAACCTGCTCAAGCGGACGATCAAGGCCGCGACGCTCGAGCTCGATCGTCCCTGGTGCGTCAGCGTTTTCCACGACAACGCCGGCATCGTCGAATTCGATCAAGGGTTCGACGTCGCGATCAAGGTCGAGACGCACAACCATCCGAGCGCGCTCGATCCGTACGGTGGCGCAGGCACGGGCGTCGGCGGCGTCGTGCGTGACATCCTCGGCGTCGGACTCGGCGCGCGTCCGATCGCGAACACGGATGCGTTCTTCGTCGGTCCGCTCGATCTCGATCCCGCGGACGTGCCGAAGGGTTCGATGCATCCGACGCGCATCCTCGCCGGCGTCGTGGCCGGAGTGCGCGACTACGGCAACCGCATGGGGATCCCGACGGTGTCGGGCGGCGTTTGGTCGCATCCCGGGTACGTCGCGAATCCGCTCGTTTTCGCCGGGACTGTCGGCATTCTGCCGCGCTCGGCTGCGACGAAATCGGTGCAACCGGGCGACCTCGTCGTCGTCGTCGGCGGTCGCACGGGACGCGACGGCATCCACGGCGCGACGTTCAGCTCGGCGGAGCTCCACGAAGAGTCCGAGGTCGTCTCCAGTGCCGCCGTGCAGATCGGTGACGCGATCGAAGAGAAGCGCGTGCTCGACGGTTTGCTCGCGGCGCGCGACGCCGGGCTCTATCGCGCGGTCACGGATTGCGGGGCGGGTGGGCTGTCTTCCGCGGTCGGCGAGATGTCGGCCGAGTGCGGTGCCGAAGTCGACCTCGACGTCGTGCCGCTGAAGTACCCCGGCTTGCGTCCCGAGGAGATCTGGATCAGCGAGGCACAGGAACGCATGGTCCTCGCCGTTCCGCCGGCTTCCTTCGAGGCGCTGCGCGCCGTGTTCGAGGCCGAGGACGTCGAAGCGAGCGTGATCGGTCGCTTCACGAAGACGGGTCGGCTGGTTCTGCGCTACCACGGCGAAGTCGTGGGCGATCTCGACCTCACGTTCCTGCACGAGGGCACGCCGCGACCGGTTCGCCGCGCGACCTGGGTCGCGCCGAAATTGACCGATCCGGGTGCACCGGCTTCACGCGACCACGAAGGAGTTCTGCTGCGCCTGCTCGCGATGCCCGACGTCGCGAGCAAGGAGTGGATCCTGCGCCAGTACGACCACGAAGTTCAGGGGCGATCCGTGTTGAAGCCGCTCGTCGGCGTCCACATGGACGGGCCCGGTGATGCCTGCGTGATCCAGCCGCTCCCGAGCTCGAGGAAAGGCATCGCGCTCAGCTGCGGCGCGAGCCCGCGTTACGGTGAACTCGATCCCGGCGCCATGGCCGAAGCGGTCATCGACGAAGCGTTGCGCAACGTCGTAGCGGTCGGCGGCGATCCGGATCGCACTGCGATTCTCGACAATTTCTCGTGGGGCAACTGCGAGAAGCCCGACCGACTCGGGGCACTCGTCCTGGCCTCGAAAGGCTGTTATCGCGCCGCGATCGCGTACGGAACTCCGTTCGTCTCGGGGAAGGACTCGCTGAACAACGAGTACCGCATCGGCGACCGATCGATCGCGATCCCGCCGACGTTGCTCGTCACGGCCCTCTCGATCACGCCCGACGTGGCCAAATCGACGAGCATGGATTTGAAGCGCGCGGGTTCACGCGTCTACCTCCTCGGGATGACGCGCCCGGAGCTCGGTGGCTCCCACTACTTGGCCCTCTGCGACGCTTCGGGCGGCACACCTCCGCGTCCCGATCTCACCAGCGCACCGCGCCTCTTCCGCGCCCTTCACGGCGCGATCCAAGCCGGCCTCGTTCTCGCCTGCCACGACCTCGCCGAGGGCGGGCTCGCGGTCGCCGCGGCCGAGATGGCCTTCGCGGGGGACCTCGGATGTCGAATTCGGCTCGGAAACGTGCCCTGCAGTGAGCTCGGCGCGGCGTTCGATCCCGACGCGACGCGCTTGTATTCGGAGTCCTGTTCTCGTTTCCTGGTCGAAGTCGGCGGTGCGCGCGTGCGCGAGTTCGAGGCCGCCTTCAAGGGCCTCTCGTGTGCGCACATCGGCGATGTCGACGCGACGCGGCGGCTCACCGTCGAGGGCGTCCGCGGCGGACTCGCGCTCGACGTTTCCATCGATCGCCTGCGCTCCGCGCACGGCAGCGGTTTCCAGATCAGCGGGCTGCAAAGTTGATGTCGACGATGACCACGACGCGCGCGCTCGTCCTCCGCACCGCAGGCACGAACTGCGACGGCGAGACCGTGCGCGCACTCGAACTCGCGGGTGCCACGACGGAGCTCCTCCACGTGCGCCGCCTCCTCGAGGATCCCGCGCGGCTCGACGAGGTCGATTTGCTCGTTTTCCCCGGTGGATTCAGCTATGGCGACGATGTGGCCGCGGGCCGCATATTCGGCCTGGAGCTCCGCCACGGTTTGCTCCAGCACCTGTGCCGCTTCGTCGATCGCGGCGGTTACGTCCTCGGCATCTGCAACGGATTCCAGGTGCTCGTCGAGTCGGGCCTTTTCGAGCGCGAAGGCGGAGCGAGCCAGCTTCCACCTCGCAACGTCGCCCTTCATCAGAACGCGTCGAACCGTTTCGAGTGCCGCTGGGTCACCCTGCGCGCCGAACGCTGCGCCGCGACGTGGCTCGAACCGGGCATGCTCGTTCCCTGTCCGTCGGCGCACGGCGAGGGACGATTCGTCGCGCGCGACGAGGCCACGCTGCGTCGACTCGAGCTGAAGGGGCAGATCGCGCTGCGCTACGCCCGCGTCGACGGAACTCAGGCCACGGAATTCCCCGACAATCCCAACGGTTCCGTGCGCTCGATCGCGGGCATCTGCGATCCCACGGGGCGCGTGCTCGGCCTCATGCCGCACCCCGAGCGCAACGTCGATCCTTGGCATCACCCCCACTGGACGCGCCTCGCGGCCGGGACTGTTTCGACCGCCGGGATTGTTTCGCCCGCCGGCACGTTTTCGCCCGCCGGGACTGTATCGCCCGCCGGGACTGTATCGCCCGCCGGGACTGTATCGCCCGCCGGGACTGGTTCGCCCGCCGGGACGGGTTCGCCCGGAACCGTGTCGACCGCGGGCGCGGCCTCTCCGGCCGCGACGGCACGCACCGAGGGCGAGGGTCTCGAGTTCTACCGACGTCTCGTCCGCGCGGCGTCCGGCGCGACGCGCGCGAGCAACGCGGCCGCAGTCGTCTCTTGAACGGAGTCGCGGCGTTCCGTAACCCGTAGGCGGACACGACGCCGTCGCTGTCCGACAACTCGTCGATTTCTGCGGCGGGCCCCGCCGCGAACTCCAGCACCTCCATGCGCTCCACGAACACCGTTTCGCTCGTCCTCGCCTCGCTCCTCCTCGTCCCCCTCGCGTCCTCGTGCGTCGCCGTCGCTGCGGTCGGAGCGGGCGTGCTCGTCGGCCAGAAAGTACTCGACGACAACGTCTACCTGGGCCAACTCACGACGGATGCGAACCGCACGTGGGCCCAGACCAAGACGACGCTGTCGCACATGAGCCTGAAGCCCGTCGACGCCAACAACGAGGTCCGTCGCGCGATCGCCGACATCGACGGCTCGAAGGTCACAGTCGTCGTCGAGACCTATGACCTGAACCGCAGCCAGATCCGTGTGTCGGCGACGAAGTTCGGCTTTTCCTCGAGCGAGACGGCGCGCGTCGTGTTCGAGCGCATCACCGCGGATCTCGATCGCAGCTCGAACTCGGGGCAGTAGTCGGGTCGGAGTCCGGATCGCGCGGGCGTCGCGAGATCCGGCTCGTGCACGAAACGAGGCGGGAAATCGCGCTTGCAGGTCGGCCCACTCCGCTGGGGTAGGTCAGAACGCACCGTCGCGAGCGACGCGCGGTCACGAACGACGCATCCCTGCCGCGCGCTGAGTACTGCCGCGCGCTAGGTGCTGGCACGCGCTAGGTGCTGGCGCGCGCTAGGTGCTGCCGCGCGCTAGGTGCTGCCGCGCGCGCCCGAGCGGCGCGCGCGCACGGCTTTCGGGCGATCGTCGCGCGCAGTTGCTCGTTCGGCATTCGCGCTCGATGTGTCGGCGCGCGAGCGTTTCGCGGCGCACGAGCGGCAATACCCCCGCAGGCGCAGATCGTGCGCCACGAGCACGAAGCCCTTCTTCGCCGCGGCCTCGACTTGCAGCGCTTCGATCCGGTCGTCTTGGAACTCCTCGATCTTCCCGCAGTCGAGGCACAGGAGGTGATCGTGGTGCGCGTGGCCGAGCACGTGCTCGTACACGAGTTCTCCCCGCCCTGCGTCGAGCCCTTCGACGAAGCCGCCCTCTTGGAGCAGCGCGAGCGTGCGGTACACCGTCGCGCGCGAAACGTGCGGTCCGGGCTCGGCCTTCAACCAGGCGTACAACTCCTCCGCGCTGAAATGCTCGTGCGTCGCGAACGCGCGATCGAGGATGTGCCGCCGTTGCGCCGTGAGCTTGAGCTCGTGCGAGCGCAAGAAGGTCTCGAATCGTTGGACGATCTGTTCGGGCTTCAAGGCACCCCCACTCTCGCAAGAGCGTGCCCTCGGAGCCAAGGCCGAAGGCCCGCGTGTTCGCCGAGCGCCCGCGAAACCGCGTGGCGCGAGGAACGACTCGGCCGTCGTGAGTCAGGGCTGAGCGCGCGGTCGTCCCACGCCGCCCGGTCGCGGACCGCGACGCGGTCCGTCGAGCGACGAACCGCTCGAATCCGGCTTCGGCTCGGGCTCGGGCGTGCGCACACGCCGTGCAAGTTCCCGCGTGCCGATGTCGCGCCGACAGAACTTGCCCTGCCAGTGAATGCGGTCGTAGGCCTCGTACGCGCGCTGACGCGCTTCCTCGAGATCCTTGCCCATCGCCGTGATGCACAGGACGCGGCCGCCCGCCGTGACGATGTCGCCCTTCGCCGTGCGTTGCGTTCCGGCGTGGAAGATGACGACCTCGGGGATCTCTTCGGCCGCGACGAGTCCGTCGATCGGATCGCCCTTGCGCACCGTGCCGGGATAACCTTCGGCCGCGGCGACGACGCCGACGCACACGCGCTCGTCCCACTCGACGCCGGGGATGTCCGTGAGCTTCCCATCCGCCGTCGCGATGAGGATCGGGAGGAGATCGCTCTTCAAGCGACGCACGAAAGCCTGAGTCTCCGGGTCACCGAAGCGCGTGTTGTATTCGAGCACGCGCGGTCCCGCTTCCGTCATCATCAGGCCGGCGTAGAGCACGCCGCGGAACGGGATCTCTTCGCGACGCAGTGCGTGAACACTCGGCACGACGACGCGTTGCTCGACCTGTTTCTGAATGCGCTTCGTGAGCGACGGGACGGGCGAGTACACGCCCATGCCACCCGTGTTCGGACCCGTGTCGCCTTCACCGACTTGCTTGTGATCCATGACCGGCTCGAGGATCAGGATCGTTTCGCCGTCCGTGATCGAGAGGCACGAAGCCTCTTCGCCGATCAAACATTCCTCGACCACGATGCGATCGCCGGCGGCGCCGAGCGTGCGCTTTTCCATGACGGCATCGACGGCCGCGCAGGCTTCTTTCGCATCGTGCACGATGAAGACGCCCTTGCCGGACGCGAGGCCTTCGGCTTTGACGACCTGAGGCCAAGTCGTGCAGCTCTCGAGGTAGCTCTTCGCGACGCCCGATCGATCGAACTTGCGCCAACCCGCTGTCGGGATGCGATGGCGGTCGAGGATCTCCTTCGCGAAGACCTTCGAACCTTCGAGCTTGGCGCCGGCCGCGCCGGGACCGAACACGCGGAAATTCGCGGCGCGCAGTTTGTCGGCCACGCCCAGCACGAGCGGATCCTCGGGACCGATCACGACGAGGTCGGGCTTCTCCTTCTGCGCGAGCGCGAGGATCGCTTCGACGTCGGTGACCTTGACGGATACGTTGCGACCGACTTGCGCCGTGCCGGGATTGCCCGGCGCGCAGACGACTTCCGGAGCGAGCGGAGAGCGCGCGATTTTCCAAGCCAGCGCGTGCTCGCGCCCGCCGCTCCCGACGACGAGGACCTTCATCCGAACCCTTCCGCGCGACGCATCGTGCTGCGCCGCCCGCTATCGACTGCCGACCCTGCCCCGGACGCGCCGCGCGCGCACCTTGGCCCCACAGGCTACAGCGCGGAGGCACCGCACGGAACTGCACCCCCGCCGACGAGGCGGTGCGGGTCGTTCGCGCGGCACGCAGCGCAGACGATTCCGAGTTGCCGACGTCCGATCGAAGCGTGCGCGAACGGCGTAGACTCCGCCGCCGTGACCCGAGGAACGCGCGCGGACGGCCCGGCCAAAGATCGGACGGCCGCCCATGCGCCGCGCGGCGCGTGGAGCACGGCGGCGTGGATCGCCGGACCCGCCCTGTTCGCGCTCGTCAGCTTCCTCGGGACGCCGATCACCGCCGCGGGAACGCCGGCCGCCTTCGCGCTCGCGACCGCCCTCTGGATGATCGCGTGGTGGGGCACCGGGGCCGTGCCGCTGTGGGTCACGGCGCTGTTGCCGCTCGTCGTGTTCCCGCTCGCCGGCGTGCACCGCGGCGCTGCGCTCGAGCGCGCGGTCAGCTCGAGCGGACCGTACCTCAGCGCCTACGTCCTCCTTTTCCTCGGCGGGATGGCGATCGCGGCCGCGCTGCAGGAGACCGGCATCCATCGCCGCATCTCGCTGGCGATCCTCGCGCGCACGAAGTCGTCGCCGCTCCACGTGCTGGCGGGCGTTTTCATCGCGACGAGCGTGCTGTCCATGTGGATCTCGAACACGGCGGCAGCGACGCTCGTGCTCCCGATCGCGCTGTCGCTCCTGCACGAGATCGAGCCTCGCGCGGGCGTGCGCGCGCGGTACGCGGCGGCACTCGTCCTCGCGGTCGCGTGGGGCGCGAACGTCGGCGGCATCGGAACGAAGATCGGCACGACGACGAACATGCAGCTCGCCGGATTTCTCTCGGCGCGCGGCCAAGAGGTCTCCTTCGTCGAGTTCGCCCTGATCGGCAGCGGCTTCGTCCTGATCTTCGTTCCGCTGGCGATCACGGTCCTGTGGCGCGTCGCCCGTGTCGACGCGCCGTCGTCGCAGGAGATCGCACGCGGAATTTCGCAGGCGATCCCGGTCGCCGATCGTTGGTCCGCCGGTGAGCGCGCGGTCGCCATCGTGTTCGCCGCGACGGCCCTGGCCTGGATCAACGCGCAGTCGATCACGTCGTTCCTCGCGAGCACGTTCCCCACGCTCGGTCTCGGCTCGCGACACGTCGAGGCCGGCGCCGCCCTCGCGGCCGCGTTCGTCCTCGCGGTGTGGAAACCCGCGCGCCAGGACCTCCTCGGCCGCGAGTCGCTGCGCGCACTGCCGTGGTCCGCGCTGCTCTTGATCGGTGGCAGCTTCGCGCTCGCCGACGGAATCGCCGCGAGCGGCCTCGCCGAAGCGATCGCGCCGGGATTCGAGCGCTTGCGAACTCTCCCACCGTTCGCGCAGAGCCTCATCGTCGCGATCGTCGCCGTCTCCGCATCCGCGGTCGCCTCGAACACGGCGACGATCGCGATCCTCCTGCCGCTGATCGCCGCCGCCGCGCCACCGGAAAACGCGCTGACTCTGCTCTTCACGGCGACGATCGCGAGCTCCTGCGACTTCGCCCTGCCGGCCGGAACTCCACCGAACGCGATCGCATTCGCCTCGGGCCGCGTGCCGTTCCTCGTCATGCTGCGCACCGGCGCGATCCTCGACGTCTTGGCAGCCGTCGTTGCCGCGGCGTGGTGCGCGCTCGTCGTCGACTTCGTCCTAGGCTGAGCCGGAGCAGCGTTTCGGACGCGCGGCGTGGAGCGATCGGATCGCAGCTGGTACCCTCGTCGCCGACGCGGATCGGGGAGTACCTCAGTTGGTAGAGGCGAAGCTTTGGGTGCTTCGAGTCGTGGGTTCGAGTCCCATCTCCCCGACCAACCTCGTGCCCCTAGCGCCCGTAGCTCAGCTGGACAGAGCATCGGATTTCTAATCCGACGGTCGGTGGTTCGAGTCCACCCGGGCGTGCCAGCTCGCGCGACTCGTGCGCAGTGAAAGGGACGCCGCGTGCAAACGGGATCCGACAGATCTCGAAAGCTAAAGAGCAGATGTCTCCTGCAGAGCAGATCCCGGCGCGAACGTGGGTGCGCCGACAGCGGCGCACGCGAGGAGGACGAAACAGAAAGGGTGAGGGTTCGTGCGCGGGCCTCGATGTGCACGTCTTCGGGTAGGGCGCGCTCGCTTCAGGCATCGCGAATCGAGCCCACTACGCCGCGGTCCGCTCGCGGTGGAGAGCACTGCTCGCACGAGCACACGCGCAGGGAAGAGGCCCTGATCCCTCGGCCGGCTCCACGCCCCTCGGAGGTATCCTCGCGAACCGCCGAACGCGCGCTGTCAGCGCGGGCCCGAGGCCGGTTCGCTCGCCGAACTCTGGCGAACCTCGAGCGCGCGCAGCGCGAAGTTCGCGCCCACGCCGCCCGGCCGAAGGCGCAGTTTTCCGCCGAACTCCGGCGGCAAGTCGACGGCGACGTCGTTCGCGCCGACCTCGAGCGGCACCTGGACGATCTGCATCCGCGTGAACGTCGGGTTCGTCCGCGTCGAATAGAACACGTTGCAGATCGTCGCTTCGTCGCAGTCGATCGCGAGCCGCAGTCGCACGTTCGAACTCGCTTCGACGGGCACGGCCGGCAGTTCGAACGCGAGCGCCTCCCCTTTCGACTTCAGTTGAAGTCCTCCGCCGCGCGGATCGTCGAAACGTAGCGGTGGTTCGGCATCGAACGTGCGCAGCGATGCGCTGTCTTGCGTCAAGGTCCACAGCACGGTTCCGCTCGCGAGGAACTCCTCCACGGCGACGCCGCGCGCCATCGTCTGGATCCCCATGTCGGGCTTTTCGAGAGAGCGCTCGACCGTGAGGATCACGACCACGTCGCAACCTTCTCGCGCGATCAACGCTTCGGACAGGGAGTAGGACCAGATGCAGCGCAGTCGCTCGCAGTGTTGCGCCAAGAACGGTTGCAGCGCGGGCCCGAACGAATCATGCAAGAGGACGACGCGGGGCAACGCGGGATCGTCGCGTTCGGTCACGCGCTCCTCGACGAAGCGGTACGGCAGCGGTGAGGGCGCGATCTCGAAACCACCCGTCGGCACGAAGTCCAAGTGAGTTCCGAACGGCCAATCGATGAGTAGCGGGTACCCGAGCGAGTCTTGATTCTGCGGCGGATAGGGCGGTCGTGCATACGCCTCGCGCGGCAGCCGACGGATCGCAGGAAAGTGTGTCGCGAGGCGCTCGAGAATCGCTTCCGAGCCGGCCCAAGCGCCGCGCGGCGTCCAGTGACTGCCCTCGGGGAAATAGGTCCTGTCGAGGTCCTCGTCGTGGGTCTTTTCAGCGAGCAGAGCGGGTCGCAGATCCAAGAAGTCGACGCCTTCGGTCCGCGCCATCCGCTCTGCGAGCTGGTCGAGCCGAGTCGGTCCGACCGCGCTCGCTGCGGGCGGCAGATGCTCGGGATACAGCGACTCCTTGTTCGGGACGATCACGCGCAGGAGCCGAATCCCTCGAGCTCTGAGTTGCCGCGTTTCGGCGACGAGGCTCGCCGCTCGGCGATCGAGTTCCTCCGCCGTGAACGGTCGTGTGCCGCGATGGTCCTCGAGCACGCCCTCGCCCACGTAGAAGAGCCAACCCGGCGAGCCCGGCGCGATGCCTGCCGTCGCGGGCACGCGGAGTCCGAGCACGAGTGCGTGGTTGCGCCACGTCAGGAGTTCGGTGCGCAGGCCGAGATGGTCGCGATGCCAGGCCTCGAGGCTGCGTGCGAACAGACCGACATCGCGCGCCGCGCGCGGAAGGGTCGGGAATCGCGCCGGCGTGCGACCTTCGCGTCGAACGGACGCGCCGTCGGCGGGACGCAGCACGGAATCGAGAGCTGGTGCCGTGAGTCCGACGACGAACAAAATCGCGCACACGACCGCGAGGCGACGCGCCCGCGGAGCCATCGTGGTGGAGCCGGATCCGGGAACTTCGCGCTGCGTCGCGGCTCGATCCAGCGCGCGGTCCGGGCTCTTCATGGGCGTCCGATCGCATCCTAGCGCGGTGATGCGGCCTCACAAGCCACGGCGCGTCGCCGCGCGGAGCTCCGCGACCCGGCGACGCGACGGCGATCGGCGCGAATGCCGCGGGTTCGGCATCCGACGCGATCGAGGACCCTTCTCAACCGCGACGGACTTTCTTGCGCGCCCCCGTCTTCTTGCTCGCCTTCTTGCCGGCCTTCTTCACGGTCTTCCGCGCGGCCTTTTTCACTACCGCCTTCTTCACTGCGGCCTTCTTCACTGCGGTCCGCTTCTTCGCGGCTTTCGCGCGCACGGGCTTCTCGGCCTTCGAGGTCAGGCGCAGGTCCGCTGCGTGAGCGCTCGCGTAGGTCTGGATGTCCGCGAACGAACCGTCCGCTTTGCGGACGGCGTAGAGCTTCTTGCCCTTCGAACTGCGCAGTGTCGTGCGGCGTGCCATCAGACGATCTCCTAAGGTGTGTACGCTCGTGGGTCGACGCGCACGGAGCGTAACGGTCCGTGGTGCTCGGTTCGAGCACGAGTCCATCCTGCAGTAGACTTCGGACGGCACACGCATGCTCCCCGCCTACCGCATCGAGACCGATCGCCTCGCGCTGCGCTGTTTCGAACTCGCCGATGCGCCCTCGCTCCACGCGTTGCTCGCCGACGACGCGGGACATCTCGCGCGTTTCCTCGTCTGGGTTCGCGACGAGCCGCGCACGTTGCCCGCTCGCGTCGAGCTCGTCCGCGGGTTCCGCGCGAGCTTCGACGGAGACATCGAATACGTCTACGGAGTCTTCGATCGCGGCGACGGCCGACTGCACGGCAGCGTCGCGCTGCGGATGCTCGGTCTGGAACCCTACGTGGCGACGATCGGTTACTGGCTCGCGCGCGAGTCGTGCGGACGCGGCCTCGCCTTCGAAGCCTGCGCCGCGCTCGTGCGTGTCGCTTTCGAAGTCCACGCGCTGACTCGGCTCGAAATCCACTGCGATGCCTCGAACGAGCGCAGCCGTGCGCTCGCCGCGCGCCTCGGATTTCACCTCGACGCAGAGCTGCGCGAGCGCGGTCACGCGCCTGGCGAGGCGCGCGCCGTGCATTCCCTGCTCGCGAGCGAATTCACGGCGTCACCGGCGGGTCGATGCACGTGCTCGGCGTTCGATGCACTGGGCGATCCGATGCTCTTGTCGAGCACGCGCTCACTGCGAGCGTGAGCGCGCGGATTTCCGCAGCGCGCTGACCTCGGTCGCCAGCAAGACGCGCCACGCACCCGATTCCAGTTCGCCGAGTTCGACCGGCCCGATCCTTCGACGTTGGAGGCGCACGACCTTCGAACCGACCGCGCGCACCATGCGGCGCACCTCCCGATTGCGCCCTTCCGTGATCGTGATCTCGAAGCGCGTCGTGCTGTCGCGGTCCCCGAGTTTCACGACGACGGCCGGCCGTGTCGGACCGTCCTCCAACTCGACGCCGCGCGCGAGCTGTTCCAGCGCCTCGACGGACAAGCGCGGCCGCGCCGTGACCACGTAGGTTTTCTCGACGTAGCTCGCCGGACTCGTGACGAGGTCGGCGAAGACCGTGTCGTTGGTGAGCAGGAGCAGCCCCGTCGTGTCCGCGTCGAGCCGACCGACGGGCACGACGAACGCGTCGAGCTGCGCGAGATGGTCGTAGACCGTGCTGCGTCCCTCCGGGTCGCTGCGCGTCGTGATGCAACCGCGCGGCTTGTGCAGCGCGACGTAGACCCGCTTCTCGCTCGCAAGCTTCCAATCATCCACCCGCACGTCGTCGCGTGCTGGATCGCACGGCCGTTCCGGATCGATCACGACTCGTCCGTTCACGCGCACGCGGCCCGCGCGGATCCACGCTCGTGCTTCGGTGCGCGAGCACACACCGGCCTTCGAGAGCACGCGTTCGAGCGCGTGGCGCACACCGGTCACGACGGAGGCCGCCGTTCCTGACCCGTCCGCGAGAAGATCCAACCCTTGCGCCAGAACCAGCCGGTCAAGGCGAGGCCGATCGCCGTCATCACGAGCAAGCACGCGACGTATCCCAGCGGCCAACGCAGCTCCGGCATCGACAGCGGGCCCGCATCGGGGTTGAAGTTCATGCCGTAGACGCCGGCTACGAACGTCAACGGGATGAAGATCGTCGAGATCACGGTGAGGACCTTCATGACCTCGTTCATCCGGTGACTCATGGAGGAGTGGTAGACGTCGATGAGGCCGGACGCGATCTCGCGGTAGCTCTCGACGAGGTCCATGACCTGCACCGTGTGGTCGTAGCAGTCGTTCAGGTACATCCGCATCTCGGGCGGAAAAGCGGGGTCGTGGTCGCGCAAGAGGTGGTGCAACGCTTCGCGCAACGGCCAGGCGGCGCGCCGCAGGTTCAAGAGTTCGCGACGGATCGTATGGACCTCGTGGAGGGCGGAGGTCTCAGGAGACTCGAGCAGTTCGTCCTCGAGCGTGTCCAAACGCTCGCCCAGCCGCTCGAGCACCGGGAAGTAGTGATCGACGACCGCGTCGAGCAACCCGTAGGTCAGATAACCCGGCCCGTGAGTACGCAAGTTGCCGTTGCCCGACCGGATGCGCTGACGCAGCTCGCCGAAGCCGTCGCCGTAGCGCTCCTGGAACGTCACGACGAAACGTGGACCGAGGAACACGCTGATCTGGTCCGTCTCCGGGTTCTGTTCCCCTTCGAGCGCGCGCACGACCAGATAGCGGATGTCGCCGTGGCTCTCGATCTTCGGCCGCTGCCTCGTGCTGAGGACGTCCTCGAGCCACAAACGATGGAGCCCGAAGATCTCGCCGATCTTCTCGATCGTCGAGGCGTCGCCGAGGCCTTGCACGTCCACCCATGTCACGGGGTGACGCGGATGGAACTGCCGCAAATCATGCGGGTCGTGGATCTCGCGCTCCTCGACGCCCTCCGGGCCGTAGCCGATGACCACGATCTTCGGCTTCGGCGAGGCGGGATCCGCGATCAGGGTGCCCGGGCTCGACCCGGGCGGCGCTGCGCGCAGCTTTTTCCGCCGACGCTTTTCGGGGCGGCGCTTCATCGCGGTCCCCACGACCGAGCGAGCACGGCGCGGATCGCGGGCTCGCTCATCAGGAAGTTCTCGCGCTTCGTCGGACCGACGAACCACTTCCAGAGGATCGCGCCGCGCAACCACTCGGACTCTTGGGCGATGACGGAGAGCGCCGAGTCGAGGCAGCGGACCTGGAGCGCTTCGGCTCGCGCCAAGGCCTCACCGCGCTCGGTCGCGTAGGCCCACGGCTCGCGCGCGGCCGCGAGCGAGCAGTTGTAGCCGAGCTCGGTGAAGACAACCGGTTTCCCCGTGCGTTCGTGCAACTGACGCAAGTCCGCGAGGATCGGCGTCCACGCCGCGCGCAACTCGTCCGCCGTGGGATCTTCCGCCGACGAGAGCGGGAAATAGGCCTGGATCCCGATCGCGTCGACTGCGTCCCAGAACGAAACGCCCGCATAGTGATTCCACGATGCGGCCCAAGTCAGCCGTGCTTCGGTCGCGGCCCTGAGCTCGGTGATGACCGCGCGCCAACGCGACTCGTGCCTGGCGAGCAAGTCGAGTTCGCTTGCGACCGCGAACCCGTCGGCCCCCTTGGCGCAGCGGCCGACGAGCGTGATCCAGCGCGTGTAATCGGCGAAGAAGCGCTCGATCGTGGCCGCGTCCGCGAAGTCGATCTCGCCGCGGTAGCGCCACGGGCTGCCCCACTGTGCGATGTGCGGCACGACGAAGATCGACATCCCGCGCGCGTGCGCTTCGCGGATCGGGCGCGCGATCCAATCGGGCGGCGACGCGGGATCCATCTCGCGCCAACTCAACGATCCGTCACTGCCGATCCCGGCGTACGGATGGATCGCGACCCAGTTCACGCCCAGCGCGCGCAACTCGTCGAGCTCGCGCGCGAACGCGTCCGTCCCCCACTCCCGACCAGAGCCGTGGCAGGAAATCGTCATCCCACGGATGTGCGTCGCATCGGGCGGGACGGCGGCCACCTCGCTCGCGGCAACGGGGGCGACGGCCAGGAGGAAGGGCATGAGCAAGCGCACACGATCGAGCGACATCACGGCGCGGTACGATAAGGACTCGACGGGCCCGGAGCACCACCGGTCCGACCACGCTTGGAAGGCAATCGCGAGATCATCCGCTGGCTCATCCTGATCGCGCTGCTGCCGATCGGCTGGCCGTTCGTGAAGACGCTGTGGCAGGACTTCAACGGTGCCCTGCGCGAGGAAGGCGGCCTGTTCGGTCGCAATCCGTCGGCGCGTGAAGTCGAGAAGATCCGGGCCGAGAAATGGCATGAACAGGAGACGCTGGTCAGCGAACCCTGGGTGCGACCCGGCCAGGTGCGCAAGCCGCGACTGCGCGGGAAGGGCGGCGCGGGGACCGCGGGTCCTCGAACCAGCTCGACCGGCAAGCCCGGTCGCTTCCGCTGACGCTTCCCTGAGCCCCTGGTGGATGGGATCGTCTCGGCATGAGCACGCGCCGCGAGTTCCTGACTGTGGCTTCGACGACGATTCCGATTCTGCGGCCGGGCGCGGCGCTCTTCGCGACGTCGTTCGCGTTCGACGATCGCGCCCCCGACGAAATCGCGCGTGACGAGGACGCGTGGAGCGAAGTCCAACGCGCGTACACGGTCGATCGCGCGATCCTCAACCTGAACAACGGCGGCGTGTGTCCCGCGCCGCGCGTCGTGCAGGACGCGCTGCGGCGCTACGAGGAACACGCGCACGAAGCACCGGCATACGTGCTGTGGCGCTTGCAGGATCCGCGCAAGGAGACGGTCCGCGAAGGGCTGGCGGATCTCTTCGGCACGAGCGCGGAGGAGATCGCGATCACCCGCAATGCCAGCGAAGCGCTCGAGAACGTGCAGCTCGGGCTGGATCTCGCGGTCGGCGACGAGATCGTGACGACCGACCAGGACTACCCCCGGATGCTCACGGCGTGGCGCCAGCGCGAACGACGCAACGGGGTCGTGCTGCGGCAAGTCGAACTGCCTGTGCCGGTCGATTCCGACGAGGCCGTCGTGCGCGCGTTCGAGTCGGCGATCACGGCCCGCACACGCGTGCTGCACATGTGTCATGTGATCAACTTGACGGGCCAGATCTTGCCCGTGAAGCGCATCGTCGAGTTGGCGCGTCGGCAGAAGCAGCCCATCGACGTCGTCATCGACGGCGCGCACGCCTTCGGGCACCTCGACTTCCGTCACGCGGACATCGAATGCGATTTCTACGGCACTTCGCTGCACAAGTTCCTCTCCGCGCCGCACGGGACCGGGATGCTCTTCGTGCGCAAGTCGCGCATCGCCGACGTGTGGCCGCTCATGGCGGCGCCGCCCGAGCTGAACGCCGACATCAGGAAGTTCGAGGAAATCGGCACGCATTCTGTCGGCGTGCGCCTCGCGATATCCGAAGCGATCGCATTCCATCGCGCCATCGGTCCGGCGCGCAAAGCGGCGCGGTTGCGCTTTCTGCGCGATCGTTGGGCCGAGACCGCCGCCGCGCACCGCAACGTGAAGCTCTGGACGAGCCTCCAACCGGGCCGTTCGAGCGGCGTCGCGCTCGTCGAAGTGCTCGGGATCACGCCGCAGAAGTTGCAGGAGCACCTGTGGACGAAGCACCGCATCTACACCGTCGCGATCGACCATCCGCGTTTCCGCGGCGTCCGCGTCTCGCCGCACGTGTGCACGACCGTCCACGAGGTCGACCGTTTCAGCGCAGCGCTGCTCGACGTCGCCGAGCGCGGGTTGCCGGCCTGATCGCGTGCGCGTCGGCATCGACTACCTGCCCGCGACGTCCCACGCCCCGGGAGCGGGGCGATACAGCCGCGAGCTCGTGCGCGCGCTGATCGGCCTCGACGAGCGCCCCGACCTGGCGCTGTTCGACGTGGGCCGCGCGGAACGAACGATCGATCCGCGAGCACTCGGGCTGCCGTTCGGAGATCCGCGCGTTCGACGCGTGACCCGCTCGATCCCGCGACGCGCGTTGCCGTTCCTCGCGGCGGCGGGCTTCGACGCGAGCCGACTCCTCGGCGGCGTCGACGTGTTCCATCACGTGCGTCCCGGCGGCCCCCCGGTGCGACGCGCGCGGCAAGTCCTCGCGATCGCGGAACTGCCCGAGGGGGACGGTAAGGGACTCGCGACGCTGCGCGACGAAGCGCGTCGGATGTCGGCGCTCGTCGTGTTCTGCGCCGATTGGCGCGTGCGCGTCGCCGAGAGGCTGTCCTTCCCGATCGAGCGCATCCACGTGACTCCGGTCGGTTGCGAGCACTGGCGGCGCACTCTCCCCGAGCTGCCCACGCCCGACGATCCGCCGCGCATCCTCGTCCTCGGCGCGACGCGCGCCGAGCGCCGACCGCTCGCAATTTTCCGCGCCTTCGAGCGCGTGCGCGAGCGCGGAATCGACGCCCGACTCGTGATCGCCGGTCGCGCGGGTCCGATCGAGAGCGCGCTCGACGAAGCCGCGCGTGCCTCCGCGCACGCGCTTTTCTTCGAGCGCCTGCTCGACCCCCGCGAGGCCGATCTGCCGGCGCTCGTCGCACGCTCGTCCGTGCTCGTGCACCTCGACCCCCTTGCGGGAACTCCCGTCACGCCGCTCGAAGCGCTCGCTGCCGGCGTGCCGGTCGTCGCGAGCCGCATCCCCTGCTTCACGGAGCACTTGGACGGCGTCGCCGAGCTCGTGGACGACGCCGAAGCCGTGCGCGAGCCGGTCTACCTGGCCGCCGCGATCGAACGCGCGCTGAAGAGCCGCGCCGACGGCCTCGCGCTCGCGCAACGCGTGGCACGCGCGCGCGAGTTCACCTGGGCAAGCTGCGCGCGCTCGACTTTCGCCGTGTGGCGCACGGCGAGCACGTGACCGCGCTCACCCGCGCTTCTTCGCGGTGCAGTAAACGCCCATCGCGAGCGTGTGCGCCTGACGCTTCCTTATCAGGAACACGTCCAAGTACCGGAACGGCCACGCGATCGTCGAGCACGCGATGAACGCACCCATGGACAACACGCGCGCGGGCAGACTCGGTCCGTCGAAAACGAACGCCCACCAGCGCGCCCACGTGTTGAACAAGGTCACGGTCGGACCGATGTGCGCCCCTTTCGCGACGACTTCGAAGCCCTGCGCCTCCATCGCCAGCGCGAGCCCCGGCACCGTCATCCGCCGGACGTCGATCGGGTCGTCGTGGTACTGCTCGAGGAACGGGACCTCGACGTGGGCGATGCCCCCGACCTTCAGAATGCGCGCCATCTCGGCCAGGACCGCGCGCTCGTCCACGACGTGCTCGAGGAGGCCTGTCGCGTAGACGAGGTCGGCCGACCCGTCCCGGAACGGCAGGCGCGCGACGTCGCCGATGACGTTCGTGCTGCCCAGACGGAGGAAGTCCACGCAGACCGTGTCCGGCGTGATCTGCCGCCCGCCTGCGCCGAGATCGACGATTCGGCCGCCTGGGCGGGCGAGCGCGAGCACTTTCTCGACCTGCGGCGCGCACTGCCAGACGATCCGCGGGATGGCGCGGTAGAGACCTTGGGGACCGAAGGGCATGGGCGACGGGTGGACCTTGTACCGCCCCGACGGGACGATCGGCAGATCGGGACATCGGACGCGAGGAACGCAGAGAGACTGCCGATAGGCTCTTGAGGTCCTGCACAGGGCTTGAGATCCTCTTTGCCCTCGTTTCCGCGCCGGTGAAGAACCCGAGGGCCCTCGGTTCCCGGCGCATACGAGACGGGTGGCGCGGACGGTGCCAAGAAGAGAACAGCATGGCGACGCAGACGACGGGCGCGAGCGGAACGAGCGGTGCGAGCGGGCAGGCGGAAGCGCCGCAGTCCGCCGAGATCGTCATCGACGGGAAGCGCCTCGCGCTCCCGATCGTGCGCGGATCCGAGGACGAAGCGGCGGTCGACATCCAGAAGCTGCGCGCTTCGACCGGGCTGATCACGCTCGACCCGGGCTACGGCAACACGGGCGCGTGTCGCAGTGCGATCACGTTCATCGACGGCGAGAAGGGCATCCTGCGCTACCGCGGATATCCGATCGAGGAGCTGGCTGAGCACAGCACGTTCCTCGAAGTCGCCTGGCTGCTCATGAACGGCGAGCTGCCGACGCGCGCCGATCTCTCGTCGTTCTCGAACGACGTCACGCGGCACACGATGCTGCACGAGGACTTCCGGCGCTTCTTCGACGCGCTGCCGAAGGACGCGCACCCGATGCCCGTCGCTGCGGCGACCGTCGGCGCGCTGGCGACATTTTACCAGGACCCCGAGACCACGGAGAACCTGCCCAAGACCATCGTGCGGCTCCTGGCGAAGATGCCGACGATCGCGGCCTGCTCGTACAAGCACTCGATCGGCCAGCCGTTCATCTACCCGCGCAACGACCTCGACTACTGCGCGAACTTCCTGCACATGATGTTCGCTACTCCGTGCGAGGAGTACGAGGTCGACCCGGTCGTATCGAAGGCCGTAGACCTGCTGCTCATCCTGCACGCCGACCACGAGCAGAACTGCTCGACGTCGACCGTGCGCATGGTCGGGTCCTCGCAAGCGAACCTGTTCGCGGCCCTGTCGGCCGGCATCGGCGCCCTGTGGGGCCCGCTGCACGGCGGCGCGAACCAGGCCGTGATCGAGATGCTCGAGCAGATCGATCGCGAGGACGGCAGCGCGGACAGGTTCATCGCGCGCGCGAAGGACAAGAACGACACGGCGCGCCTGATGGGCTTCGGCCACCGCATCTACAAGAACCACGACCCGCGCGCGCTCGTGCTGAAGCGGACGTGCACGCAGGTCATCAACAAGCTCGGCACGTCCAGCCGCCTGCTCGAGATCGCGATGCGACTCGAGGAGATCGCGCTCTCCGACGACTACTTCGTGTCGCGCAAGCTGTACCCGAACGTCGACTTCTATTCGGGCGTCATCTACAAGGCGCTCGGCATCCCGACGAACATGTTCACGGTGATGTTCGCGATGGGCCGCTTGCCGGGTTGGATCGCGCACTTCCTCGAGATGCGTCGCGATCCGGACTTCCGCATCGGCCGTCCGCGGCAGGTGTACACGGGCGCGAAGAAGCGTGCCTATGTCGGTATCGATCGACGCGGGTGACCCGTCGATCCGGACCTGGAACGTGCAACCCTTTCACCTCGCCTTCCCGGTGCGCGACATCGCGTCGACCCGCGCTTTCTACGGTCAGCTACTCGGCTGCCCCGAAGGTCGCTCGGCTCCGTTGTGGGTCGACTTCGACTTGTTCGGGCACCAGATCTCGGCGCATCTGAAGCCCGAAGCCTGCTCCGACGCGCACTTGAACGAGGTCGACGGCGACGGCGTGCCGGTGCGCCATTTCGGTGTCGTGCTCGCATGGGAAGAGTGGCACGCGTTCGCAGCGCGGCTCGAGGGCCGCGGTGCGCAGTTTCTGATCGCGCCGCGCGTGCGCTTCCGCGGCCAAGTCGGCGAGCAGGCGACGTTCTTCCTCGTCGATCCGAGCGGGAACGCGCTCGAGTTCAAGGCTTTCCGCGATCTGGCGCGGATGTTCGCGTGCGAGAGTTCGTGAGTCCGTCGCTCTCGTGGAACCTGACCACGAACAATCGACTCCCGTCCGCGCACCGCGCCGCTCGCGTCCCGAGTTCGCGGTCCGTGCTCCTCTGCGGTGCGTGGGTCGCCGACATCGGTGCGAACGCGCGCAGCCGGACGAACGCGAAGCCATGCTCGACCACCGAGTCCGCGATCTGGTCCCTGGACTGCAGACGACCTCACGTCTCGTCCTCAGAACTCGTCGAGAACGTCTTTGAGCGTGCGCCACTCGGGCGTCTCACCGCGCCGGAAGTGCTCGAGAGGCGGTGCGCCGATCACGAGCTGCACCAGGGTCGGCGCTTCGTCCTCGTGGTAGTCGCTCGTGAACGCCTCGATCCGATCGTGGCGGAAGTAGAACTCGTAGACGAGGTTGCGTTTACCGTGCAGGCCGGCCCCGAAGTCGGTCACCTCAGCTTCCAGGATCCAGCAGTAAGCCCACCCTGATCCATCCCGGCGGTATCCGGCTCTCGGCGGAGGCTCGCATTCGATGCGTGAGTTCTCGCCGTCGCGAAGCACGTTGCTGAGGACCCAGCGGGCGGCTGCCTCGGCCGTGGCAGCGTCGGGCATCGGGCCGCGGTCGGCGGCTTCGACCTCCGATCGCGTCGGATGAGCCTGGCAACTGGCGAGGGCAAGGCTGGCGGCGAGAGCAATCCAACTGTTCATTGAGGTCGAATCCGCATGAGACGGGCGAGGATCGCTTCGGGCTCACCACGGCAGATCCGGGCACGGGGTCCAGGCGCCCCGCGCGCGCTTCGAGGGAAGAAAAGGTGGGGTGGCTAACGGGATTCGAACCCGCGACCCCCAGGACCACAACCTGGTGCTCTAACCGACTGAGCTATAGCCACCGTCCGAAGGGTCGAAGAGGATCGTCGGCGCGCGCTCCGAAGTCAATCCCCGACGCGAACGGGCTACGCTCCCTCCCGTGAACGATCCCGCCTCCTCCACGCCCCCGACCCCGTCCGACCCGCGGCCCGACCCGCCCGTGAAGAGCTTCGGGAACATGAGCGACGCGCACTGGTCGCGGACGCGCGACAAGTCGAACGCCGAGGCCATCGACTACTACCGCGAGCGGTCGCACGCGCCGGGCGTGGCCGAGGGCGGCGGCGCGCGCAACATGTACTGCATGCACTGCGACGGCGTGATCCCGCTCGGGGAGCCGATCGAAGTCTGTCCGCACTGCGGTAAAGAGCTCGAGGGCGACGTCAAACGCTACTTCAACTGGGTCGAGATCGATCGCACGCCGCGCAGCGATTTGCGCTCGCTGCTGGTCCCCATCGGGATCGTGCTCGTCGGCATCCTGGGTGTCGCGGTCCTCGTGTGGTGGCTCGTGAGTCGTGGAGATCCGGCATGAGCGACGCCGTCGATCCGTTCGAGCGACGCTTCGCGCGGCAAGTGCGCTTCGCCGGTCTCGGCCTCGAGGGTCAGCGTCGCATCCAATCGAAGAGCGCGCTCCTCGTCGGTTGCGGAGCCCTCGGTGGCGCGATCGCGCAGTCTCTCGTGCGGAGCGGCATCGGGCGCCTAGTCCTCGTCGACCGCGACGTCGTCGAGGAATCGAACTTGCCGCGCCAGGTCCTCTTCGAGGAACGTCACGCGCGCGACTCCGCGCTCAAGGCCGAAGCCGCGGCCGAAGTGCTCGCGAAGATCGGCGGACCGACGCGGGTCGAAGCGCACGCGGCGCATCTCGATGCTTCCAACCTCGTCGAGTTCGCAGCCGGTGTCGACGTCGTGCTCGACGGCACCGACAATCTCGAGACGCGCTATCTCGTCAACGATTTCAGCGTCGATTCGGGCCTTCCGTGGGTGTACGGCGGCGTCGTCGGATCGAGCGGGCTCGTCATGCCGGTCATTCCGGGCGTCGGTCCGTGCTTGCGCTGCGTCTTCCCCGAAGCGCCGCCGCCGGGAGTGTTGCCCACGTGCGAGACGGCGGGCGTCATCCAACCGGCGGTCGCGTTCGTCGCGGCATTGCAAGCCGGTCTCGCGCTCCGAATCCTGGCTGGAGAGACGTCGCTCGTTCCTCGGCTCGTCGAGCTCGACGCGTGGGACGGTCGGGTGCGTGAGATCGAGCTCGCGCGCGATCCCGAGTGCCCGTGCTGCGGAGCACGCGACTTCGTCTACCTGCACGCATCGCGAACACAGCGTGCCGTGCGCTTGTGCGGTCGCAGCACCGTGCAAGTGCGCGCCGCGCGCGCGAAGCCCGATCTCGACCTCGTCGCGCGAAACCTCGATGGAATTGCGCGCGACGTGCGGCGTCAGGGGCCGATCCTGCGTTTCGAGGTCACACCGGAGAAGTTCACGCTCTTCGCGGACGGTCGCGCGTTGATCGAAGGCACCGAGGACGAGGACCGCGCGCTCGCGCTCTACGACCGCTACGTCGGCGCGTGATGCCGGCCCTCGTCATCCTCGCTGCCGGCGCGAGCCGCCGACTCGGGACGTGCAAGGCGCTCGTCGATCTCGGAGGACAGAACGCGCTCGCGCGGCTCGTCGAAGCCGGACGCGCGATGGATGCCGCGACGCCGCTCGTCGTCACGGGCGCGCACCATGACGCGATCCGCGCGGCCGTCCCCCTCGGCGTCGAAGTCCTTTTCAACCCCGCGTGGGAGTCGGGACGGACGAGCGGGGTCGCGCTCGCGAGCCGCGCGCGTCGAGGTCTCGATCTCGCGATCACGCCCGTCGACGTCCCGCTCGTCCCGGCCGAGGTCTTCGCGGCCTTGTGCTCCGCGTGGATCGCGCACGGTTCGCCCGCGCGCGGCTGGCTCGGGCCGTTCCTCGACCAAGGCAGCACCGACGCGCCTCGCGTGAGCTTCGGTCACCCGGTGGTCATCGGCCGTGAGCTCGCGCGCGACCTTTGCGCGAGTGGGAAGGACTTTCCCGATCGATCGCCGCTCGCGACGCTCCGCGATCTGCGACTCCGCGCGTCGCCAACGCTCTCGATCCAGGTCCAAAGCGAGCGAATCCTCGACGATCTCGACACTCTCGAGGACCTCGAGCGATTGCGGACTCTCGTTTCCTGAGTCACGACGCTCCATTCGACTCGCGTGCACGGCCGATAGTTGCGGGACCCCATGAGCTTCCAGGGAGACGTCGGCGGAATCGGCCTCGCCGATCTATTGCAGAGTTTGGCCCGTGGCCGAGCGGGGGTGCTGTCCCTCCATTCGAAGGATGGCCTGCGGGCGACCATCGGCGTCGAGGACGGTGGGATGCACCTCCTTCCCGAACCCGAGGAGGATCCCGAATCCTGGCGCAAACTCGCGCGCATCGCGTGGGTCGACGACCCCGAGACGCACGTCGACTCGTTGCGGATGGAGGAGATCGCGCGCGCTCGACGAATCGAGACGTTGTTCCAACTCCTCGATTCGAACACCGTCCACTTCCGCTTCCAACCCGGCCCGGTCCCGAAGAAGCCCGAGGGCTCGGGGATCGGCGCATCCGAGCAAGGTCTCGAACGCAAGGGGCCCGGCCGCGAGTCCGTGTGGGTCGCCCGGATGGGCATCGAGGCGACGCTCCTCGAATACGCGCGGCTGAAGGACGACTGGGAAACGCTGCAGACGACGTGGCGCGACGCCGGCGATGCCGTGCTCCAACGCCTCGATTCCGGCCCGATGAAGGGCGACGTCGAGCGGATCCACAAGGCCTGCGACGGGACCTCGAGCGTGCTCGAGATGGCCGACCGACTCGCGTGGCCGCTACGTCAGGCGAGAAACCTCGCGCTCCAAGAATTGCGACGCGGCGCGCTGCGTTTCTCGACCCCGCCCGAACTCCTCTACCTCGTCCAGCACGAGATCGCGCGGTCGCAGACCGAACGCGCAGTTTCGCGACTCATCTCGTGGATCGAGATCGCACCGGCCGGGCCGCTGGCCGAGGTCGATGCGCACGCGTTCGACGCCGAGTGGCAGTCGGGGCGACTCCAACCCGTCGTGCACGCACTGCCGGCGCGACGCGGCCGCACGTTCCTGCGACGCCTCGATCACGCTTCCGCAGTGCCGATGCATGCGCTCGCACGTTGGAAGGACTTCACGCGGGAGAAGGCCAACGACCGCACGGGACAGCTCCGACTGCTCGCTTGGCAACTGCGTGCAACTGCGGATCCGTCGGTGCCGAGCGTGCGCGAGCTGCTCACGCTGTCGCGCATGCTGCTGCGCGAGAACAAGCGCACCGCGGCGGCATCCATCTTGAGGATCGCAGCCAACCGCGCTCCGGAAACGGCTCACGTCCGCCTCGAAATCGGCGGCGCGATGGTCCAGGCCGGCATCGCGATCGAAGCCGCGCCGTTCCTCCTCGAAGTCATCCGAACGGCGCTCGAAGCCGGTCGCAGCGAAGAAGTTCTCCAGCCGCTGCGTCAGTTGAGCGACGCGATGCCGGGGGATCGCGAGATCCGCCGGCTCTACATGCGAGCGCGCGCTCACGCCGTGCAGCGCACGCTGGTCAAGAAGCACTCGCTGGTCACGATCTCCGTCCTGCTCGCGCTGTCGGTCGGCGGACTCGTCCAATACACGACGCACCGTCACCTGGAGAATCGGCTCGAGAGCGTGCTGTCTTTCTCCGACGATCCGGCCGCTGCGCTGCTCGAACTCGACAGCGCCTTCCAGGGCGACAACTCTCCGCGCATCGCCGCACTTCGATTGGAACTCGGTCAACACAAGCGCATGGCCGAAGCCGCGATCCGCACGACCTGGACCGACGAGTACAACGCTGCGGCGCTGGAGTGCACCGTCGGTGACATGCGCCTGGGTCTCCAGCGCGCACTCGAGCTTCCCGCGGCTCCGACTCTCCGGGTCAGCGAGGAGCCGTTGCCGCTCGTCCCCGACCTCTACAACGGATTGGCGGCGCGCCTCGACGCGCAGATCGCTCTCCTCTTCGCGGGAACGGGTGATGCGCAAGACCAGCAGCGCGCCGAGGACCGATTCCTCGCGCTCGCGCGATCCCTGGCCGAACCGATGGGCGCCAAGCCGCCCGAAGCAGCACGCGAGTTCGAGAAGCGCCTCACGGCCATGCGCAAACGCGTGGAAGAGCGCAGCGCAAATCGAGCGCGTGAACGCGAGGAGCGCGTCCGCAAGGAGAACCTCGCTTCGCAGGACGTGCTGATCAACACCGCTCGCGCTCACGAGGAAGCCGGGGATCACCAGCGCGCGCTCGACGTCTACCAAGCCCTGCTCGCGACGGACCCGACTGGGAAGCTCGCGACGCTTTTCGCGGCGGAAATCGGCAAGGTCGAGAATCGCGTGCGCGCGATCGCCGAAGCCCGAACGCTCGCCGAGGCCGGCCGCCAAGTCGAAGCCTACGCCCTGCTCAAGAGCGCACTGGACGACTACGACTCGTGGCTTCTCCCGTGGCGCGTCGTCACTGTGCCCGCGGGCGCGCGTACGAAGCTCGCCGACGGCACCCAGCGCATCACACCGTTCACTCTCGAGACGACTTGGAAAGAGCTCGTCACGTTCACCCTCGAGCTCGATGGTCACGAGCCGCACACGGTGACCTCCCTGCATCCCGGGGACGTGAACGTCTCCCTGTCGCGCATCCCGGAACGAGCGTGGGGAACGGTCGGCCGCGTCGAAGCACCGCCCGTCGCAGTCGGCGACGATCACGTCGTCGTCGATCGCGCCGGTTCGATCGCACGGCTCGGCCGCAATGGAACGCGCATCTGGGAAGCCCGCTTCAGCTCGCTCGGCGGCGTGGGTCGCGTGCCCGTCTTCTTGCCCGGACGCCCCGGCCATCTGCTCGTCGTGACCGAAGACGGCGAGGTGTGGATCGTCAGCGCCGCTGACGGAACCAGGGACGGTCCGTGGGCCGCTGGTTCGCCGCCGCTCGACGGCCCGACTTCGCAGGTCGATCGCGTCCTCGTGCGCTTCAAGAACGGCCGTACTTTCGCCTGGAACGATCGCCTCAAGCCCGACGAGATCGACTCGAGTGCGCTCGAAGCCGTCGAAGAGGCGCGACCGAGTTCGAACGCCGGACTCGCGATCCTGCGCCGCCGATCCAGTTCGGCGACGACCTTCCCTTGTCCGTGGGCTCCATTCACCGTGGAGATCGGCGAGACCGTGTTCAGCGTGAAATCCACGGGAACTCCGCCGCGCACAGAACACCTACGACGCGTCGGCGAGTGGACCTACGTCGCCTGGGAATCGCCGAACGTGTCGATCCCGCATGGACGTCTGTGGATCTCGGACGAGTCGGGATTGCGCTCGTTCGAGCCCTGACGTGGAGCCGAGTCGCGGACTCGGCTAGTCTGCGCGCGATGCGCCGGATTCCACTCCTCACCCTCTTCGCGCTGACAGCGATCTGCGCCTGCGCGGCGCAAGTTCCACGCACGGACGTGCCCGCCGAACCGGTGTCGACAGGCGTCACGACGCCGCCGCCGATCCCCACCGTGGTCCCCGCTCGAAGGGTCGACATTCCTCGTCGCGCGCTCGCGCTTCCGCGCGGCTGGGATACGTTGCCGACTCCCGCGTTCGAGGACGTGCTCGACCGCTGGAACCCGTCGCGAGAACCGGGCCGACTGGACGCTGACGCGCTCGACGAATTGCGCGCGGCACTCGAGGGTCAAAGCCCGCGATCTTTGCGGGCCGTGCTCCTCCTCTCCGCGAGCGGGGCGCTCGAAGCCCACGAGGTGCTGCGCGCGCGGCTCGAACGCCGCATTCGCACGGCGGATACCGACGTGCCCGCGGTGGACGTCGCGGCCGCGGCCGCGCTCGGAAAAGCGCCGGATCCGCCGCCCACTCTAGGGAGCGCGTTGGAGGAGCTCGCGCTAGGTCGACGCCCCCACCCCACGTTCGCCGTGCGCGTCGAGTGCGCCGTGTCGTGTCTCGCGCTCGGCCGCGACGGAGGGATCGTCGACTTCCTCTTGGCCGTGCTCCTCGAAGGCACGTCCGACACGCGCAAGCGGCCCGCGTCCGCGCGCGGCGCAGCGACGATCGACGAGATGGTGTTCGCACAGTGGCGCGCTGCGACCGCACTCGCGCGGCGCGCCGAGATCGACAATCCATATCGGCCCGAGGCCAGCGCGGTCGACCGCGTTCGAGCCGCGGCGGAACTCGAGCGCGCCTTGTCGGCCCAGACGATCGGAGGATCGAGACCTTGAGACTCACAGCAACCTCCCACCTCCTGCGCGGCGCGTGGCTCGCGCTCCTTCTCGTCGCGAGTTGTGATCGGACCCCCGAGCCAAAGCCGGGCATCGCGCCGACGACGGCGACAGTGCCCGCCGCGCGGGGCACGACGCCCGACGAAAGTCCAGCATCCACGCGCGCCCCAGCGGTTCCCGCGGCGACGGGCGCGCAGGGTCCCGCGGTGGGCGAGGCGTCGAGTGCGGCACCACGGTCGGGCGACGGGTGGACGGCACGCGGATCCGTGCGCACGGCCGTCGGTTCGGCGCCGGTGGCCGATGCACGCGTCGTCCTCGAAGTGAGGACGTCGGAAGGCCTCGTGCTCGACCTCGCGCGAGTTCGCAGCGACGCGACGGGCGCGTACTCCGCGGCGCTGCCTCGGCTCGATGCGCTCACCGCGCGAGAGCTCGCGAGCGCGAGGATCGAGGCGCGCGTCGAAGCCGCGGGGTTCCAGCCGGCCGAGTCCGGCACGCGTCTTCAGCCAGCGCCCGCGCGCGACGTGACGGTCGACGCGCGCCTGGACGAGGGCGCCGCGCTGCGCGGTCGCGCCGTCGATGCGCGTGGGGCACCCGTGCCGCGTGTCACGGCGGCAATTTCGCTGCGCGACGGACGTTCGGGGCCCGGCGGACTGACCTTGGTCGACGAGACCATCGCCGATGCCGACGGACGTTTCGCGCTGGGTTTCGCGGCCGGCGGCAAGGTCCACCTCTCCCTCCGTGCCGAAGACGCCGGAGTCCATGCGCGCGAGATCGAGGTCGTGGCGCGTAAGGATCACGACGTCGGTGACGTGGCACTGGGCGGCGGGGATCGGATGTCGGGCATCGCGCTGCACGTGGACGGCACGCCGGCGAAGAACCTCGAGCTGTGGGCGATCGAGGGCGAGACGTCCTTCCAGCCCGACTCGTTCGCGACGGCCGTTCGCCGCGCACGCGAGGTCGAGCGCAACGAGGGGCTCTCCTATGCACGCACGTTCACGGACGAGGCCGGCCGCTTCGAGTTCCGCGCGCTGCGTCCCGATCACTACTCGGTGAAGCCCGCCGATCCAGCGATCGTCGTCGAGCCGCGACAAGCGCTCTTCGAGCCCGGCCAGACGAACGTCGAACTGCGCGTCGAGACACCGATCCTCGTCGTGCGCGTCGTCGACGATGCGGGGGCGCCGGTACCGGGCGCACTCGTCGAAGCGACGGAGCTCGGCCTCGAATCCGATGGTTCGTACACGCCGGGCAGCACGCGCCGCGAGGCGACTCGCGGCGCTCGTGCGTTGGCTACGTTCAGCGCAGATCCCGAGACTCCTCTGGCGGTTCGCGCTCGCCTCGGAACGCGCGTTTCCCCCGAACGGATCGTGTACTTCGGCGTGGGGACGCAGCATCTCGAAGAGGAGCTCGCGCTCGGCACCCGCGCCTCGAACGGCCGGATTCGCTTGAGCCTCGTCGGCACCGACGCGAAGGATCTCACGATGCGACTCGCGATCGCGTCTACGGCGACTCGGCTCGTCGACGAGGACTTGGGTCTCCTCGATGTCGGCGCCGACGGCATCGCGACCGGGATCCCGCCGGGCGAACACCGGCTGATCCTCGACTTCGCTGGCGCCGCGGGCGCCTGGTTCTTCCCCTGGAAGTCGCCCGAGATCGTCATGGTCCCGACCGAAGGCGAAGTCGTCGTAGCGGTCGAGCCCGTGGCCGGAGCACGTCTTTGGATCGAGTGCATGCTCGTCGGTCCCCCGCCGTCGGGTCTGGACGAAGCCTCGAAGCCGGCCGTACACCGTGAGCGATTCGGGGCGCGATTCGTTCTCGTTCCGGCGGACGGAAGCCGCGAGCGCTCGCTCGACCTCCGCCTCGGAGGTGACGACGTCCAGATCCTCTTGCCGGGAGAGACGGCCGAGGCCCGCGATTTGTTGCCTGCGGGCGATTACACGGTGCGCGTGGAAGGCGCGCGGTGGATGCCGACGGACACGCGCATCCGGCTGCTCCCGAAGAAGCGTCTCACGGCGCGCGTCGAAGTTCGCGCGCGCTGAGAGCCCGTGAAGAAATCGAGTCTGCGGGCTCTCAGATTCATGTGGCGACGCTACGCGCCGCGAGAGCGTGTGAAGCCATCGGGGCTACACGCTCTCAGACCCTGCTGGCGCCGCTTCCGCGCTGCGTCGCCCGTGAATTCTTCACCGGCTCTCTGACGCTGTGAACGTCTCGAGTCCGCGCGCTGTCCGTACCTATTCACGGCTCTTTGCGACGCGACGGCCCGTGAACGCTTCGCGGGCTCGGACGCCGACTTCGCGCGCGACCGCTATCCTCTCGCGGATGGGAGAACACCGAGCCGAGCCGGAGGACTTCGCCAGCGTGCTCGCAGCGCGCATCCTGCGACGCGACGCCTTGCGCGGGGTCGGGGCACTGGCCGCCGCATTCGCTCTGCCACGTTCGGTGGTCGCGTCCGGGAACCGCGGAGAGGAACGCGCTCCGACGACTCGCGCCACGGAGCCGGCGACCACCTTGCGCTTCGAGGAGGTCGCGCAGGGAGTCGACGAGCGGATGCACGTGCCGACCGGCCACGCGGCTCACGTTCTGATCGCTTGGGGCGACCCGGTCGTCGCCGGAGCGCCCGCGTTCGACCCGCAAAAGGTGACGCGCGCGCAGCAGGAAATGCAGTTCGGGACCGAGAACGACTACATCGCGTTCCTGCCGCTGCCCCGCGGATCCAACTCGAGCACGCGCGGACTCCTGTGCGTGAACCACGAGGGCTCGAAGCTCCGCATGATGTTCGCGGAACTCCCGAAGGACTCGTCGGGAGACGCGGCGGTCGGTCGGCCGCACGTGGAGGCCGAGATGGCCGCGCAAGGCCACACGGTGATCGAGATCGCGCTCGAGGATGGCCGCTGGCGTGTCGTTCGCGGCAGTCCTTATGCGCGACGCATCAGCGCGAGCTCGACGTGGATGCGGGTGTCGGGGCCGGCTGCAGGCCACGCGCGACTGCGCACGAGCGCAGACGCGACGGGCAAGCGGATCTTGGGCACGTTCAATTGCTGCGCGGGCGGCGTGACGCCGTGGGGCACCGTCCTCGTGTGCGAGGAAAACTTCAACAAGTACTTCTCCGGTCGCGAGTTCACGGACAGCGAACGCCGCAATCACGAACGCTGTCGCGTCGGCCGCGAGATGGAGTACGCCTGGGATCGACACTTCACGCGCTTTCGCGCCGATGTCGAGCCGCACGAACCGAACCGCTACGGCTGGGTCGTGGAGTACGACCCGTACGACCCGACTTCGGAACCCGTGAAGCGCTCGGCACTCGGTCGCTTCAAGCACGAAGGCGCGGCGACGACTATTGCTCCCGACGGCCGCGTCGTCGTCTACATGGGCGACGACGACGAACACGAGTTCGTCTACCGATTCGTGACGGCGAAGCCGTGGAACTCCGCGGATGAGGCCCCGAATCGAGATCTCCTCGACGAGGGCACGTTGAGCGTCGCGCGTTTCGAGCCCGACGGCCGGCTCGTGTGGCTGCCGCTCGTCTTCGGTGCCGCGCCGCTCGATCCCGAACACGGGTTCGCGAGTCAAGCCGACGTCCTGATCGAGGCGCGATCGGCCGCGACTTTGCTCGGAGCCACGCGCATGGATCGTCCCGAGGACGTCGAGGCGAATCCCGTGACGGGACGTGTCTACGTGATGCTCACGAACAACACGAAGCGCAAGGTCGGCGACTTCGACGGCCCGAATCCGCGCGCGCCGAACCGACACGGGCACGTGCTCGAACTCGTTCCCCCGGCGCGTTCGGCCGGCCAGCGCGACCACGCCGCGAGCGAGTTCACGTGGGAGCTCTTCCTGCGCGCCGGCGACCCGTTCGAACGGCCCGACGTGACCGAGATCTCCCAACGCGCGGCCTACCATCCCGACGTGACGCGCGACGGCTGGTTCACGTGCCCCGACAACGCTGCGTTCGATCCCGCCGGGCGGATGTGGATCTCGACGGACGGCGGGTCACGGAAAGGCATCGCGGATGGCGTGTGGGCGACGGACACGCTCGGGCCGGGGCGCGCACTGACGCGACGGTTCTTCCGTGCGCCGATCGGCGCGGAAGTGTGCGGGCCGTGCTTCACGCCGGACGGCACGACGCTGTTCCTCGCCGTGCAGCACCCGGGGGAGAGCGACGCGAACGGCAAGTCCGGCTACTCGTTCCTGAATCCGAGCACGCGCTTTCCCGACTACGACGAGAAGCTGCCGACGCGCTCGGCGGTCGTCGCGATCCGCCGCGTGGATGGCGGGGAGATCGGTTGACCCGCTGGGCGCCGGAGCCTCTCGCCCCGGCTCCAGCAGCGAATCAGCCCGAAACCGCCGGTGTTTCCGCGTAATCGACCTCGAAGGAGGGCATCGCGCCGCCGGGGCCTTGCAGGTAGTGCTCGAACCACTGGAGCATGCGCACGGCATAGTCGAGACGCGACGCGGCCTTCCGATTGCCGTGACCTTCACCGGGGTAGAGCACGAGTCGCACCGGCGCCTGGCTGCGCAACTTCATGTGCCGGTACATCGTGCGCGACTGGCCCGGATCCACGCGCGGATCGTCCTTACCGTGCAGGATGAGCAGCGGCGTCTTGGACTGCGCCGCGTGCGTGATCGGTGAACGCTCGCGCAGGTGTTCGACGTCGTCCCACACGCGCTTCAACGCATGGACGTTGAATTCTTCCTCGGGGATGTCGGTCGTGCCGAACTTCGAGAACTTGTCGGAGATCCCGACGAACATGACGCCCGCAGCGAAGTGGTCCGTGAACTTCGTCGAGCACCACGCGGTCGCGTAGCCGCCGTACGAACCGCCCGTCACGCCGACCTTCGCCTTGTCGACGAGCCCGATCGACACGAGGTGATCGACCGCGTCGACGAGGTCGTCGAATTCCTTGCCGCCCGCGTCGCCCTGCGAGCTCTTCTGGAACGCGACGCCGCGCCCCGTGCTGCCGCGGTAGTTCGGATAGAGCGTCGCGAACCCGCGCGCGGCCGCGATCTGTCCCGGACGGCTGTAGTTCGTCGACCAACCGTTCGAGTCGTGGGCCTCGGGTCCGCCGTGGACCGAGAGGATCAGCGGATAGCGAGTGCCAGGGACCTCATTCGCCGGATGCACGAGCACACCTTCGAGCTCGAGGCCGTCGCGCGCCTTCCAGCGCACGACTTCCTGCTTGGCGAAGTCCATCCCTTCGAGCAACGGGTTCGAGATCGTGCGCCGCTTCGGCCCGGCATCGCCGTGGCGCATCGTCCACACTTCGGGCAGGTGGCGCGGCGTGTGGCCGACCAACGCGCCGACTTGGCCGTCCTTCGAGATCGAAGCGCCCGTCCAGATCGCGACACCGGGCGCGATGATCGTCTTCTGCACGCCCTGGTTCGCGACGTTGACCTTCTCGTACGACGTCTCGCAACCCTTCGCGGCGACGAGCATCGCGTGACCGTCGGGTTGGAAACCGAAAGACACGGTCGCCCCTTCCCAATCTGCGGAAAGAGGCTGGATCCGCTCCGGGCGCGCGTTCGGTTCGCTGGCCCAGGCGCTGAACGTCGTCGCCGCGGGGTCGTTCAGGTCCGACGCGGCGATCATCGCGACGAACTTCGCGTCGGGCGTCCAACCGATCGTGCCCAGCTTGCCCGTGTTCTCGATGCGGTAGAGGACCGTGCCGTCCTTCGAGTCGACGACGCGCACTTGGGTGCGCATGTACTCGTCGTCCACGAGCGGCGTCGGTGCCAGTGCGAGCGCGAGGCGCGCGTCGACGGGACTCCACACGCATTGATGAACGTGACCTTCGACTTCGAGCAGGCGAGCAGCGGATGCGCCCTCCTGCGTTTCGGCGATCCACACGCGCGCGAACGCGTTGTCCTCCTCGTAGACCTGCTGCTTGAAGCCTTTTTCCTCGCGCGCCTTGCGCACTTTCGAAGCGGGTTCGTTCGCGACGAGCGCCACCTCGCGACCATCGGGCGAGAGGCTGAAGGCCGAGATCGACGTGTCGAGCGACGCCACCTTGCGCGACTCACCACCGTCGGTGCGAATCGCGTAGAGACACGTTTCCTTGTCGCCGTCGCGCTTCGCGAGGTAAGCGATCGTCTGTGAGTCGTTCATCCAAGCGAAGCGCCCGACGTTCGACTTGCCCGTCACGAACGGGCGCGAGGCGCCGCTGTCGACGTCGAGGACGTGGAGTTCGGTCCACGGCAGTCCGTCCTCGTCCTTCCACGCCGTGCGCGGGACGGAGAGGGTGTACGCGACTTGCTTGCCGTCGGGCGAGATCAGCGCGGTGGAGACCGAGCGCAACGTCTCGACGTCCTGGGGACTCCACGACATCGTCGCCGATTCGGCGCTCGAGTCGCCGCGCGCCGCGCGCACGTCGGCGGATGAACTCGCGCACCCGAACGTGGGGAGGAGCGCGAGGCAGAGGAAGAGCACACGGGGGGCGAAACGCAACATCGTCGGGGGGTCTCCAAGGCGCCGTGGTTCGTGCGCCGATCCGTGAAGGATACCGAGAGCCGCGCTGCGCGCCGCGTTCGAGCCGCGTGTTCCGCGGCGGTACGAACCCGGCCGAATTCCCGGACTCGAGCGGCGCAGATCGACTCCCGTGCTCGCAGGGCCCGTGCAGAATTCACGGGCGACGCGGCGCGGAAGCGACGCCAGTAGCGTCCGAGAGCGCGTAGCCTCGAGGCCTTCCCGCGCTCTCAGCGACGGATCCCCCCCGTCGGGAAGCGCGCTGCACCCGCGACCGCCGTCTTCGCGGCGAGGCGCACGACCGCGCCCGAGGCGCACCGCAGCCCGTCGCCGAACACCGCGCCCTGACCGCCGCCGACCGCGGGGGTGCCTTGGAAGAAGAGCGCGATCGTCGAAGCCGTCATCTCGCTCGCATCGAGCACACACGAGTCAACGCCGAGAACGAGCGCTCCGCCGCTGCGCAGCACGGCGACGGCACCGCTCGATTTCTGTCAGCCGCGTTGCGACACCCTCGGGCTCGCGTTGCCGTACGGACACGCGCTCGCGCTGCTATCGCCGACGCAGAGGCTGCGACGCTCGGTGAGTGAAGCCGGCACGGTGGGTATCCATCGTCGCCGACCTTCCCGTCGGACGCCCGATCGCGACGAGATCCATGTCGCCTTCGAGGTCGAGGTCGGCACCGAGCACTCCGGCTCGCTGGAGGCTCGTCGAGAACACCAGCACCGCGAGAACCGCCCCGGCCCCATCGTTCACGAAGCGCAACACGCGGCCGGATACCACTTGGGATTCGAGCACCGCGAGTGGTGCGACGAGGTCGACGTCGACGTCCGCGTCGAGCCCGCGCAGGTCGAACAGGTCGCGACTGACGTACCAGACATCGACACGGGGCACAAAAAACGACGCCAGCGACCTCACGCAAGGTCATCGGGGAGGGGCACGACCGGCTGCGCGGATCCTCGAGAAAACGCGCCCGGGGCGGGTCCGATCGAGTCCGGAACCCTCGATAGCTGCCGCTCGCGGACCCGCCGGCCACAGCCCGAGCCGATCCGCAAGGGTCACGATCCCGAGACGTCTCCCGGGTGCGCTCGGCGTCCGCGGCCGACCCGGACGCTCAGGGCGTCCGGTCGCACACCGACTGGCTGGTGTTCGTGTCGCGACACACCCGGGTCACGACGACGGCCTTCGCGCAGGGATCGATGACCACTTGCATCGCCTCGATGAACAGGACGGAGTCGAAGACTCGCAAGAACTTCTGCGCGCAGACGAGTTCGAAGCGGAAAAAGCGCATGCACTGCCCGAGCCCGTGCGCGCCAGGCGCTGCGGTCCATTGGTCGGTCACAGATTCGGTGGACTCCTCGCCGTACTCGAATCCGCCGCCGCTCGTGAGTGGCGTGCCCGAGCCCCCGCCGAACTGGAAGCTTACCTTCCACTTCGCGGTTCGACCCTGCTGTGCGCGCACCACCGAGCCCGACGAGCGACAGAACTTGGCCGTGCGCGAGCGCACGACCTGGCACTCCGGCGTGCCGACGGAAGTCGCGCCTCCGCAGGAATTGGCCGCAGGAGCGAGGGGAGTGCACGTCCAGTTGCCTTGGTCGGGGACGGGCGGGTCACAATCAGCGGCAACGCTCGGGATGGCAGGAACGGTCGAGGCTCCGTGTGTCTCGCGAGCGTGAGCAGGTGCTGTACGTCCATCCTTTGGCGACGACCCCGCCGTCTCGATTCCCTGACCGCCACCCGCAGGTACCACGAAGGTCGGCGGGGCGTCTTGGATCGCGGCGTTCAGTCCCGCCGGCCCCCCCGCGGGCCTGAGCAGCAGAGCGAGGTGCCCGCGCCGGAGCTTCCCGCTGATGTGCACGTAGGCTTGGTCGTTCTGGACGAGAACCACCGACGCGGTGAATTCGGGCGCGGCTGTGATCGTTGGTGCGCTCGCCGCGTAGTTGAAGGCGTCGAGCGTCGCGCCCGCACCAAGGTCGCCGAGCAGCGCGATGGACACCACGATCCCGTTCGAGCCGAGTTCCACGCCGGGTAAGACCAGATCGACGCCGCGCACGTAGCTCGCGGCCTGCGCAGGAGCGTGCCCGCGATAGGCCGTGAAGTGTCGCACCGCCTCGTTGTCGAGGAGCGCGGTCACGTGGGCCGTGACGCGCAGCGCTGAATCACCTGGAACGTGGATCCCCCAGTGCGGCCAACTGCCATCGGTGGCGTGGAAGCTGTTCACGCTGCCGCTCTTCCCTTCGACGAACACGGGCACTGCCAGGGGTTGAGTCCGCGAGATCGTGAGCAGGCGGACTTCCGCCGCGCCGTCGGCTGCAGGGAAGGCGGGCACTTGCTCGAGCATGCCCACGGAGATCCCGGTCGCATGGGCCCGCTCACCCAGCACGAGCCGAAGCCCCGCCGACGCGTCGACCGCGAGCCATGGGGTCTGACCCTCCACGCTAGTCACAGCCACCACGCTTCCGGCGCTGGTCGTGAGTTCGACCACGCTGCCTGGGGCCGAAAGCAGGCGATCCGTGAGCACTTCGACCGAAGTGAGAAGGGTAGTCGTGGGGGGCGGCGATCCTGCGGCGACGGCGAGCGAGCCGGGCGCGATCAGGGCAGCGAACACGAAAGCGTGCCGATAGCGGTGCATGCGGGAGTCCTCGAAAGGGGAGGGCGAACGGTACCGCGTGAGCGTACCCCCCCCCCGGCTTGCGTCTACGGCCTGCTCGGGCCGCGACTAGGGTCGGCAGTCCGTGGCCAGTTCGGATGGAACCAGCGACCCTTCCGAGCGCTGCGCCACGACGTGTCCGTGATTCGAGCGCTCGCGATCCTGCACTACGAATGATACGGGCGCAGCCGAGATGCGGCCTCGCGCCGCGATCGAGCCCAGATCTATTCGTGCCAATGCCGGCGGGCCGTCGACGCTCACCTCGCCGCAGGCGCCGGCGGGATCCCGTAGTACGTCGCGAGCTCGCCCTCTTCGTGACCGTAGTCGTACACGAGCTCCTCGCCTGCGGCGATGTCCTTCAGCGCGAAGAAGTCCATCGTGCGGTCGTCGAAGTTGGAGACGAGCTCGACGTTCTCCGCGGTCGCATGATTGATCAGGCTGCCCAGACCGAGCACGGCGCAGAGGTCGCCCTCGTCGGTCCACTCGAAGACATAGCGGCCGAGCACGGTCTGGTCCGTCAGCTCCGACTCGGAGGTGGGAACGACGACGACAGGGTCGGCCAAGATGCGCGTGCCCTTCTGGATCGGGCGGATGGCGACGACGCAACGACCCTTGACGGGATCGACGGTCACCGCGACGAGGTCGGGAGCTGCGTGGGACGTGGCTGTGTTCATGCGTGGCCGCAGAATGCGGCGCAGCAAGTTACGGCGAGTCGCGGCGCGTTCAAGGATTCGGCCGCGTAACCGACGGTTTCGCTGCGGATCTCAAGGATAGATGCGGTGCATCATCCGGGGGAACGGACTCGCCTCGCGTACGTGCTCGAGGCCGCAGATCCAACCGACCGTGCGTTCCAGTCCGAGTCCGAACCCGCCGTGCGGCACGGATCCGTAGCGACGCAGGTCGAGGTACCAGCCGAACGCTTCCTCGGGCAGTTTGTGCTCGCGGATCCGGCCGAGCAGGACGTCGAGGTCCTCCTCGCGCTGCGAACCACCGATGATCTCGCCCACGCCCTCGGGACCGAGCACGTCGACGCACAGGGCCTTCGTCATGTCGGCCGGGTCGCGCTTCATGTAGAAGGCCTTCACCTCGTGCGGATAGCGGTGCACGAGCAGCGGCCGGTCGTACTGGTTCGAGAGGATCGTCTCGTCGGGCGCGCCCAGGTCGTCGCCGTACTTGTGTTGGCCCGGCGCATGTTTCTCGAGGATCGCGTGCGCTTCGTCGTACGTGAGACGCGGGAACGGAGCTTGGATCGCGTGCAGCTTCGTGAGGTCGCGCTCGAGCACCGCGAGTTCCGGCTGGCGGCGTTCGAGCACCGACTTCACGACGTAACAGAGCAAGTCCTCCGCGTGCTGCATCACGTCGTCGAGCGTGGCGTAGGCCATCTCCGGCTCGAGCATCCAGAACTCGGTCAAGTGGCGCCGCGTCTTCGATTTCTCGGCGCGAAACGTGGGTCCGAAACAATAGACCTTGCCGAACGCCATCGCCGTCGCCTCGGCGTAGAGCTGACCCGATTGCGTGAGGTACGCCTTCGCGCCGTCGAAGTAATCGACCTCGAACAAGGTGCTCGTCCCCTCGCACGCGGCCGGCGTGAAGATCGGCGAGTCGACGCAGATGAAACCCTGCTCGTCGTAGAAGCGCCGGATCGCGGTGATGATCGCGTCGCGGATGCGCATCACGGCCCACTGCTTCTTGCTGCGCAGCCAGAGATGCCGTTGCGAGAGCAGGAAGTCGGGGCCGTGCTCCTTGGGCGTGATCGGGAAGCCCTCGACCTTTTGCAGGACCTCGCCGCCCTTCACCGAGATCTCATATCCGCCGGGAGCGCGCGGCTCGGCCTTGACGAGGCCGGTGAGGATGAGGCTCGATTCCTGGCCCGCATGGCCCAGCGCTTCGAAGAGTTCCGTCGGAACGTCACCTTGGAAAACGACGCACTGGACATAGCCCGAGCCGTCGCGCATCTGGACGAAGTGGAGCTTGCCCTTCGAACTCTTGTGGTGGACCCAGCCGCGCAGGGTCACTTGCTGGCCGACGTACTCGCCGAGCTTTTCGATTCGAGCGATGGGAGTCATGGATTCGCTTCAGGGGAACGCGGAATAGGCCGGTTGGACCTGGACGGCGCCGACTTGGCCGTGCGCGACGCGCACGCGGCCCTTGCACAGGGCGCCGTCGCGGCGCGCTTCGACGATCGCGTCGCCTTCGCCGGCGGAGAGCGCCGCGAGTTCGTCGCCGCTCGTCACGATCTGGATGCGCTCGTAGCCGAGCGCGAGGAGCCGCGTCAGGATCCGATCGGTGACGAGGCTCGACGCGGCCGCGGGCGTCGCGGTCGTCGACACGAGGTCGGTGCTCAGCCCGGCACGCGCGCCGCGCTCCGACAGGCTCATCACGCGTTCTTCGAGTCGCTTCACTTGGTCGCGCACGTCGAGCAGGACGTGCTCGGTGCGCCGCAGATCGATCGCGGCTTCGCGCTCGGCCAGCTTCTGCAGCGCCGTCTCGAGCCCTTGCAGTCGATCCAGGGATCCGAGGCGCTTTTCCAGGCGACGGATGCTCGCGAGGAGGACGAATTGCAGCGCCACGATCGACCCGCCCACCGCCGCGGCGACGACGAGGAGGACGGTCTCGGGATCGCTGGGAGCGGACATGAACACGCAGGGTAACGGCAGCGAGCCCCGGCGTTCAACGCACCCCGCGTCGTCGGTCGATGAAGTGGGCGCGATGGACGAGCAATCGAGGACGAGCGAGCCCGGGAACCGCGGGGACCGCTTGGGCCGGTCGCTGGCGATCGGCGCGGTCCTCGGCCTCGTCGTCCTCTGCGCGTTCGCTCTGTGGAGCGATGCCCGCGGGATCGGACAGGCGCTGGCGCGTTTCCCGATTTCGGTGGCGGTGCTTGCGTGCGGACTCTCGCTCGCGAACTACGGGCTGAGGTTCCTGCGTTGGCAACGCTACCTCACGGTGCTCGGCATCAAGATCCCGATCGGGACGTCCTTCTTGATCAGCCTCGCCGGACTCGCGTTCACCGTGTCGCCGGGAAAACTCGGCGAGGCGTACAAGTCGTGGCTGGTGAAGGAGGTCACGGGGACGCCGATCCACGTCACGGCGCCGATCGTCTTGGCCGAGCGCTTCACGGATCTCTTGGCGTTCCTCGTGCTCATCGCGATCGGGGGTCTGGCGACATCTCCCGACCACGCCTGGATCTTCGGCGCGGTACTCGCAGGCTGCGCGGCACTGCTCGCGTTCGCCGTCTCGCCGCGACTCCAGGAGTTCGCGCTCGCTCGCATCGCGCGCATGCCCGTCGTCGCGCGCTTCGTGCCGCGGGTGCGCGATTCGCTGACGAGCGTGCGCGCACTGTTCGCGCCGCGCGAGCTCGTGTTCCCGACCGTCATCGCCACGTTGGGTTGGGGCCTCGAGTGCGTCGGCTTCTACTGCGTCGTCAACGCGTTCGTGCCCGACGCGGTGACGCTTTCCTTCGCGACGTACACGTTCGCGCTCAGCGCGGTCGCGGGTGCCGTGCTCATCCTGTTCCCGGGCGGATTGGGGCCCACGGAAGCGTCGATGAGTGCGTTGCTCACGCCGCGCTACGTCGCCGCGGGCCTCGGAGTGGAAGCGGCGCGCGCGTCGGCGGCGTCCGCGACGCTCGTCATCCGACTGTGCACCTTGTGGTTCGCCGTCCTCGTCGGCGCGATCGCGGCCCTCGTGTTTCGCCAAAGATTCAGCGCGCGGAATGGATCAGCGTCGTCGCGCGATCGCGACGATTTCGACACGCGCGCCCGCGGGTAACCCCGAAACACCGACGACGGCGCGCGCGGGCCAGGGCTTCGGCACTTTCGCCGCGTAGACCGCGTTGAAACGTTCGTACAGCGCGATGTCGGACAGGTAGCACGTCGTCTGCACCAGGTCCTCGAGTAGGAGACCAGCTCGGCCCAGCTCGACCTCGACCGCTCTGATCGCCGTCGCGACCTCTTCCTCGAACTCGGCCTTCGTCGCGCCGATGCGCCCCGCGACGAAGACGAGGTCGCCGGTCTCCACGAGCGCCGAGTAGGGCCCGAGCGCGCCCTTCGCGTCGTGGTGGACGGTCGCAGGTGCCGAACACGCGCTCGCGAGGAGGAGCGCCGACATCGTGAGGAACTTCATGCGCTGATCCTGTCACGCAGCCGTCCGATCAGCCAACCGACTCCAGTGGGGTGATTCCGAAGTTCCCGGCATGACTCAGGCCGCGAACTTCGGAATCACCCCGCTAGCGAAGCCGAGCGCTGATGGCCCCGAGCGCGAGTACTGCGGCCGACATCGCGAGTATCCAAGCGTTGTTCGTCGGCAGTGCATGATCGGGCGCGGCCGGCGCCTCGGATCGAGCTTCGCCCGCCGCACGTCGCTCGTCGAGCGAGACGATGCCGAAAGGCTGCAACGCGATTTCATCGAAGAGTCGCGCCCACGACACGGCGAACTCCGGCCCGGCCGACGGCTCGCCCGGCAACCAAGCGAAGTGGATGCGTCCGGGACCCGCCGCGACGAGCACGTCGTCTCCAGCGGTGATCCACGGAGTGAGGCCGCGATCCTCGTCGCGGTCGAGGCGCACGCTGCCGAGTCGCTGCCCCGACGCGTTCCAACCGTCGCGCCCCGCGAGCACCTCCCCCTTCGGACTCTCGCCGCTCACGTGGACGGAGAACGGCACGTGCACGGGTAGGGAATCGTCACCCGTCACGTGACCGCGTGCGCCGAGCCAGGCAGCGAGCACGCGCTCGAACGGCGAGCGCGGCGACAGGGCATCGAGGCCGCCGATCAGAACGCCCGGTGCAGCATCCGTGACGACGACGAGGCGCTCGCCATCCCAGTCGATCCGGTCGCGGCCTTCGAGGGCGATTCCGCCGTGCACGGCTGGGCCACCGGACGCGACGAATCCGGCGTAACGCGGTGGATCCGACGGTATCGCATCCGTGATCCACAGCGCACCCGGAACGTCCCACGCAGCGAACGTGTCATCCGTCGTGACTCCGGTCCCGTCCAGCGCGGCCTCGGGCGTCGATGCCACCGTTCGTCCGCCGCGTGCGGCCATCCACGCGAGATCCACGTCGTGCTCACGTGCCAGCGCGCGTGCCATGTCGATCGCGCGCGCTCGACGCGTCGATCCCGCGAATTCGAGATCCATGGACGCCGTCGTGTCGAGCACGCAGGTCCAGCGTGGCTGCGCGAGCTCACTGCGCGGCCCGGCCAGCGCGAGCACGGCGCACACGAGCGACGCGACCGCGAGGAGTGACGCGAGGGTGGGTGGTCGCGGGCGTGCGGCGCGCGGTGCGCCGGAAGTCCTTCGCGCTTCGCGCCAGGGCTCCAGATCACCGACCGCGAGCGCGCGAGTCGCTGTGCGACGGCGTGCGATGACGAGCAGCACGATCGGAACCGCGAGGAGCGAGAGCGCCAACGGTTGCTCGAACGCGAGCGCGATCACGGCCGGACGAACCGCACGCAGACGTTCTCCAACGGTTCGGCCGAGCTGGCGCGCGCGAAGCGACCGCCGCGACGCGCGAACTCGTGCGCCAGAGTTCGACGCCGCGCTTCGAGGGCGTGCGCGTGCTCGGCGAGGACCTCGGGGCCCCCATCGATGCCCTCCCCGCTCTCGGGATCGATCACGCGCGTGGAATCGTCGATGTGCGGGGCGATTTCGTGCGGAGCGAGGATCTGCAGCGCGCGGAACGGGACGCCTCGCGGCGCGGCACGCGCGACGTCCTCGGCGCGACTCCCGGCGAAGTCTCCGATCCATGTCGCGCGGTCGCAGCGCGGCAACGAACTCATCCCGCGCTCGAGTGCGTCGTGCGCGACGAGAGTCTCGAGCCACTCGAACAGCGCGCCGATCGCGCGTGATCTCGTGAGCACGAAACGCGCTCGGGTCGGGGGTGCGACGAGCGTCACGAGTGCCCCGCTCTTCCAGGCGAGCAGCGCCAGGACTGCCGCAATTTCAGCAGCGAACTGGAGTTTCGCCGGAGGACCGATCGCCATGGACAGGCTGCTGTCGATCGCGATCCACTCCGAACCTCCGCGTGCACGTCGCAACATGCGGACGAGTGGCGCATCGCCGCGCGCGCTGGCCGTCCAGTCGATCGCACGCGGATCGTCGCCCGGTCGATAGGCGCGCAAGCCGGCGAAGTCGTCCCCCGCGCCGAAGGACCACGAGCGGCCGTCGTTCTCGGACGTCGCGCGCGAGCGTGCGAGTTTCGTCGCCAGCGCCTCGGCGCGTGCGCGGAATCCCGACGCGAAGCGCACGGTGGGAAGGAGCTCGAGATCGTGCTCCATTCCGAAGGGCATTCTCACGCGCGCGGCGTCGGCGGTTCGAGGTCGAGAGGACGCCCTTCGGCTTCGACGGCGACTCGACCGCCGTCGAACGCGACTTCGCCACGCCGCACGACGACCTCGGGGAAGCCGAAGAGCTCTTGGCCCTCGTACGCGGACCACTTCGAGCGGGACGGCGGTTCCGCGCCCACGACGCGGCGCGACGACGTCGCGTCGAACAACACGACGTCCCCGTCGAAACCAGCGGAGAGCCGCCCCTTGCGCGGCAACGCGAGCGAGTCCGCCGCGCGATCGGTGACGCACGCGAGCGCCGTCGCCGCATCCAGCCGACCCGTGCGCACGAGCTCGCACGTGGGCGGAGAGAGCAGGTCGACGCTGGGCATGCCCGAGGGCGCATAGGCGTACTCGCGCTGTTTTTCCGCCAGCGGATGCGGTGCCTGGTCCGTTCCGATCGCGTCGACGTCGCCTACGCGCAAGGCGGCGCGGCTCGCCGCGTTGTCGTCGCGCGTCTTGATCGACGGATTGATCTTCAGCAAGTTTCCGAGGCGCGGCGCGTCCTCGTTCGAGAGGTACGCGTACTGCGGTCCGGTGCTGCCGCACACGGGTAGACCGCCACGCATTTCTGCTCCGATCGACTCGCACGCGCCGCGCGTCGAGACGTGGAAGACGTGCAACGTGGCACCGGTTTCCTCGACCCAGGCGATGCTCTTCTGCACCGATTCGATCTCGGAGGCGGAGCTGCGCACGAGATGGTGTTCGTTCGCCGTCGCGTTCGGAAACGCACGTTTGCCCGCGCGCAGCATCTCTTCGTCTGCGCAGTGACCGACGATTCTTCGTCCGGCCCGCGCAGCAGCCGCGAAGAGACTCCGCAGCGCGTCGTCGTCCGTCTCGGCGCCGAGTCCCGTCGATCCGCCGAGGAAGAGCTTGAACGCCGGCGTGAGCGGCGCCATCGCGGCGAGTTCGGGTACGGATTCCGGGAGGAGGTTCGCGAGGCAGCCGAAATCGACGCGCGAGCGCGCGCGAACGTGCTCGATCCGCGCGACGAGCGCTTCGTCGGACGTCGAGAGCGGCGGATCGTTCTGCACCTCGACGACGTTCGTCACGCCGCCGTGGAGCGCGCCGGCCGAACCGTGATCCCAACCTTCCTTGTGCTCCGATCCCGGATCACGGAAGTGCACATGCACGCCGACGAGCCAAGGAATCGCGGTGAGCCCGCGCGCTTCGAGCACGGGGGGGCTACCCCTGGCGAGCTCGCGTCCGACGCCCACGATGACGCCGTCCTGAAACGCGATATCGATCGGCTGTGAGTCGGGTCCCGGCGGATACGAGCGCGCGCCCCGGACGAGAAGACTCCGTCCACGCGGCATCTCGTGCCCGAGTGGCATCGCCGGCCGTTCGGACATCACGTGCCCATGCGACGCACGACGAGCAGCGTCATGTCGTCTTCGCGCTTGCCGCCGGCGAACGCCAGCACGTCGGCGATCACGAGCTCCACGAGCGTGCGCGCGTCGAGCCCGGCAGCCGCGTGGCGCGCGAGGCACTCGCGCATGCGGTCCTCGCCGAACAGTTGATCCGAGAGGTCGATCGAGCGCGCTTCGACGAGTCCGTCCGTGAGCATCACGAGCATGTCCCCCGGCTCGAGCTTGTGAACCGGCCCGTCCTCGTAGGGAAAATCGTCGACGAATCCCAGCGCCGGCGCGTGTCCCGGGATCATCTCGACGGTCTTCGTCGCCGCGCGCCAGATCAACGGCGGCGTGTGTCCGGCGTTCAGCGTCTTCACGGATCCGTCGGGTGCCAGCACCGCGACGAACAGCGTGAGGAACAGGTTGTCCTCCATGCGCGGGCTCAGGTCCTCGCACACGCTGCGCACGATGGCCGCCGGATCGTCGAGCAGCTTCAGGCCTTGCCGCAGAGCAGACTTCGCCTCGGCCATGATCAACGCCGGACCGATCCCGTGTCCCGACACGTCGCCGACGAAGACACCATGGCGTCCGCCGCGCATCTTGACGAAGTCGTAGAAGTCGCCTGTCGTGCCCTCGGCCGGCCGATACCAGCCGTGGATGTCGTAGCCGGGCACGTCGCGCGGCTGCTCGGCCATCAAGTCGCGCTGGATCTGGCCCGCGATCTCGAGCGACTGCTGCAACCGCGCCTTCTCGACGGAGTCGATGTGCAGGCGCGCGTTCTGCAGCGCGATGCGGATGTACTGCGACAGCGCCGCGAAGAGCGACAAGTCCTTCTGCGAGTACTCGCGCGTCGCGGCCTTCGAGTCGACGTACAGGACGCCGCGCTCGGCCTGACCCTCCGGACCCGCGTTCGCGACGAGCGGCACGCACATCACCGCGCGCAACTTCAAGTCGTAGACGGACGTGCCCAACTCGAGCGCCTCGGAGTCGGACGACACTTGCGCGCGGACGGGCTCGAGGTCGCCCAACACACGGCGCACGATGCTGGTCGAGAACTTCACTTGGCCCTCGACGGGCTTCTTGCCGCGCGCGCGCGCGCAACGTACCCAGAGACCCTTTTGGTCGTCGTGCAGGATCAAGAGGCCGCGCTCGGCACCGGTGACCTCGATCGACGTGTCGACGATGTCGATCAGGAGCGGCTCGAGATCGCGCGACTCCGAGACCTGCGCGATGCCGCGCAGGAGGATCTCGATCGTGCGGCGATCGAGACCGTCATTGCCGGTCAGGAAGGCGGTCGAATCCGCGGCCGAGCCGCCGGACTTGCTGGCAGCCGGGGCGGTGGGCGGCGGAGCTGCCGACACCGGGGGCTTGGGCGGTTCCTTCTTGCGGCGGAAGAACATATGCTCGCCGATCTTAGTCGCCGGGCGCGTCCCGGAGCCAGCACGAGCGCGAGACCCCAGCCCCTTCCGTCGAGAAGCCCCCCATGCACATCAGCGTCGAACCCCGGGACGAATACGCGATCCTGCACCTGCGCGGAGAGTTCGACACCTTCTACGTCACCGCGCTCCAACAGGAGATCGACGGCCTGGCGAAGAACGGGATCGTCCGGGTCGTTTTGAACCTCCGCCTCGTGCGCTACATCAATTCGACGGCACTCGGTGCGCTGGCGAAGATCCGCAAGCAGCTCGAGGGCAAGGGCGGCAAGGTGGTCGTCTCGCGGCCCTCGCCGTTCGCGCGCGACATGATGACGAAGGTCGGACTCGACCGCGTCCTCGGGATCTACGACTCCGACGAGGCCGCATCGGAAGCCGTGACCCAGGGATTGGCGCCGACCGGAAAGGCCTCCGCGCCGACGGGCGACGACCAGGCCGCAACCGTGCTCTTCTCGCCCGTCGACACGTCGAGGATCGACCACTTCCTGCCCGAAGCGGCCGGCCACGCGAAGATCGGCAAGGAGAAGGCGCCGGCGGCTTGGAGTGGCGCCGGACGCATGTCGTCGATCGACGTCCACGGTCTGCGTTTCACCTGGAACGGCGGCTCGACGGGCCTGACGCCCTTCGCGATGGGACAGTTCCTCGCGCTCGGCACGGAATGGCGGCTCAAGTTCCGCCTCCCGATGATGGCCAAGGGCTACAAGGAGGTCGTCGCCTCGATCACGGACGTCGAAGAGCGGCCCGAAGGTTTGAAGATCGGCTCGACGTTCAAGCAGATGGACAACGCGACGCGCGACGAGATCGCGAACTACGTCAAGGACCTCGCCTACCTGAAGGACGAGCTGAAGCGCGCGACGGATCGCTGAGACACGCTCTCAGACTCCATCTGCGCCGCTGCGCGGCGCTGAGCCCGTGAGTTCCTCACAGGCCTGAAAGCGTGTGAAGATCGAGGCTACACGCTCTCAGACTCCATCTGCGCCGCTGCGCGGCGCTGAGCCCGTGAGTTCCTCACAGGCCTGAAAGCGTGTGAAGATCGAGGCTACACGCTCTCAGACTCCATCTGCGCCGCTGCGCGGCGCTGAGCCCGTGAGTTCCTCACAGGCCTGACAGCGTGTGAAGATCGAGGCTACACGCTCTCAGACTCCATCTGCGCCGCTGCGCGGCGCTGAGCCCGTGAGTTCCTCACAGGCTCGGAGCACATCACGCGTTTCCGAGCCACGCCGACTCGGGTCCCCGGGGTTCGTTTCGCGCGGGTCGGCGTCGCGCAGCGCCACGCCGCGGGCCGCGAGCACCAGATTTTCGAAGCGGCGCGCGACGCGCGGCCAGGCGTAGCGTTCTTCGGCGGCGGCACGGGCGTCCTTGGACCAGCGCCGGCGCGCATCGGGCGATACGGCTGCGCGCTGAATCGCTTCGCGCCAAGCATTCAAGTCGCCGGTCGGGACCACGAGCCCGTGGCGATCGTTCTCGACGAGCTGGCGCAAGTTGGGTCGGTCGGAAACCAGGATCGGAAGTCCGCACGCCATCGCACGCGTGATGTTGAGCCCCCGAACGCTGTCGTCGAGAGCGGGGATGGCGAGCAAGGTGCTGGCCGAGAGCAAGCCGGGTAGCTCCTCCTCGCGCGGCAGTCCCGTCCAATGCACGTGCGACGCAATGCCGAGGCGCTCGATCAGGGCGCGCAGGCTGGCGCGCGCCGGTCCTTCGCCGGCCAGGACGAGCGACCAGTCCGCGCGCTGCCCGACGCTGGCGGCGAAGGCGCGCGCGAGGACCTCGAGCCCGCGTTCGTCGGCGATGCGGCCGACGTAGAGCAGAACGCGGCCGCGGATGTGGTGACGTGCGACGAGCCCGCTCGAAAGGCCGGGACGGTAGAGCGCGAGGTCGACGCCCGCCGGTAGGACTTCGACGCGCTGCGGTGAGAATCCATGCGCCAAGACTCGCGCGCGCGCCACGGCATCGAGCGCGACGACCCCGCTCGTGGCGGCGCGGATCGCGCGGCCCCACACGCGGCGGCCGATGGCCTGGAACAACCACTGGCGACCTCTGAGTTCGCCGGCCGCGGCCTCGACGAGCACGAGCGGCACCCGCAACTTCCGGGCAGCGCGTGCGCCGACCCACGCGGCCGCCGAGAGCGAGTCGTACGCGACGATCGCGTCGGGCTCGAAGCCGGCGACGCCCACGACGTCCTCGGTCATCTTCCCGCCCTCGATTTGCGGGTCGCCGCCGGAGCGCGGCAGGACGTTCGGTGGCGCGCCGAACCCCCGCACCGTGTGACCTGCGCCGAGCAGTTCGCGCGCCAGTTCAGGCGCGTGCGCGCCCCACTTCCGCCCCAAAGTGAAGGGGTTTACGAGAATGGCGATCCGTAGCGGGTGGGACACGTGGGCGACTCGTGGATCCGGCTGCACGCGACTAGGGGCGGAGCGCGGCGATCGGGACAGCTTCTTTTTCGAGCGGCGGCGCTTCCGATCCTGAACGAAGCGCGCGATCGCTCGGATCTTTCCACCACGCCGCGCGGGAAAGAATGGTCCGCAGCTCAAGGGAGTGCGCTGGACCTTCGATCGACGGCGCTTGTGAGCCTTGCACCATGACCCACTACCGCACTTCGAAACTCCCCCCCCTCCCCGGCACCGAGCGCGCACCCCGGGCGCTGTTCGTCTCGCGCTGGGGCGCCCTGCTCGAGCGCGTGGACGGGCCTTGCCGCTCGTTCGCCGAGACGCGGCTCAGCCCCCGGGCGAGTGAGATCCTCTTCCGCGCCACCCAAGCCGGCTGGAAGCTCTATCTCGTCGGGAACGAGCCGGACGTGGCCCGCGGCCGCGTTTCGGACACGGCCTGGGCCGCGTTCCAGGCGGAACTCCACGCGCACCTCGCGGGGCTCGGGATCCGTGTCGCCCGCGATTACGCCTGCCTCGACCATCCACAGACGGGCAAGGGCGCGCACAAGCGCGAGTCCGTCTTCAGATTCCCCAACACGGGCGCGGCCTACCACGCGCTGCAAGAGGACGGGATCGACTTGCGCGCGAGTTGGTTCATCTCGGACGACGTGCTCGAACTCGCGAGTGGATCCCGCGCTGGTCTGCACACCGTCGCGATCGGGTGTTCAAGCCGCGTCGTCGAAGGCACGATCGAAGTCGAGTGCGAGCGCAACGTCTCGACGTTCGCCGAAGCGCTGTCGGAGATCCTCGCCAGCGACGCGCTGCGGCGCGTCTGAATCCGCGGGAGCGCTGGGCGGAGCGCGCGCGAGATCTCCCCGCTTGCGTGTTCGTCCAGGGATCCCGGATGGAGCTCGCGCAGCTCAGTGCGGCGCGACCCAGCCGGCGAGAAGTGCCCCGGCCACGACGATCGCGAGCAACACGCGGTACACGCCGAACGGCACGAGTCCGTGCGTGGTGAGCCACGCGACCAAGAGCTTGACCGCGAGCCAAGCTGACACGAACGACGCGCCGAAACCGACGAGGACATTCGTCCACCCGTAGCTCGCGATCACTTCTCGGCCGCCTGAAACCGCTTCGTGCGCCGTCGCGGCGCCGAGCGTCATCACGCCGAGCAGAAGGCTGAACTCGACGGCCGCGACGCTGGAGAGTCCGAGGAGGAGTGCGGCGGCGATCGTCACGAGACTACGGCTCGTGCCGGGCGCGAGCGCGAGGCACTGAGCGCAACCGATGATCGCGGCCTGTCCGATCGTCAGCGTTTCGAGCGCGATCCCCGTCGGATGCGGACGCCGCAACGGGCGCAGCACGAGGATCGCGATTCCGCCGAGGAGCCACGCGACGACGATCGGCCACAGACCGAAGAGCACGCGATCGATCCAGTCGTCGAACGCGAGACCAAGGACGGCGGCCGGCACGAAGGCGGCGAGGAGGAGCACCAGGAGTCTCCGACCGACGACGTCACGCCCGAAGATCCCGGCGAACATCTGCTTCACGCGCGGCATGTACAGCGAGAGCACCGCCAGGATCGCGCCCGATTGGATGCCGATCGAGTAAGCGCGGTTCGCTGCGTCGTTGGGCAACCCGAGCAAGCGGCTCGTCAGCACCAAGTGTCCGGTCGAGCTGACCGGCAGGTACTCCGTGAGGCCCTCGACGAGGCCGAGGAGCAACGCTTGCCAGGTTTCCATGCCCAGTTCGTGCCTTTTGGAATCGGTCGATCGCGGCACACGAACTCGAGTGGGAGTCCGTGCGCTGGGCGATTGCGCCGGTTCAGCGGCTCGCGCGTACCGCTTCGAGCGGGGCCACGAACGGCAGCCCGAAAGCCTCGGCGACGGGTTGGCACGTGATCTTGCCGAGCATCACGTTCAACGCGCTGCGCAGTTCGACGCTGGTCTCGATCGCACCGACCGGTCCGAGCTTCGCGAGCTTCTCGACCCACGGCAACGTCGCGTTCGTGAGCGCCCACGTGCTCGTGCGCGGCACGGCGCCGGGCATGTTCGCGACGCAGTAGTGGATGACGCCGTCGACGACATACGTCGGCTCGGCGTGCGTCGTGGCGTGCACGGTCTCGATGCAGCCGCCTTGATCGACGGCGACGTCGACGATGACACTGCCCTTGCGCATGAGCTTGAGGTCCTCGCGCTTCACGAGCTTCGGCGCGGCGGCACCGGCGATCAGCACGGCACCGACGAGCAAGTCCGTCTCCGGCAAGAGCTCACGGATCGCGTACGGCGTCGAGTACAGCGTCGCGCAGTTCGCCGGCAACACCTCGTCGAGGTAGCGCATGCGATCGAGGTTCACGTCGAGGATCGTGACGTCCGCGCCGAGTCCCGCCGCCATGCGCGCAGCCTGCGTACCGACGACACCGCCGCCCAGGATCAGGACTTTCGCAGGACGCACGCCGGGCACGCCGCCGAGCAGGATGCCGGATCCGCCGAGCGGCGCTTCGAGGTACTTCGCGCCCTCTTGGATCGCCATGCGACCGGCGACTTCGCTCATCGGCGTGAGGAGCGGCAGCCCGTGATTGTGCTCGAGCGTCTCGTACGCGAAGCCGTACGAACCCGTGGCGAGGACGCCGTCCGTCAGCTTCCGGTCCGCCGCGAGGTGCAAGTACGTGAAGAGCGTTTGCCCCTTCTGCATGTGCGGCCACTCGGTGCTGAGCGGCTCCTTGACCTTGAGCACGAGATCGGACTTCGCCCAGACCGTCGCGGCATCCGGAGCGATCGTCGCGCCGGCCTTCTGGTAAGCCTCGTCGGTGAGCGAGCTACCGAGTCCGGCCCGCGTCTCGACCATGACCTCGTGCCCCTGCCCGCGCAGGCGATCCACCCCGGCCGGGGTCAGGGCGACGCGGTTCTCGTTGTTCTTGATCTCTTTCGGGACGCCGATCTTCAAAGGTGGCTCTCGTCGCGTTCGGGGGTCGTGGCGCCCGGCAGCGCCGGACACAAGGGGGCGCGAAGTCTATCGAGCGCGAGACCCTTGTCGAAGACCGTCGGGATCCGCTACCTTCGCCGCCCTCGAACGCCGAAAGGTGGGCGAGAACGACGCGCCGACGCGCCTGGGCGTTTAGCTCAGTTGGCTAGAGCGCCACGTTGACATCGTGGAGGTCACTGGTTCGAGCCCAGTAACGCCCACCAGTCGCGCGCGCGTCGTGGAGTCGGGGATCGCGGCCGGGTATCCGGAGCCCGCGGTTCGCGTGCCGTGCGAGGGGCTAATCGACCCGGTTTTTGGCCACGTCCGCTTTTTTTTTTAGCCCGACGGTTTTGCCCCACCCGTTTCGGCCCCGCCCGTTTCGGCCCCACTGTTTTGGCCCCAACCCTCGCGGATCATTCCGTCCGGGCTCACAAGCGTAGGCTCCGCCGCGTAGTTCGATTCCGCGCCCGGATATCTCGGGCCCATCGAGGACGACACCGCCATGACCTTCCGTTCACAGATCGCTGCGCTGGTCCTGCCCGCGCTCGCCCTGACGCTCGCGGGCCGACCGGCAACCGCACAGGACCGACAGGACCGACAAGGCCGCGTGACGGCCGTCGTGCAGGTGGCGCGCGATGCGTCGCCGGCCGTCGTCTACATCCAGACCGGCGGCGAGAAGGTCGGCGTGAACATCTGGGGCCGCCTCATCACGCAACAGTTCACGGGTTCGGGCTCAGGCGTCGTCATCCACAAAGAAGGCTTCCTGATCACGAACTACCACGTGGTGAAGGACACGACGCAGATCACGGTCACCTTCGATCGCGAACACGACGACGCGACCTATCGCGCACAGCTCGTGTCCTTCGTCGAGGAGGAGGACCTGGCGCTGTTGAAGATCGACAGCGACAAGGATTTCCCGACGATTCCGCTCGGAACGAGTTCGGACCTCATGTTGGGCGAGTCCGTGATCGCGATCGGAAACCCGTACGGTCAGACGCACACGGTCAGCCAAGGGATCATCTCGGGCTTGCACCGGAACGTGCAGATCCCGAACGCGCGCATGAAGTTCGACGACTTGATCCAGACGGACGCCTCGATCAACCCGGGCAACAGCGGCGGCCCGCTGCTCAACGTGTTCGGCGACCTCATCGGCATCAACAGCGCGATGAACGTCCAGGCACAGAACATCGGGTTCGCGATCCCGATCGATCGCGTGAAACGAGTGCTCGAGGAACAACTCCTGGCACCGCAAGCGGCTTCGGCTTGGCTCGGCTTCGACGTCGACCCGGGTGATCAACACATCCAAGTGCGCGACGTGATCCACGGTAGCCCGGCATTCACCGCCGGGTTGCGCGAGGGCGACTGCATCGTCGCGTTGGGCGGGCAGTCGGTCGCCTCGCAGGACGAGTACAGGCTCGCGCGGATCGGTCTCACGCCCTCGAAGGAGGTCGAGGTCAAGGTCGAGCGCGACGGCGAGAGCCGCAAAGTGCGCCTCGCGCCCTGGGAAAAGGTCGACGGACTCCTCTACCAACACCTCGGGATGCGGGTGAAGAACCGCGATGCCTGGAACGGGACCGCAGTCGTCATCAGTGAGCTGCGCGTCGACGGACCGGCGGCCAAGCTCGGCCTGAAGCCCGGCGACGTGCTCGACGCCGTACGCATCCAAACGGGCCAACGTCCGCAGTCGTGGCGGATCGACTCGCGCGAAACTTTTGCGCGCCTCGTCCAGCAGCTCACGCCGGGGACGCAGATCGAGGTCGCGATCTACCGCGACGTGGATGCGGACGGGCGACTCACGCGGAACGACGAGCACCGCGGCGTGCTCACGATCGAATGACGGGTGGGGCTCTGCGCGACGAGCGTGGAGCACGATTCGGCCGACTGCCGGGTTCGAAGCCGCGTGCTTCGTGGTCTACGAAAATCACCACCCGCTGCATTCTCTTTTCGAGCCGCTCTGCCGCCCGGAGCCCGTGATTTCTTCACGGGCTCCGGGCGGCGACCGATAGGTATAGTTCTCGCCCGGTTCCGCGCGTCGACCCGCCGGAAACCCTTTCCCCCCGCGATGAAGGAAACACTGCTGAAGGCCAGCGAACGCTTCGGGAGCATGCTCTCCCGGATCCTCCTCACAGCCCTGTACTACCTGGTGCTCGGGCCGTTCGCGCTCGTGTACCAGCTCTTCGCGGATCCGTTGCACCTGCGGCGGCGTCCGCAGGGCAACTGGTCGGCGTGGTCGACCAAGAACGACACGCTGGCTGCCGCGCGCCGCCAGGACTGAGAGGGCGTGCCGATGTCGAGCTCACGGACTCAGAGACCCTCGTTGCACTGTTCCGCGGCGCGAGAGCGCGTGATGTCGTCACGGCCTCGCGCCGGAAAGGCGCCGGCACCGTGATCGTCCTCGGACTCTCGTTCTACTACCACGATTCGTCGGCGGCCCTCGTGCGTGACGGCGTCCTCGTCGCCGCGGCCGAGGAAGAGCGCTTCAGCCGCGTCAAGCACGACTCGGGCTTCCCGCGCCTCGCGATCGATTTCGTGCTCGCGCGCGCCGGCGTCACGATCCAGGACGTCGACTTCGTCGTCTTCTACGAGAAGCCATTCGTGAAGTTCGAGCGGATGCTGCTCACTTCGATGGCGACGTTCCCGCGCTCGTCGGCCGTGTTCCGCGAGTCCATGCAGCGCTGGATCAGCGACAAGCTGTGGGTGAAGTCCCACATGACGAAGAAGCTCGGCATCAAGGCCTCGAAGATCCTCTTCGCCGAGCACCACGTCTCGCACGCCGCAGCCAGCTTCTTCACCTCGCCGTTCGAAGAGGCGGCGATCCTCACGGTCGACGGCGCTGGTGAGTGGACCACGTCGACCATGGGCGTCGGACGCGGCACGAAGCTCGAGATCTTGAAGGAGATCCGCTTCCCGCACTCGCTCGGACTCCTGTACTCCGCGTTCACCGCGTACTGCGGATTCGAGGTCAACGAGGGCGAGTACAAGCTGATGGGGATGCACCCTTACGGCAAGCCGCGCTACGTCGACAAGATCCGCGAGATGATCCATGTCGCCGACGATGGGTCGCTGTGGCACGACATGCGGTACTTCGCCTACCACTACTCGCCCGACACGACGCTCGCGAAGGCGTTCGGCGATCACTTCGGGAAGCCGCCGCGCGATCCGAAGGAAGGCGACAAGTCGCTCGATCCATTCTACTGCGACATCGCCGCATCGATTCAGAAGGTCACCGAGGACGTCGTGCTCGCGATGGCTCAGAGCCTCCATCGTCAGACGGGTCTGAAAAAGCTCGTCATGGCCGGCGGCGTCGCTCTCAACTCCGTCGCGAACTACAAGCTCCTGCGCCAAGGTCCGTTCGAGGACATCTACATCATGCCGGCGCCGGGCGACGACGGCGGTTCTGTGGGTGCGGCGTATTGGGCCTACAACCACGTGCTCGGCCAACCGCGCGGACCGGCGCTCGATCACGCGTACTTGGGCAGCGAGTACTCGGACGCGGAAGTCGTCGCGTTCCTCGAGAAGTACGAGATCCCCTACCGTCACTTCGCGAAGGACGAGGACTTCTTCGACTACGCCGCACAAGCGCTCGTCGACGGGAACGTGTGCGGTTGGTTCCGCGGACGCTTCGAATTCGGCCCGCGCTCGCTGGGCGCGCGCTCGATCATCGCGGATCCCCGCCGTGCGGAGATGAAGGAGAAGCTCAACTCGACGATCAAGTTCCGCGAGGCGTTCCGCCCGTTCGCGCCCAGCGTTCTCGAGGAACGCGCCAACGAGTTCTTCGACATCCCGGATGCCGAGAGGCATTTTCCGGCGCGCTTCATGCTCTACGTGGCACCGGTGCGCGTCGACAAGCGCTCGGTGTTGCCCGCGATCACGCACGAGGACGGTTCGGGCCGCTTGCAGACCGTCTATCGCGAGACGAACCCGGCGTACCACGGCTTGATCCGCCGCTTCGGCGAATTGACCGGCGTGCCGGTGATCATGAACACGTCGTTCAACCTCAAGGGTGAACCGATCGTCGAATCGCCGGCGCACGCGTTCAACACGTTCAGCTTGTCCGGCATGGACCTGCTCTTTTTGAACAACTACGTCGTTTCGAAAGAGGCCAAGAAGAAGATCGCGGAGACGCGCTTCCACTTGCGCCACGAAGGCGACTCCGTCACGGCGATGGTGAGTTGAATGCGCGCCGTCAACGTCGCCCTGTGTTTCGTCGTGAGTTTCCTCCTCGCGCTCTTCGTGGCCGAGGTCGGATTCCGCCTGCTCGGCATGGGCCCGCAGCCGACGATCCACCGCTTCGACGCGGACACGGGTTGGGCCAAGCGGCCCGACGCCTCGATCCACAAGAAGACGAGCGAGTTCGACATCACGATCGCGACGAACCAGTTCGGATTGCGCGACGACCCGATGTCGAGCGCGGCCAAACCGGCGGGCACGAAGCGCGTGCTCGTCCTCGGTGACTCCTTCGCGCTGGGTTACACGGTCGATCGCGACGACTTGTTCGTCGATCTCCTCGAACGCCTCTGGAAGGCCGAAGGTCGTCCGCTCGACGTCGTGAATACGGGCACCGAAGGCTGGTCCACGGACCAGGAAGCGGTGTGGCTCGAGAAGAACGGCGCGCAGTTCCAGCCTGATGTCGTGCTGCTCTTCCCGTACGAGAACGACATCTACTGGAACGGCCAACTCGCCTATACGCGCTTCCCGAAGCCGCGCTACTCGGTGACGGGCCCGCGCGAGTTGGTGGCGCTGCAAGATCCAGGCGAGACGCGCTGGTACGAGCGCACGGCGGTCGGTCGCGTCGCGAGCGGCATCCTCGGACCGAAGCCGCGATCGTGGAGCCCGCCGGGCAGCACATTTGCTCTCGAGATGGAACACGCGGCGTATTGGCGCACCCCGCCGGACTTCATGGCCGAAGCCATCCGCCGCACGCGGTCGGGCTTCGCGTCCGTGAAGAAGACGTGTGACGCGCTCGGCGCGCAGCTCGTCATCGTGCCGATCCCCGGCAAGGCGTCTGTGGTGCCCGCGGCGCGTGACCGCATCGAAGCGCAGATCCTGCGCGACGACTGGATCGCGCGTCTGCGTCGCTCGATCCTCGGCGGGACGGATCCGCGCACGATTCCGTCACTCGCGCCGGACACGGCTTGGTCGCCCGATCAACCCGTAGAGACGTTACTCGCTCTCGCGAACGAGCTGTCCATCCAGAGCGTCGACGTTCGTGAAGCTTTCCGCGCGCGCGTGGCGGCCGCGGGGAGCGAAAAGGAGAAGCTCCTCTACCACGAGATCGACTGGCACTTGAACCCGCTGGGCAATCGTGCCTTGGCGGAAGAGGTGCACAAGGCACTCGACGCGAACGGCGTGCTCGCGGGTGAACTCGCCGCGAAAACCACGGCTTCGATCGAGCCGGTGCGCGAGGAGTCGAAGTTCCCGCGCTGGGTGTTGTGGTACGTCGGACTCGTCGCTGTTCTCGGCACCGTCTACGCGCGCACCTACAAAGATGTCGCGACGTGGCAGGCCTACGCGATCGCGGGCGGCATGCTCGGACTCGTGTTCACGATCGCGGTCGGCGGCAGCAACCTCCTCACGCTGATCCCGCCGGCGATCGGACGCGCGCTGCTCGTCCTGTTCGTCCTCGGTCTCTTGGGCTTCGTCCTCGTCAAGCTCGGCCGGCGTCTGAGCACGATCACCGAACTCCTGGCCGCGTTCACGCGCCGTGGGCATTGGTACCTGATGCCGCTCGTGGTCATCCTCCTCACGATCGGGAGCCTCCTGGTCGTGGCGGCGAGCTCGCCGCTCGTGGCGCCGTTCATCTACACGCTCTTCTAGGCCCCCCCCGGCGCGGCAGACTCCGAGGACTTCGGCTACGCTCGAATGGTCATGCGACGACTTCTGCGAGAAAACTGGGCCTGGTTCGTCGTGCCGGCCGCGGTCGGCGCGGCGATCGTCGTCGCCCTCGTCCTCTTCGGATCCGGATCGGCCGCGCCGGGACACTACGAGATCTAGCCCTCCCCACCGAGATCGCCATGAAGAACTTCCTCAGCGAGAACTGGCCCTACATCGTCGCACCGTTGGTGCTCGTCTTGGTGCTCCTCCTCGCACTGATCCTGTTCGGCGACGATTCCTCCTCGCCGTTCCTCTACAACATCTTCTGAGGATGAGCGGGCAGCGCGAAGAGGGGCGCGTGATGAGCGTGCTGCTCTTCGTCGCGCCGGTCCTGGCTGCAGCCGTGGCGATCGGCGCGTCGCTCGCATGGCGAGCTTGGAAGGCGCCACTGCCGCACGGCGGTTGTTACCTCTTCTGACCGATCACGCCGCGAGATCGATCCCGATCCGTCGCAGCAGTTCGAATCCGCCGCAAGCCTCGGCGACGATCGTGTGGAGCTCGGCGTCTTCGTCGATCATGACGCGCGGGATGCGATAGACGTCGCGACCGCGTACGTGCACGCCGGGATGGGTCGTGGTGGCGCTCGTGAACCCGGCTGCGAAGGCAGCTTGCGCCGAGTGCGCGTCGAAGTCCCAGTTCCGCCCGAACGGGTACGCGAAGCTCGTGGACGCCGCTCCGAGACCACGCTCGAGCGATCGCGCGCATCCGCCGATCTCGTTCGACTGAGCGGCCGCGTCGAGCTTCGCGAGGATCGGATGACTCACCGTGTGCCCCCCGAGTTCGATGCCCGCCGCCTGCAGTGCACGCACGTCGTCCCAGGTCATGTAGAGCGCATCGGTCAACTCGCGATCCGATCCGCCCAGTTCCGCGAAGAGGACGTCGAGCGCCCGATCTCGTTCCACAGGATCGACGTCGTACTTGAGCACGCGTTTCACGTGGTACGTCGTGGCTTCGCCGTGCGGCACGAGCTGGTTCAGGACGATGCTGCCGAGCTTGTCCGCGCGCGCGATCTCGGTGTGCCGCAGCACGAACGGCTCGGGGCCCATCCGCTCGAGACACCAGAACAGTTTGTGGGTCCAATTCGCGCGGCGCTCGTCGAGCGGCCGACTCTCGAGGTAGATCGTCGCCGAAACGCCGAGTCGTCCGAGGATCGGCGCGAGGTGCGTGCGGTTGTCGCGGTAGCCGTCGTCCATCGTCAGCACGACGGCGGACCGCTGGGCCGCGCCGGACTCGATGCGCTTCAGGCCCTCGGCCATCGACACGACGTCGTACCGCTTCGCGAGCCAACCGAGGATGCGTTCGAGGTCCTCCCCACGGACCTTCATGTCCTTGGGTAGCGACGCGCATGTCGGCGCGCTGACGCAATGTCCGGCGAGCACGAGCATGCGCCGCGGCATGAGTAAGTTCACGACGGCGTGCGCCCCCGTGTGGAAGAGGAACCGCGCATAGGCTTCCGCCGCGCCACGCTTGATCTTGTGCTTCAGCGACACGTTGCCCTCGAATCCTATCCCATGGTCTCGTCGTCGCGATCGCCGTCGGTCAAGTACCAGCGCTTTGGAGAGAGTGCTGCGAGCGCCAGAGGATGCCCGCGATCGTGCACGTGGACGATGGCAGTCAAGTAGTTCTCGGGTCGCGGCGCCTGGAAACCGGATCCAGAGAGGCGCGTGCTCCACCACGATCCGTCCATCGCCGTGGCCTGCACGACCGACGCGCCTGCCGACTCGAGCGCCGCGAGCCCCGTGAGGATCGCTGCATCCACGCTCTCGTCGTCGCGCGCGAGCACGTCGACGAGGTATCCGATGGGACTGCCCGGGCGAGGAACCTGGACGACGACGTAGCCCTCGAACTCGTCCTGTGCGTAGAGGCCGAACGAGCGGTGCAGCCCCGACGGCGATCGGAGGAAGCGCCAATCGAGGTACGCCGCATCGCGCCGCACCATGAGCGCGAAACGCGGCTCGACGGCGCGCGAGAGGGACTCCACCGCGCGCGGAAACGCACTCAACGGCCGAGCGAGAAGTGGTTTTCCCGCCGCGAGCTTCGTCCGTGCACTCCGACCCGCCCGCGCGGCGAGCGGCGTGAGCCACCCGCGGATGCGACCCTCTTTCGCGCGTTCCGTGCGCGCCGCCGCGTCCGCGCGCAGCACGAAGGTCCACGCCCGGAGCGTGCCGACGCGCTGCCAACCCAGTTCCAAGAAAATGTGCGCCGAGCGCCGATTCGGGAGCCCGAACACGACCGGCCAACCGAGACGCCGGGATTCCGCCATCGCCGCGCGATCGAGCGCGCTGAAGAGTCCGCGCTTGCGCCAACTCGGGTGTGTCATCACATCCCCCGTCTCGCCGACGAGTGCCGCGTGCGATTCATCGCCCGCGGGCACGGCGCGGCGCGGCGAGCACGCGTATCCCGAAACGAGCCCGACAGCCGCGTGAGTTTGGGCGAACGAGATCGCGGGGCCGTGCGGGTTCTCGTCGTAGCGCCAGGCGAGCCCGCGCGCGTCGACTGCCTTCTTGAAGGTCGCGTTGAAGAGCCGCGCTTGCGCCTCGCGATCCGCGGGACCGCAAGGCACGACGACGAACTCGTTCGTCGACGGAGAGTCCGTCACTTCGTCTTGATCGGATCGGCGGGACGCGTCGGCAACTTCTTCGGATCCTTGCGGATCGCTTCGAGAACGACCTCGACCGCGCGCTCCAACTGCGGATCACGCCCGGCGAGAACCGCGGCCGGCTCGTTCTCGATCTCGATGTCGGGCTCGACGCCCCAACCCTCGACGGCCCATTGGCCGCTCGAATCCGCGTGACCGAACTCGGGCACGTTCACCGTGCCGCCGTCGATCAACGGGCCGTGGTTCGTGATGCCGACGACGCCGCCCCACGAACGCTTGCCGATCACGGGACCGAGCCCGGCCTTCTGGAACATCCACGGGAAGATGTCGCCGTCCGACGCCGAGTTCTGATTGATCAAGCAGGCCATCGGTCCGTGGAAGACGACTTGCGGATAGGTGCCGGTGTACTCGCTGTTGCGCGAGAACTCGGTCGCGAGCACGACGCGGCGCAAGCGCTCGATCAGCATCTGGCTCACGTTGCCGCCGCCGTTGTTGCGGTCGTCGATGATCAGGCCCGATTTGCGCACCTGGCCGTAGTACCACTTGATGAACTCGCGGATGCCGTCCTCGCCCATGTCGGGGACGTGGATGTACGCGAGCTTCCCGCCGGACAGCTTGTCGACGCGCTCGCGATTCCCGAGCACCCAATCCAGGTAGAAGAGATCCGTCTCGGACGTGCGCGGCCGGAACACGACCTTGCGCGCGCCGTCCTGCACGGGTCGCGCGTTGACCGTGAACTCGACCGGGCGATCAGCCTTGCCGCGCAGGAGTTGATAGGGATCCATGTCCCCGCGCAGCTCGACGCCGTCGATCGCGAGGACGTAGTCGCCGACGTCGATCTCGACGCCGACCTCGGTCAGCGGCGAGCGATAGCGATCTTCCTCGTTCTGTCCGCGCAGGATGCGCGCCAGGCGCTGACGACCCGATTGCGGATCCACTTCGAGCCGCCCGCCGAACAGCGCGACGCTCGGGCGCGCGGGCGATTCCCAATCGCCGCCCGAGACGTAGGCGTGCCCGACGTTGAGCTCGGCGACCATCTCCCCCAGCACGTAATTGAGATCCGCGCGGTGCGCGACGTGCTCGAGCATCGGCTCGTACTGCTTGCGCAACGCTTCCCAGTCGTAGCCGTGCATGTTCGGCGCATAAAAATAGTCGCGGAAACGACGCCAGACCTCGTGGAACGCCGTGCGCCACTCGTCGCGTGGGACGCGATCACTGACGAGACCCGCGGTCGAAACGTCCTTTTTCGAGTCCTTCCCTTTCGCGGTCGCGTCGTAGCGTGCCCAGGCACCGCCCGAAGATACGAGGAGCTTGGTCCCGTCCGACGACAGCGAGTAACTGCCGCAGTCCTCGACCAACGCACTGGGCTTGCGATCTTCCATGCTGAACGCTGTCAGCACGGGCTTCGACTCGCTCTCGCGTCCGTAGTACGAACCACCGCGCTTCACGTAGAAGAGGTGGCCGACGTTCGCACTCAGCGAATCGTAGTTGTCGGGATCGATGGGAACGCGAATGACGCGCGTGGCGAGACCCTCGAAGTCGATGACGACCGGTGCAGTCTTCTTCGCGTCGGCCTTCTTCTCGTCGTCGGTCTTCTCGGGTTCCGCCGGCGCGCCATCCTTCTTCTCGAGCGTCACTTCGTCGCTCTGCGGGGGGAACGGATGCGCGACATCCTGACGCAGGGCGAGGCAGTAGATGCCCGTCGACCGATTCACCGCGAAGTTCCACTCGAGCCCCATGAGCTGGGGCGCGAACTCGCGGTCCGAGAGGAAGTACAGGTACTTGCCGGCTGGATCCCAGACCGGCTCGCTCTCGGACCACATCTCGTCCGTGATGCGGCGCAAGCCGCCGTCCGCGCCGCCCCAGATCCACAACGAGCGCATCGCGTTCTCGTCCAGGAGCGAGAATGCGAGCCACGCGGAATCCGGCGACCACTGGTAATCGCCGACGTTGCCCCCACGGTCTCGGGCGACTTCCGTCACGGACTTGGTCGCGAGGTCGAGGACCTGGATGCGACCGCTCTTCGTCGCGAACGCGATGCGTTTCGCATCCGGTGACCACTCGAGGCCGATCTTGCGCTCCGTCGATCCGCTCGTGAGCTGCTCCGCTGTTCCGGAACCGTCCTGGGCTTCGACGAAGATCTCCTCTTCGCCCGTGACGTCCGACACGTACGCGATGCGCGCGCCATCCGGTGACCATCGCGCGGCGCGCTCGTGAGCGTTGGAAGAGTTCGTGAGGTTGCGGGTCGGCCCCTTCTCGATCGGTGCGGTGAACACGTCACCACGTCCGACGAAAAGTGCGCGTTCGCCCTTGGGCGACAACGAGGCGCCTTCCGTGGCACGCCCGATCTCGATGCGGGCGGGACGCGACGAGACGCCGTCGTCGGGCACGCGGATGTCGAGCTTCTTCGACGCGGCTGTGCGCGTGTCGAAGACGACGAGTTCGCCGCCGAGCTCGTACACGATCTCCCCCGCTTCGCCGCGACTCGCCCAACGGACGTCGAGCTTCGTCTCGCGCGTGTGCTGTTCCGTCTTCTTCGAATCGAGATCGAACGCGTACAGGTTCAAAGTGCCGTCGCGATCCGACACGAACCAAATGCGTCGATCGATCCACATCGGATCGCGCTCCGTGCGACGGCTGTGGCTGACGGGCTCGAGCGCCGACGTCTTGAAGTCGAAGACGTAGAGGTCTTGCGCCCAGCCGCCCTCGTAGCGCTTCCACGTGCGAAAGTCGCGCGTGAGCGGCGAGTAGATCGCTTGTGTGCCGTCGGGAGAGAGATCGCCGCCGCCCGACACGGGCATCGGCAACGCGACGGGCGATCCACCGACGATCGGAACGGTGAAGAGCCGCGTGTCGGTGAGGTCCCAGCCGTCACGCATCGAGCGGAACAGGACGGAACGTCCGTCGCGCGTGAATCCGTGAACCTGATTGTCAAAACCCCAACGCTGCGGCAGCGGACCGCGCGCGGGGTAGAACGTGAGTTGCTTGGGCGCGCCGCCCTGACTCGGAACGACGTAGACCTGCTCGTCGCCGTCGTATTGCCCGGTGAATGCGATCCAAGCGCCATCCGGCGAGAACTTCGGGAAGAGCTCGATTCCCGGATGCGCGGTGAGGCGCGCGGAGGTCCCGCCGCTCGACGGCGCGACCCACAGATCGCCGGCATGACTGAACACGACGCGATCGCCGTGGATGTCGGGGAATCGCAGGAGGCGCGTCTGGGCCCCGAGCGGAACTGCGGACGCGGCGGCGAGTGCACAGAGGAGAACCAGGGAAGTCGCGCGCATTCCCGAGAGCCTACGGTGTCCTTCCGTCGAATCCACGCCCCGGGCGCGGCACTGAAGTGCGCGCTCCGACCGCCGACCCTTGGCAGACAGAATGGAACTCCGTAGGGTCCGAAACATGGGCGACCATCCGCCTTCCGAGCGGGTTCTCCGCGTCCCGTGGACATGGATCGGCGCGAGCGCTGCCCTTCTCGTCGGGCTGTGGTTCCTCGACCTCTTCGTGCTGCACACCGGGCTGCTCACGCGTTTTCGCGGCCAGCCTGCGTTGACGCCGCTGTACACGTTCTGGATCCCGGTCGTCCGGCCGACCGTCCTCATCTTCCCGATCCTCGCGGCGGGGCTCGTGTGGATCGCACCGCGGCTCGTCGATCCGGATCGCACGAGCCGAACACGGTTCGCGCTGATCCTGCCGCTCGCGGCCGTGTTGCTCGCGTTCGCCTTGTTCCTCGTCCGCGAGAGCCCGACGCAACTCGGTGCGCAGTGGAACCTCTACCGGAACGAGGAATTCTGGCACGACGCGCTGCGGATCACGGACCTGCGCGCGTTCCTCGCGCATCACGTGGAGCTCATGCCGCGACTCTCGACGCACGGGCGCCACTACCCGCCGGGGAATGCGCTGCTCTTGTACGGCGTGAGTCGCACCTTCGGTCCGAACGAGTGGGCGGCCGGCGCCACCGTGCTCGCGCTGGCTGCCGCGGCCTTGCCGCTCGTGTTCCTCGCCTTGCGCGAGATCGCCACCGAATCCGCGGCGCGTCAGGGCGCGCTGCTCGTCGCGTTGGCGCCCACGTTCCTCGATCACGCCTGCACCGCGATGGACGCCGTGTTCCTGTTCTTCGCGGCACTCGCGCTGTGGCTCGGGTTGCGCGCGTGCGGGCCGCGTGGGCGTGTGCTCGATGCAGTCCTCGCGGGCTGCGCGCTCCTCCTCGCGACCCTCTTCAGTTTCTCGACCTTTCCACTCGGACTCGCGCTGACGCTGTATGCGCTGATCCGCCTGCGAGCGCGAGCCTGGAAGCCGCTGCTCGTCATCGGTGCGACGTATGTCGTGTGCGCACTCTTTCTGCAGGGCTTCGCGCACTTCTCGCTCTGGGACGCTGTGCAGATGGGCCAGAAGAACGCGCACGAGTTCATGGCGCGCGTCAGTGCCGGGAAGCCGAACATCGACCGCGTGCGCCTCGGGTACGGCAACTCGGTCGCTTTCCTGATCGGCGCTGGGGCTCCGCTCATCGCGGCCGCCTTCGCGCGCTTCCGACAAGACGGATTCCGCCGTTCGCCTTGGAGGATCGCCACGGTCCTCGCGCTCTCCGTCATGGCGTTCGCGCCGCTCCACTACTTGGAGACCGAGCGCATCTGGCTCTACGCCGTGCCGTGGGTCGCGGGCGCGATCGTGTGCGACGGTCCGCTCGACTCGGGCTCGCTACGCCGCATCGCCGCGGCATCCTTGGTGCAGGCGCTGGCCATGGAGTGCCTGCTTTTCACCCTCTGGTGAGAGCGCCGACGAGCGCACTCGGATTCGAGGGTGGCGAGCCACCCTCGAGGCGATCACTTCGACGCTTGCAGCTTCGACTCGGCACGAACCTGGTCGTGCACGTTTTCACTGCGCGGCGGCGGCACCAGTCCCAGAGCCCTTCCGAGCCGCTTGCGGCCGAACTGCGGGTTCTCCATGTAGTAGAGCGCGCGCTCCATGAACCGCCGCGAACGCTGCGGGTACCCGTAGTACCAGCGCTCGTAGCTGCGGACCATGTTCTTGCGCATCTCCTCGAGCTCGACCTGCGTGAAGTGCTCGTGCTTGTACGCCGAGCGATTGCTCGAGACGTAGTTCTCGGTCAAGTCCGACAAGTCGATGTTGGCGAGATAACCGTCCCAACTCTCCGTGCCGATGAGCGGATTGAAGACCGACACGCGCACGAGGTCGGGCCCCGCGAGCTTCAGCACCTTCTCCGTCTCCTCGATGTCCTGTTTCGTCTCGCCCGGCGAACCCACGATCAGATAGACCTTGGCCCAGATCCCGGCGCGACGCGTCATCTTCGCGGCTTCGACGATCACTTCCGGCGTGAGATCCTTCTTCAGGACGTCGAGCATGCGCTGACTGCCCGATTCCCAGCCGTAGTAGATGCGGCGGCAACCCGCGCGGTGCATGTGCTTCAGGAGCGGATAGTCGACGCAGTCCGCGCGCGTGTTCGCGATCCATTCGAACTTCAATCCGCGGCGCAGGATCTCGTCGCACATCTCGTGGATGCGCTTCTTCCTGAGCGTCAGGATCTCGTCGACGAACAGGATGACGCCCGGGTTGTACGTCTTGACGATGTGCTCGAGCTCGTCGACGATCATCTCCGTCGAGCGCACGCGGAAGCCGCGGCCAGTCAGTTCCTTCTGGCAGAAGATGCACTTGAAGGGGCATCCGCGCGTCGTGAAGATGTAGACCAGCTTCTCAGGGTTCAGCGAGAAGTAACGGTCCATCGGCAAGAGGTGACGCGCCGGCAACGGCAGCTCGTCGAGCTTCTTGATCAGCGGCGGCGCCGCGTTGTCGATCGCCAATTGGCCATCGCGCATGGCCGCGAGCCCCGGCACTTCACCGAGTCCCTTCCAATCGTTCCCGTCGAGGTGTTGGAGGAACTGCGGCAGCGTCTCCTCGGCCTCGCCCTTCAAGACGAAGTCGAAGTGCCCGCTGTCGAGGAAGATGCCCTGGTCGACGGACGCGTGCGGTCCGCCCATGACCGTGATCTTCCCGCGGCTCTTCGCGTACTTGGCCCACGCGATCGCGCGGCGGATGTTCGGCGTCAGCGCGTCGAATCCGATCACGTCGTTGCGCTCGATCGCTTCGCGCATGTGCGCGTCGTTGACGATGCGCTCGTCGCACAGTTCGACCGGGATCTTCGCCTTCTCGAGGCTGGCGCCGAGGTAGGCGATGCCGAGCACCATCGACAGGGGGTCTTCCTGGACGTGGGGCTTGACGTACGTGAGCAGGGTTTTGCGCATCGGTGGTGTGGATCGAAGGTGGCGAGCGCAATGAGTCGCGGTCGGTGTGGACGCGCCGGAGCGGCGATCCACGCGTCCTTCGTCGGAGGGAGATCGACCGCGGACGCCTACCAACTCTACCCCCTGCGGAAGGTTCTCGCAAAGCCTTCAGAGGCAGACACTTCCGCTGGGAAGGACCTTCACGGTCTCTTCGCGCGCGATTGACCGCCCGCCCGGGCGGAGAGGCGCGCCAGTTCGTACTCCTCGAGGCATTCCGCGGCGAGCCTCGGAATCGTGAATCGAGCGACGAGCCGCGCGCGGCCCGCTGCGCCCATGCGACCGCGGAGTCCCGGATCCGCGAGCAGGCGCGCGACGCTGCGCGAGAAGTCCGCGACGTCGAACGGGTTCGCGACGAAGCCGGTGACGCCGTGCTCGACGACCTCGGGGCTGCCGCCGAACGACGTCGCGACGACGGGCTTCGCATGCTCCATCGCCTCCAGATTCACGAGACCGAACGTGTCGAAGCAGATCGACGGCGTCACGAACACATCGGTCGCCGCGTAGGCAGCTTGGAGCTCGGCGCCGTCCAGCCAACCCGTCGCGACGACGCGATCCAGGACGCCGAGTTCGCGCGCGCGCGGCTCGAACTCGCGCACGTAGACGTCCTTCTTCCCGAGGACGAGCAAGCGCAGATTCGGGAAGTTGGGACCGAGATGCGCGAGCACGCGTAGGAGTTGCCCGACGCCCTTCTGTTCGTGCAGGCGTCCGCCGATCGCGAGGACGAGTGCATCGTCGAGGTCGAAGCGCGCGCGGAACGCCGCGACGTCTGCCGCGCTCGGAAGCTCGGCTTGCAGACGCACGGCATTGTGCAGCGTGCGGTCGACCCGGATCCCGTTCGCGCTGATCACGGCGCCGAGTTCGTCGGACACGACCGTGAACCGGTGGACATCGCGCGCCAGGACCTCGCGGATCGCCGCATTGCGCCACGGATTCCAGCGCAGACGCTGACACGGAATGCACTTCTGCCAGTACGCGGAGTAGTCACGTTGCAGTCCGCCGGCGATCTCGCCGCCGTGGAAGCAGGTCAACTTCTGGTAGCAGAACGTCATGACGTCGTGCGCCGTGAACACGACGCCCGCCCCGGATTCTCGCGCGCGGGTCAGCGACTCGTAGCCGAGGTGCGCGTGGATGAGGTGCGCATGCACGACGTCCGGCCGGAAGGTGTCCAGCACGCGCTGGATGTCGTCGTGGACCGGCCGCGTCGAGATCGAGGTCCAGCCGCGCCAACGTGCCGATGCGTCGCTGAAGACACGCTCGACGCGCAAGCCCTCGATCTCGGTCGGCGTCGCTTCGGCACGGTCCTGAACCGCTGTGACCAAGAGGGTTTCGTGCCCCGCCTCGCGCAACGCGCGCGCGAGCTGGTACGTCAGCCGCACGGACGATCCGATCCGCGGATCCGACAGGTCGTTCAAGAAGAGGACGCGCACGGCCGTCACTCTCGCGTTCCGGCTTGGCGACCCGCGACGTCGATCGCGGCTGCCTCGAGAACGCGCGCGTCCTCGACGTCCGTCGGGGTCGGTCCGCCGAAAACGCCGTTCTTCGAGCGGTACATGAGCCAGTAGATGTACCCGACGTGAACGAGAACCCACGACTGGTAGAGCGCGAGCCCCCAGGCTGCTCCGGTCCACTTCACGCTGACGACGAGCACGAAGTTGAGCGGGATCGTGATCGCGGCACCGAGTGCGGTGAGCCAGATCCAGGCCTTGACGCGATTCGTCGCGATGTAGAACGAGTCGACCGCGGCCGCGAAACCGTACGGCACGTACCCGATGGCCAGGATCAGCGCGAACGCGAATACCGGCTCGGCGTAATCCGCCGGGAAGATCGCACCGACGACGAGCGGAATCGCCGTGAGTGCCAACGCGAGCAGCAACGTGAGCGCGAACCCGGTCAAGAGCGTGACTCGATTGAAGAGTCGGCGCAGACCGATCCAGTCTTTCTTGCCCGCCAATTCGGCCAAGGCCGGCAACGCCGTGCGCGCGACGGCGGGCATCGGAATCGTCGCGAGCTGCACGATGCGTTGCGCGATGTGGAAGTAGCTCACCCACTCCGTGCCCACGACCTTGGCGATGATCAAGCGCGGGAAAATGTTCAAGAACAGCGCCGTGCCGTTCTTGAGCAATCCGACGCGGATCCCGAGGCGCATCCCGCGCCACAGCGGGACCTCGCGCATGCGACGCACGATTTCGCGAGCGCCCGGCAACGGCGGACCACCGTCGTGGCGCGCACCGGCGTAGAGTTCCAGCGCGAGGATCGAGCCGAAGATCGCGGCCACGACGGCTCCGATCACAGCGCCGAGCGGCGATCCCGTGATCGCAGCGCCGAGCACCACGAGGAAGAAGCGCACGACCTCGTCACCGTTCTCCACTTGCGCCAGCGCGCGCATGCGGCGCGTGCCTTGGAACGCTACGGCGGCGACGGTGCGCGGTAGATCGAAGAGCGGCTCGAGGCACAGGATGAGCGCCCACACGCCGACCTCGCGCGAGTCGTAGAACCGCTCGCCGAACCACGGCAACGCGAACCAGCCGACGACGAGGACGCCCAGGCCGAACACGAGCCCCGACTTCGCGACGAACGCGATCCAACCGGCGGTTTTCTCATGGTTGCCGCGCACGTGGGCTGCGGCGATCTGACTGATCGTCGCCGGAACGACGCCGGTGTTGATCAGGAAGTGCAGCAGCCCTTGCAGCGCGATCGCGACGACGAAGGCGCCCTGTCCGCGCGCGCCGAGCAAGTACGCCAGGACGACGGTGGACGCGAATTGACTCGCTTGGTTGATCGCGCTCGCGACTTGGAGAGTCGCGGTGTCGCGGAAGAAGCGACTCTTCACGACCTGTGCGAGGCGGTCCCTCACGAACGGGCCCCGAGAACCGCAGCGTAGACCTCGAGAATCCTCGCCGCGTTGTCGTCCCACGACGAATTCGCCGCGTGCGCGCGACCTCCGGTCGCGAGGCGCTCGCGCAACGCGTCGTCGCGCAGCACGCGTTCGAGCGCGATGCGCACTGCGGAGAGGTCCTGCGGCACGAGCAACCCGCTCACGCCGTCCAAGATCGCGTCCTCGGCGCCGCTGCGCAGCGTCCCGATCGAAGGTGTTCCGCAGGCCGCGGCTTCGAGGTAGACGATGCCGAAGCCCTCGAAACCGCCGTCCGCGGCATCGACCGGAGTGTGCAGGAACACGCGCGCTCCTTGCAGCAACGCGACCTTCTCGTCCTCGGCGACGTTGCCCACGAAGTGCACGCGGTCGAGCACGCCGGCGCGCCGCGCCGTCTCTTGCAGCGATCGTTGGTATTCGTCTCCCGTCGCATGCCCGACGAGGACGTGATGGAGTTCCGGTCGAGCCGGCGCGATCGCGCAGAAAGCTCCCAGCGACAAGTGGTGCCCCTTGCGCTCCTTGACCTCGCCGATCGCGAGCGTGAAGGGCTTCCCGCTCCACGGACGCGCGGGCGCCACGCGACGTGTCGCATAGTGCGCCGCCGACACGGCGTTCGGGATCACGTGGACGCGTTCGCGAGCGAGGTCCGCCGGCGGCAGACGCTCGAACAATCGATCGCGCGTGTGACGGCTCACGGCGATGAGCGCATCGAGCCCGCGATACGTGGCTCGCGCCCGCTCGGCGTGGCGCTCGGTCAAGAGCGGCTGCACGCTGTACGTCCCGTGCGCCGTGGCCACGATCGGTTTCCCGGCGAGGCGTGCGCCGCGCAACGCAGTCCACGAGTGCGGGTAGTCCTTGATCGCATGGACGAGGTCGACGCCGCGCGCCGCGAGCGCGATGCGCGGCACCGCGAGCGCCGCGTTGACCCAGAACCGCGCCGGGCTCATGTGGAAGAAGTAGTCGGGCGGCAGGACGACCTCGACGTTCCAGCGAGGCGGCACTTCGGCTGAGGTCGGTCGGTGCTTGCGCGCGAGCAGGATGCGCGGCTCGAAGTCCGGGCGCGCGCGTTCGAGCGCCTGGACGAGGCGCACCGTGTACCGCCCGACGCCGTCGAGGTCGGACAAGGAGTCGGTGAGGAACAGGACGCGCATCGTTCGGGGCGGGAGGATAGCGGCGCGGCGAGTCCCGATCCCGGCCGCATCGACGATCGGTAGCCCCGTGCGCGAGCACCATGACTCGCGCAAGCCGATCCGCGAACTTCTTTCCGACGGTCGAGGGCCTCACGGACGACGGAACGAAGCCCAGTACGGGTCGATTCTCCGAGCGTCGAATCGTCTCGCGCGCGCGTGCGCGGGCCACTTCGCGAGCATCGCGGCATCCGTACCGACCAACGTGGACGCGACGATGGACGAACGCGAACGCCGAACAGATCAGAACGCCCGGGGCGCGATCGGCCCGCGCAGGATCGCTTCGAGACCCCCGACTTCTGCGCGTTTCAGCTGGAAGCGAAATCCGTGTCTCTCGCAGACTTCCTTGGCGATCGAGAGGCCAAGGCCGGTTCCCGTCGGATGACGGCGACGCGCCGCTTCCGTGCGGTAGGAGCGCTCCGCGAGACGCGCGAGTTCCTCGTCGGCCACGCCCGGTCCGTCGTCGAGGACGCGCACGACGAAGTCCGCCCCGTCGATCTCCAGGACGACGGCGACGTGTCCGCCCTCCCGGCCGTAGCGCACGGCATTCTGCACGAGGTTCGAAACGGCACGTTCGAACAGCGCCACGTCGGCGAGGACCTCGACCTCCTCGCCAGGCAATGCGTGGACGAGCTCGACGCCGCGGCCGCGTGCGATCGTCGTTTGGCGACTCACCGCGCGCTCCACGAGACGGTTGAGCGACATGCGATGCAAGGCGAGCGGGACTTCGTCGGCCTCGAGCCGCGCGGCGGCGCCGAGGTTCTCGAGGAGCGCACCCAAGTAGTGCGCTTCCTCCTGAGCCTCGCGCACACGAACCGGATCCGTTGGCTCACCGGCGGACGCGCGCCGCTCGAGCGCGGAGAGGTGTCCCTGCAAGACCGTCAGCGGCAACATCACGTCGTGCGTGGTGTTCTCGACGAACGCGCGCAAGGAACGGTCGCGCTGCTCCAAGCGCTCGATCTGCCCGCGCACCGCGGAACCGGCCGCGTCGAACGCCTGGCCGAGCTCGGAGAGTTCGTCGTGCCCGCGCGCACCCACGAGCTCCGCATAGCCCGACGCCGCCGAGCGTTGCACGCCGTGCTTCAAGTCGCGCACACGGCGTACGAACGGGAGGAACGCGAACAACGTGGTCAAGACGAGGACGCCGGCGAGAAGTGCCGGCGCGATGAAGCGACCGAATCGATCCGCCGTCGTGTCGGCGAGGTCGATGCGCCGCGCGAGTACGAGCGCGCACGGTCCTTCGGCCCACGGCATGCGCACGAGCGCTTGGAATCCGCTCCGCATCGGCAATCCGCTGCGCTCGGGAAGCGTGAACGAGTTCGAACCGAACTCCGCCCCGGTCCCGAGGTCCCGTCGTAGATCTGCGTCGAGGAGCGGCGCCGATGGATTGTCGGAACGGAAGTCCTGGTTGTACGCCCACAACTCGAAACGCGAAGCCACCGGACCCGCGGGCATCGGCATGGGCTCGGGTCGCGGATTCCGACCGCGTGGTGGGCGCGCGCCGTTGCCTCCGACGGGCCCACCGTCGAGACCTCTTCCCGGACCGAGTCCCAACGGATCTCGACCGCCCGGAGGTCCGAAGCGGCCCGGCCCGGTTCGACGCGGCGGATCCTGAAAATCCTCGGGCGCTTCCTCGCACGCATCCCTTCCGCCGGATTCCATGCGACCGCGCGCGTAATCGACGAGCGCATCGAGTTCGGCGGTTCGCGACGCGCGTTCGCGCACGATGACGAGACCGAGGGTCAGCGGCACGGCCGTGACGAGGAGCGTCAGCCCGAGCCGGGTCGCGAGTCTCACGCGCCGTCCTCGCGCTTCAGCTTGTAGCCGATGCCCCACACCGTCCCGAGCAGCGCGCCCGCGGACCCGAGCTTCTTGCGCAAGCGCGAGACGTGGACGTCGAGCGTCCGCTCGGTGCCGTCGCGCTCGGGTGGCAACACGTTCTGCACGAGCCACGATCTCGCGATCGCCGCATCGGGACGCATCGCCAGCGCGTGCAGGAGATCGAACTCGACCTTCGTCAACTCGATCTCCGCGTTCGCGACGAACACGCGTCGTGCGGTGACGTCGATGCCGATCGGACCGTGATCGACGCGGTCGGCGCGCGCGAGGACGGGCCGACGCAAGCGCGCTTGCACGCGCGCGACGAGTTCCTCGGGCCAGAACGGCTTCGTCATGTAGTCATCGGCACCGAGCTCGAGCGCGCGCACCTTGACCGCCGCGTCCTGCTTCGCGGAGAGCACGAGCACGGGGATGTCGCACTGACTGCGCCAGCGCTTGAGCACGTCGAGCCCGTGCGCGCCGGGCAACATGAGATCGAGGATCAAGAGCGCCCAGTTCTGCGGCGTCATTCCGAGTGCCGTGCCGCCGTCGCGCAGCCACTGGGCCTCGAGCCCGGCCTCGGTCAGGTGCTCGACGATCTGTCGACCGAGCTTTTCGTCGTCTTCGACGAGCAGGATGCGTGCGGACACGTGGTGTGGGCCTCGATGCACAGAGGATCGCGTGCGAATCTGAAGTTGGCCCGAAGGATCGAGCGACCGGCCTTTCCCTTCAGCATCGCGCAAGGAATGGTCCCGATCCTAGAGACATGGAGACTTCCCGTCCGATTCGCGCCGTCCTCGCCCTCGGCCTGGCTGTCCTCGCCTGGGTCGGCGCCGTTCCCGCGGCAATCGCCGAGACTTCGACCGACTTGGCCCCCGTTCGAGCGGGCGCCGCGGACCGCGAGTTCGACGATTGGGTGCACGTGCTCGTGCGCCAATCGGAGAGCGCGAACGTCGAAGTCGCGCGCAGTGCGCGGACCGCTCTCGAAGGTCTCGGTGCCCGCGGGCAGGCACGTGCCGCTGCGCGGGAACGCGAGGCCCGACCGCGACCCGACGGGAATCACGGCGGGCGCTTCGGTCCACCGGATCGTCTCGGCCCGCCGGATCGCCTCGGTCCGCCGGATCGGCTCGGTCCGCCGGATCGGCTCGGTCCGCCGGATCGGCTCGGCCCGCCGGATCGGCGTGATCCGCCCGACCATCGCGGACCCCCGCGGGTGAGTTCGGATCGTGGCCTCGGAAACGTCGGCCCACGCACGGGCGAGCATGCCGACGGCCCGCCACCCTGGTGCGGTCCCGGTTGTTGCCTCCACGGCCGCCGTGCACGCGACGGCGCCGACCATCCGCCGTTCCCGCGCGACGCGCGCGGACCCTCGCGCGCTGGTCCGCGCTCCGGGCCTCCACCCGGTCGTGGACCGCGTCCCCCGCTCCCGCCTCGAGAAGAACCCAGCCGTCCTGTCCATTCCGTTCCGAAGGAGACCTGATCCATGCTCTCGCGCACTTGGCTCCCCGTTCTCGCTCTCGCAGCCCTCTCTCACGCGGTGGCCGCACAAGGTCCGCCGCCTCTCGGTCCGCTCCCGCCGCCGCCGTTTCCACCGGGAAATCCCATCACGACGGCCAAGACGAACCTCGGCAAGGTCCTCTTCTGGGACGAGCAGATGTCGAGCACGAACACCGCTGCGTGCGGATCGTGTCACGTCTTCGAGCGCGGTGGTTCCGATCCGCGTTCATCGGCTGCGAATCCGAATCCCGGCCTGAACGGGATCGTGGGCGACGCGGACGACGTGTTCGGTTCGCCCGGCGTTCCGCGCACCGACGCGAACGGGATGTACTCGTTGGCCACGTTCTTCCGTCTCGGAACGCAAGTCACGGGTCGCAAGGCGCCGAGCGTGATCAACTCGGCCTACATCCCGGCAACGTTTTGGGATGGTCGTGCCCTGCCGACCTTCGTCGATCCGCAAACGAACCAAGTCGTGTTGCAGAACGGCGCGTCGCTCGAGAGTCAGGTCGTGGAGCCGCCGATCTCCGATGTCGAGATGGGACATGTCGGCATCGACTGGGACGACATCACCGCGAAGCTCGCGACGAGTTCGCCACTGCGTCTCGCACCGTCCATCCCAGTGGCTCTCTCGACGTGGATCGCCGGTCGCACGTACCCGCAGCTCTTCCAGGAAGCGTTCGGGACGCCCGACGTCACGGCAGCGCGAGTCGCGCTCTCGATCGCGACCTACGAGCGCGTGCTCGTCTCGAACCAAGCACCGTTCGATCAACTCCTGGCGGGCAACCCGCAAGCGCTGACTCCAGAGGAAAACAACGGATTCCAGGTCTTCAACGGCCAAGGTCGTTGCAACGTCTGCCACGCCGGACCGCGGCTCTCGAACGATTCGTTCCGCTACAGCGGCGTTCGTCCGCAGATCGACGACCTGGGCCGCTTCAACGTGACAGGTCAGATCGGAGACCGGGGCCGCATGAAAGTGCCGAGCTTGCGCAACGTCGATCTGCGCTCGCCGTACTTCCACACGGGCCGTTTCGGGACGATCGAGGACGTCATCGCGTTCTACAACCGCGGCGGCGACTTCAACGCGCCGAACAAGGACCCGAACATCCTCCCGCTCGGGCTCTCGATCCAACAGCGCGCGGATCTCGCCGCCTTCTTGCGCCGCCCGCTCACGGATCCGCGCGTGCAGAACGCGACGGCGCCGTTCGACCATCCGACGCTGAACCAAGCCTCGACGCGAGTCCCAGAACCCTTCGGCGTCGGCACGGCCGGGACAGGCGGTTTCGTACCGCGCCTCGTCGCGATCGAGCCGCCGTACATCGGCAATCCGCGCTTCACGGTCGCGCTCGACGGCGCGTGCGCGGGCAAGGGCGCGATCCTCGCGTTCAGTGAAACGAACGTTCCCGGCGGCGTGCTGTTCAACGGCATGCGCACGTACCTCGACTTCAACTCCGCTCTCACGATCCGGCGTCTCGGTCCGCTCGCGGGCGGCGGTGAGGGACAAGGTTTCGGCTCGGGCACGATCTCGATCCCGAACGATCCGCTGCTCTTCGGACGCACGTTCTACGCGCAGGCGTACGTGCTCGACGTCACACCGGGTGTGCGCTTCGCCGCGACGGAGGCGATCGCGATGACGCGCTTCTGATCGCTCCACACGCGACTTGAACCCCGTTCGGGTTCCGGCCCGTTCCGCCGGTATCCCTGCGCGCGTCGGACGTCCTCAGGCGTCCGGCGCGCGCCTCTTTTTCACGGTGATTCTCGCTTCACCGGGGCTCGGACGCCTCGAAACGATCGGCCAAGCCCGGATGGTCGAGCGCGATGTGCGTTGCACGGAAGAGTGCTTTCTCCTCGAGCCCGCTACGCGGACGCTCGCGGCTGCCCCCGCCCTGTCCACCACGACCACCAGGCGGTGGAGCGTCGGCGCCACGCGGAGGGCCGCCGCTGTTCCCCCGCCATGCATCTTCGGGTTGCCGTAGCGTGCGAGCAGATCGCCGCCGCGTTTCAGACGTTCGCCCGTGCTGCCGCGCGCCTCGGCCGTCGTCGTCGAATGATCGATGACCCAGATCTCGTCCATGTGGCGCACGGACAAGACGATCAGGTCGTGGCTCTCGAGCCAGTGCAAGCCGTTCACGTGCAACCAATCGCTGTCGCGGCCGGGACCACGCGCGGGAACGGCGTCCCCGACCGGCGTCGCATCGGGATCGTCGTCGCCGCCGGCTTGGCCGGTCGCCCGCATGCGACGCTCGATATCGGCGCACCTTTCCTTCTTCGCGCTGGTGAGCGGAGCTTCGCGGCAATGATCGCCGTTGAAATCGATGCGCTCCGGGTGCGCGCCGACGTCGCCGTAGTTCGCCTTCGTCTCGTCGAAGTCCTGGATCAAGTGATCGCGCGAGCGCCACTCCCACACGAGCTCCGCGCCGTTTTGCAGCACGGGCTTCAACTCGAGGACGGCGTCGGGACGCATTCCGGACAGCGCCACGAAGGCTTGGTCGCGTCCAGCCGCGAGCGCAGCGCTCGGCGCCATGTCGTCCCACACCAGCGTCAGGACATTGCCTTCGGCAGCACGCGCGCGTCGTGGTGCTGCACACGCTCGGCGCTGGACAGCAGGTAGTCCCACGTCACCATTCCGTCCCACGCGATCCGCTGGAGTCGGCCGCCCATTCCACCCGTCATGAGCGACGAGTTCTCGACTCGGCCTGCTCAGAGGATGGAACCGTCCGCGAGCGTTTCGACGGAATTGCCCGGTGGGAGGCGCACTTCCACGTGTGGACGACCTGTCCCGCCGCATCGACGAGGAATGTCGTCGTCGAGCGCAACGGCGCGATCAGCGTGTAGCCCGGGGTGGCCGCGTCGGTCCGCAGCACGAGCCCGCGCGGAGGAGCAGCGGGAGCCGACGGTTCCGTGGAAACCGGCGCGGCGTCCTGGCGAGCGAGCGGCAGTGCGAGCGGCAGTGCGAGAGGCAGCGCGAGAGGCAGTGCGAGCGGCAGTGCGAGAGGCAGCGCGAGAGGCAGTGCGAGAGGAACGGCGAGGTGGAGCATGGAAGCGTGCATCACGCTTGCCCGCGGTCTGGGGTCGGTCGCTTCGTCGGTCGCTTCGTCGGAGGCTTCGGCAGGCGCTTCGGCGGGAGGGGGGTGGCGTTCTTCGGCGTCGGCTCCGCCGCGATTCGCGACGCGCGGCGCGGCGCGGCGCGCTTCACCGGCTCGACCGGCGCGAGCGCTTCGGTCAGCGCTTGATCCACGTTCTCGAGCAGGACGAAGCGCATCTCCTTGCGGGCCGCGACCGGCACGTCGGCGAGATCGGGTTCGTTGCGTTTCGGC